>FWPV01007672.1_pt1 | contig 16989 bp, 17 predicted proteins | sample 2228371 | NCBI WGS metagenome assembly FWPV01 (sample SAMEA103939776, study PRJEB20133) | metagenome | reverse complement strand
GGGGATATTATAAGAACTAAATAAAAATGGTAATAGTAGAAATATTATTTAATCATTACTTTAATTTTTAAAAAAGGAAGTTTATGGATGAAACAAAAGCATTTGAAAAATTAAAAGAAACCATTTTCAATAAATTTGGACTTGACTTAAACCAGTATAAAGAGAATTACTTAAAGAGACGCCTGGCTGTCAGAATGAGATCATTACAGCTGGTTTCTTATGAAGAATATTTAAAATATCTACTTGCTAGAGAAGAAGAATATAATCTGCTTCTTGATAAACTCACAATAAATGTAACTCAATTTTTCAGGGACATGGAAACTTTTGAAGAAATAGAAAAAAATATAATTCCTGAAATGATACGAAACAATTCCAGAATAAATATATGGAGCGCAGGATGTTCAACCGGAGAAGAAGCATATTCAATAGCAATATTGCTTGAAGAAATATCAGAAAGCCTTGGAATATTAAATTATAAATATAACATAATAGGGACAGACATAGATGAAAAAGCGTTGAACAGAGCAAAACAGGGTTGTTATGAGGGAAGAACGCTTGATAATTTATCTGTCGAAAGAAAAAAAAAGTATTTTGTTTTTAATGGTAAAAATTATATAATAAAAGAAAATATAAAGAAAAAGGTTGAATTTTTAAGATTTAATCTTATGGAACCTTTTAAACCAAATTATTTTGACATGATTCTTTGTAGAAATGTAATTATTTATTTTACAAGAGATTTGCAAAGCAAAGTCATCGGTTTTTTTTATGATTCATTAAAAGATAACGGTATTTTTGTAATGGGAAAAACAGAAACAATGCTTATAAGTTTCAGAAATAAATTTGAATGTTTAAATGTCAGGGAAAGAATATTTATAAAAAGGAAATAAAAATGGAAACTGCTCAGGATCACATCAATTTAGGTTTAGCTTTTACAATGTCAAAAAATTATGCAATGGCTATAAAAGAATTTGAAAAAGCCCTTGCATTAAATCCTGATGATGCAGAGGTTCATGCCCATCTTGCCAATGCTTATGTTTATAAAGGGGATTACGATAAGGCAATGCAGGAATATGAAAAGGCAATAAAAATAAATCCTGTTAATGTAAATATAATAATGAAATTAGGTAAGTTATATGCAAATTTAGGAAAATCTGATAAAGCAATTGAAGAATATAAAAGGGCAATTGAGATAAACCCAAATGATATGAACATCAGACATTCTCTTGGTGATGTTTATGTTAAAATGGAAAAATATGAAGAAGCAGAAAAAGAATATAAATATATCCTGGAAAAAGATAAGGATAATATTGAAATAAGATTTAAAATAGGTTACATTTACGAATTAACAAAAAAATATAAAGAAGCTGCCGAAGAATATGAATATGTATTAAAAACAAATCCAAAAAGTCCTGGCTTGCATTCAATACTTGCCAATATTTATAAAAATATGAAAAATTATGACAAAGCAATAGAGTATTATGAAAAAGCATTAAGTATAAACCCAAAAGAAGCAGGCGCTGCATATAATCTAGGTATTATATATTATGAAAAAGGCGAATATGAAAAAGCCCTTAAAGAGTTTAATCGTGCAAAAGAAAACAGATATAAAAGCAGTGAGATTCATATAAAGATAGGTGAAATTTATAATAAACTCGGCAAAAAAGACCTGGCCATTGAAGAATATAAAAAAATAACTGAAAAAGGGGTAAAAACAGATTTTGAAACACATAAAGCTATGGGAATTGTTTATTTTGAAGAAGGTCAATTAGACGAAGCAATCAAGGAATTTGAATTAGCTCTTGAACAGAAAAAAGACGACCCTTCTATCTATGAAAATCTAGGGCATATTTATTATAAAAAAGTTTCCGATCTTGAATCAAAAATTAATTTTTCGAAGGCAATAGAATTGGGCAAGGAAGATGCGGAAATTTTTTATAAATTAGGCAATATTGCCATGAAAGAAAACGACCCTAAAAAAGCAAAAGAATACTGGGAAAAATCATTAAAAATAAATCCTGATAATCAGATAATAATAAAAAATTTAAAGTTACTTTCTGGAAATAATATATAACCAGGAGATTTATGAATATTTTGAAACAGCAGCAAAAAACTCTGGGGGAATTGCTTATCAGTTCTGGCATAATAAATAAAGAACAACTTGAAATAGCTTTAAATGAACAAAAAAATACTGAGGAACCTCTCGGGAAAATCCTTGTTCGTATGGGCTTTGCAACTGAAGAAGATATAATAAATGTCTTAAAAGGCATGCTTGTTGTAATATTTGAAATAAATAACGAAAGTTTTGGCATAGAAATAATATTTGCAAGAGAAATAATTAAATATAAAAAAATAGTTCGGTTACCTACAATACCAGAACACATCAAGGGAATGATAAGCATAAGGGACAATGTCATACCCATTATCAGTTTAAATCAGATAATATATAAAAAAGAAGATGTGATCACCGATGATACCAGGATTATTATAATTGAAAATAAAGATGATGCTGCAGGAATCCTTGTTGACAGGGTTATTGCTGTGAAAAATTTTCATGCAAATGATTTTGAGGATTTAAGGAAAAGTTCTATCTCTGCAGAAAAAAAATATATAGCTGGCATTATTAAAGATAAAGATAGAATAATAACGCTTATTAAACCGGAATTCTTATTTTCAGGAAAAATACATGGTTGAACTTTCTCAGAAACAAAACGATGAAAACAGTGCAATTGAACATAATAATGCAGGTGTTTATTATTATTCAAAGGGAATGTATCAGGAAGCAATTGAAGAATTCAAAAAAGCATTAAGCATCAATCCTGCTTATGTTCAGGCACAGGCAAACCTTAAAGCAGTAAATAAACAGACCGGGATATACGACAGGGCTATTCTGGCTTATAAAAAAGTTCTGCAAATAAGGTCTGACGACCCCGAAGCATTTTTTAATGTCGGGCATGCGTTAAGTTATACCGGAGAATATAACGAAGCGATTAAATATCTCACAAAAACCCTTGAATTAAATCCAGAACACATTCTTGCGCAAAATTTACTTGGTATAATTTATAAAAATACTGGCGATGTAAACAAAGCAGAAGAGGTTTTCAGAAATGCCCTGAAAAAATATCCAAACTTTGCTGAATTAAATAATAATCTTGGCGAAACGCTTTATAAAAAAGGTCTGTATGAAGAAGCAGAAAGTTATTTAAAACAGGCAATAAAACTAAATAAAGAATATGCCATCGCATATTACAACTTAAGTTTTGTTTATGGCGAACTCGGCAGGGATGAAGAAGCTAATATGTGTTATAACAAAGCAATTGAATTAAATCCGTCTTTTATCAAATCAAACAAAAGTCTGGTAATAGATTATTATGAAACAAGTAATGTAAAACGCGAGGCTGAAATAGAAAACTTAAGTGATGAAAGAAAAGCAGAATCATTATACCACCTCGCAAGTGTTTATAAAATGAAAGGTTATATTGATGAAGCTATTGCACAAATAAAAAAAGCCATTTCTTTAAACACTAAAAAACCATATTATTATAATTTCTTTGGTGAATTGCTGATTAAAAAAGGTTTATTAAAAGAGGCCATTGAAATATTTAAACAAACTCTTAAAATAGATCCTTCCTTTTTTGAAGCAAAAATAAACATAGCTGTGGCATACAGAGAAATGAAAGAATTTGAAAAGGCAAGGCAGGTGATAGCAGCAATAAAAGAAGAAAATCCGGAATTTACAAAGGAAGATTTACATTTAGGAATAATATACTACAAAGAAGAAAAAATAGAAGAAGCAATAGAAAAATTCATGTCACAGCTGCAAAAAGAGCTCTATGATGATGAAACCCATTATTATCTTGGACTATGTTTCTATAAAAAAAAGAGTTATGATATGGCAATCACTGCATTGCGCAAAGCCATAGAACTCACACCACCTTATATAAAAAAACCAGAAGTAAATCTTTATTTGGGTCTTGTTTTGACTGACAAAAACAGATACGAAGAAGCAATAATTGAATATCAAAAGGTTTTATCAGTACAGCCTGATAATGCAATTGCACATAATAGCCTGGGAGTTGCCTATAAAAATCTCGGGAATCTGGACAAAGCAATAGAAGAATATAAAAAAGCAGTAGAAATAGATAAAAATTATTACAAAGCATATAATAATCTTGGTGTTGCATATTACAAAAAAAATTTCTTTGACGAAGCGGAAAAATATTTCAAAAAAGCGCTTGAAATTGAACCTGGCTATGCAGTTGCTCAGAAAAATCTTGAAGCATCACAAAAAAAAGATGTCCTCTACAAGGAAACAATTGATAAATTACAGGAAAAACTAAAGGAAAAACCCAATGACCCATCTTTGTATTATGACCTTGCGAACGCATATAGAAATACTGGACATTTAAAAGATGCTATTGTAAAATATAAAAAAGTAATTGAATTACAACCGGATAATATTGATGCATATAATAATTTAGGTTCGGTATATATAGAAAACTGCAATTATGATGAAGCAATAAAAATTTTTATAAATGTAATTTCTAAAGATTCAAAAAATTATAAGGCACATTTATTGCTTGCAGATGCTTATTCAAAAAAAGAATGGTGGGATGAAGCAGACATAGAATATCATAAAGCGCTGGAATTAAATAATAATCTTGATGAGGTTTATTTTAAACTTGGAGAAGTATACAGGCGTAAAGCCTGGTGGGATGAGGCAATTGAAATGTGGAAAATATATATGGAAAAAAATAATGGTTCTGAACTGGCAAGGCAGGCGCAGGAAAATATCAGGATGGTTGAACTATGGAAAAGGGAGATTCTGATTTCCCCATCCCAGAGTAGACGTAAAATTATTAAGTAAAACTATTATGAAAAAAGTTACGGTAATAATACCGCCAAATAAATTTGATAATTTAAAGAAAAAATTGATTGATGATGGTGTAAAAGGTATTACAATTACAAACGTAGAAGGTTATGGTTACGAAAAAAAACAACTGGATATTTTAAAAGATAAAGAAATATTGATTGAATTTATGCCAAAAATAAAATTAGAGATGGTATTAAAAGATACAGAAATTGACAGGGTTATAAACATTATTATTGATGTCACCAGAACCGGAAGGTTGGGTGATGGAAAAATTTTTATATCAGAAATAACTGATGTAATAAGAATAAGAACCGGCGAGAGAAAGGAAGATGCAATATAATAATTTTTGGAGGTAATATATGTCAAAAAAAGTATTGCTTGCTGATGACGCTTCTTTTATGCGTATGATGCTAAAGAATATACTTGAACCTGCAGGTTTTACAGTTGTTGGCGAGGCATCAAATGGCAGGGAAGCAATAGAATTATATAGAAAATTAAAACCTGATATTTTAATCACAGATATGATTATGCCTGAGGTAGGCGGTATAGATGTTGTCAGAGAAATAATAAAAGAATTTCCCGATGCAAATATCATTATATGCAGTGCAATTGGCCAGCAAACCCTTGTGATTGAAGCTATCCAGGCAGGCGCAAAGGACTATATAGTAAAACCTTTTGAACAGGCAAATGTTTTGGAAACAATAAATAAAATTATAGGTAAATAATATGCAAAACGAAAAATTAACAGATGCCCAGAGAGATGCATTAAAAGAACTTGGAAACATAGGTGCAGGAAGCGCTGCAACAGCTCTATCTCAGCTTCTTGGAAAAGATATTAACCTAAACGTTCCTGACGTAACAATCATACCAATTGAAAAGGTAAAAGAAAAAATAGCAAAACACCAGCAAATAATAGCAGCGGTTTATCTACGTATTTATGGAGAAATACAGGCAAGGGCACTTCTTATCCTGCCCCATGATAAAATTTTTTATATTATTGACCTTCTTATGAAAAAAAAATTAGGCACAACAAAAGAATTTGGAGAAACAGAGCAATCGGCAATAAAAGAAATAGGCAATATAATTATTTCTTCTTATTTAAACGCCCTGGCTAAATTCATTGGCTTAAATTCAGTTCCTTCTGTACCTGCACTTGCTATTGATATGGCAGATGCCATTTTACAAACAATATCTGCAGAACTTGCAGAAGTAGGACCCGAAGCATTTTTAATTGAAAACGAAATGAGTGAAAAAGAAACAGATCTTTCAACTACGCTTTTAATTTTGCCTGAAATGGCTTCAATGAAAAAAATATTAAAAGCATTAAATGATACTATAAAGGGCTCATAATGAAATAGATGGCTTATATAAATGTTGAAATGGGACAATTAAAAATCGGGAAATATAATGACGTATTAACTGCGTATGGTATAGGCTCATGTGTTGTTGTTATCTGTTATGATAGGATTAATCCTGTTGCAGGTATGCTTCATGCGATATTACCCGAAAAACCTGCAAAAAAAACCGATGAAAACAGATATATTAACAGCGGAATAGAAAATCTAATAAAAAGTTTGCTTGATATGGGAGTCAGTATAAAAAATATTGACGCTAAAATTTTTGGCGGAGCAAGAATGTTTGACATTAAATCAAGTGGCGATACAATAGGAGAAAGAAATATTAAAACAGCAAAAGAAATACTGACAAAAAAACAGATAAAAATAGCAGGTGAAGACACAGGGTCAAATTACGGCAGAAATATAGAATTTTTTGTAGAAACAAAACAGGCCGTTGTCAAAAGTTTTGCAAAAGGAATTAAATATATATAAAGGCAGAAAATTATGGACAAAATAAAACAGCATTTAACAATATTTACACAACTTATTATTGTAAACGTAATAATCGGGATCCTTATCGTCACATCCATAATAGTCATAGTTGTTTTGAATAAAATTGATATAAAAAGTGTAAGCTTTTTTCTTCTATGTACTGGCGCAATCACACTCATGATTATTACAAACGCTTTTATTTCTATGAGAATAATATTTTCACAAACAGATGTAATTTCAAAAGAATGTGCAAAAATAGCAAACGGGGATTTAACCGTTTGTCTAAAAAAGGAGGAAGGCCCATTTGGCGAAATCACAGAATCAATAAACAAGACAACCGACGGGATAAAATCAATTGTTAGAAAAGTAAATGAATCCATTGAATCTATATTGACAATGGTAGAAAATCTTTCCGCATCAACACAACAGATAAATGCTAGCAGCGAGGAAATAGCATCAACTGTCCAGCAGATAGCAAGGGGTGTAGAACAACAGGCTAACAGGACAGCCGAAACATCCAGAATTATGGAAAAAATGTCTGAATCAATACAGAAAGTAGCAAAAAAATCAGAAGATGTTCTTGAAGTATCAACAGATGCAAAGATTGCAACAGATAAAGGAATCTCAGCAATAAAGGAAATAACAAAAAAAATGGAAGAAATAGTTAACGCAACAAATAATGCAAAAAATTCCATATCTGAATTACGTAGTTATTCGGAAAAAATAGAAGAAATTGTTAATATAATAACAGAAATAGCGGATGAAACAAATCTTCTTGCTTTAAATGCAGCAATTGAAGCAGCTCGCGCCGGCGAGGCTGGCAGGGGTTTTGCGGTTGTGGCAGACGAGGTAAGAAAACTTGCAGAAGGTTCAGCTGAAGCTGCAAAAGAAATTTCCCATCTGGTTGAAGACATACACGAAAAAACAAAAGCAGTGGAAAAAGCAGTTTTAACAAGTGTTCAGGAAAATGAAGAAGGCAAAAAAGCAGTTAATCTGAGTGAAGACGCATTAAAAGAAATAGACAGAATTGTAGGAAAAGTGGTTGATATTGCAAAAGAAATTTTTAATTTCACAAGAACTCAAGCAGAAGATACTGACAGAGTTGTAAAAGCAGTAGAAGATATTGCAGCAGTTGCAGAAGAAACAGCAGCAGGTACTCAGCAGGCATCTGCTTCAACCCAGGAACAGACAGCATCAATGCAGGAGATAGCAGCCCAGGCACAGGAACTCGCCCAGACTGCTGAAATTTTAAAAATGTCAATAAAAAAATTTATTATTTAAAGGAATAAAATGGAAAAAAAAGTGGTTGGTTTTAAATTAAAAGAAGAAGAATTTGCCTTTGATATAATGAAGGTTGTTGAAATAATAAAATTAAAAGAAATAACAGATGTTCCAACCGCACCTGATTTTATTGAAGGTGTAATAAATTTAAGAGGTAAAATAATACCCATAATTGATTTAAGAAAAAGATTTAATGTGGAAATTGAAGAAAGGGATAAGAAATACAGAATAATAATAGTGGAACTTGGTAAATTTCAAAGTGTTGGAATAATAGTTGATGAAGTTACAAAAGTAATTACAGTTGCTCCTGACCAGATACTGCCCGTTCCTTCCACGGTGAGTCAGGCAGGAGGGAAGTATATTGAATCAATTATTAAAATAGATGATAGAATTATTGTCCTTCTTGATATAGAAAAGATTTTTTCAGAATCTGAAAGAATAGAATTAAAAGATATTGTCAATATAGATGGAGGTCAAATTGAAAAAAGTCCTGATAGTTGATGATACAAAATTCATGAGAGACATTTTAAAAAACATTTTAAAGAAGAAGGATCTTGAAGTAATAGGCGAAGCAGCCAATGGAAAAGAAGCAGTACTTAAGTATCAGGAACTAAAACCTGACCTGGTTACTATGGATATAATAATGCCTGAAATGGATGGTATAGAAGCTGTAAAAAAAATAATACAGATAGATCCATCTGCCCGTATCTTAATGTGCAGTGCAATGGGGCAGCAGGCTTTAGTTATTGAAGCAATCCAGTCAGGTGCCAGGGACTTTGTAATAAAGCCGTTTCAACCGGCACGGGTACTGGAGGCGGTTGACAGGGCACTTCAGGGGGAGTAATTTGTGGACCCGATAAAAGTTCTGGTTGTGGATGACTCTTCATTTATGCGCAAAATTATCCCGCAAATACTTGAGGAAGATAAGGAAATAAAAGTAATAGATACTGCCCGGGATGGACTTGAAGCAATAAAAAAGTTAGAACAGTTAAAACCAGATGTTATAACCTTGGATGTTGAAATGCCTGGTATGGATGGACTGGAGACCTTAAATAAAATAATGAAAGAATACCCCACGCCTGTTATTATGCTGTCTGCTTATACTCCAAAAGGCGCTGAAATAACTTTAAAAGCCCTGGAATACGGTGCTGTTGATTTTGTAAGAAAACCATCGGGTGAAATATCACTTGATATCAAAAAAGTCCAGAAAGAACTTATTGAAAAAATCAAAATTGCAAAAACCATAGACCTTTCAAAACTTAAATTCATATCAAAAAAACAAATCAGTATTGATAAATCCTGTAATTTAAAAACTGAAACAATAAAAGCAATTGTAATAATTGCTGCTTCAACAGGCGGCCCCAGGGCTTTAAATGAAATATTGTCAAAACTGGAAAAGAAAAATTTTCCGGTATCATACCTTGTTGTTCAACATATGTCATGCGGTTTTACAGCTACTCTTGCTTCACGACTTAATTTAATTTCACTGTTAAATGTAAAAGAAGCAGAAGATAAAGAAGAAATAAGACCTGAAACAATTTATATAGCTCCAGGTAATTTTCATATGGAAATAGAAAATATAAATAACAGAATTTATATTGCACTGAATCAAAAACCTACTTTGCACGGGGTCCGTCCTGCTGCTGACTATACAATGACATCTGTTGCTAATAATTTTAAATATAATATGATTTCTGTAATATTAACCGGCATGGGCAAAGATGGCGCAGCAGGTGCTGAGAAGATAAAGGAAAAAGGCGGCAAGGTAATTGCCCAGGATAAAAATACATGTGTAATCTTTGGCATGCCAAGGGTTGCAATTGAAAAAGGTATTGTTGACATAGTTTCTCCTCTTCAAGAAATTCCAGATATAATAAATACCGAAATTGAAAAATTGATGGAGAAAGAATGAATATAGAAAATTACAAAGATGTATTTTTAGAGGAAGCAGAAGAGAACATAAAAAATTTTAATATATCGCTTCTTGTTTTTGAAAAAAATACCGGCGATTTAACCCCGATAAATGAACTTTTTCGTGTTGCACACACAATAAAAGGAATGGCTGCAACAATGGGATATGATAAGCTTACGGAATTTACACATAACCTTGAAGAAATTCTTGATAATTTAAGAAACGGAACCTTATCTACCACTTCAAATATAATTGACATCTTATTTAAAAGTATAGATACAATCCAGGAATTTGTTGAAAACATCAGGGAAAGAAATATTGACTTTTCAAATAACGCAAAGGAGATAATAAATTCAATAAAAGAAGTTCTTAAATATTCAGGCAAGAAAGAAGTAAAAGAAGAAATCAGGATATCCTATCAGGTTCCAGAAGAAAAAATTTCAATTCCAGAAAATATAATCAACGAAGCATATTCACGCGGATTAAATGTATATGGAATAAAAATCCATGTTTCACATTCCTGTACCTTTAAAAATGTAAGGGCTTTTATGGTTGTTAGAAACCTTTCAGAAAAAGGTGAGATAATAACCTCTATTCCTTCTTCAAAAGAAATAGAAGAAGGAAACTTTGAAAAAATAATACAGTTTGGTTTTATTTCAAATGCAGAAAGTTCAGACATAGAAAAATCAATAATGAAAATATCTGAAATCGAAAAGGTTGAGGTTTATAAAATAGAAAAAACTGAAATAGAAAAAGAAAAATCAGTTGCAGAACCAGAGGAAGAAAAAACAAAGGAAAAAAAATTTTCCCTGGCGCAAAGTGTCCGTATAAATGTGGAAAAAATAGATGCACTTATGAATTTAGTAGGCGAACTGGTAATCACAAAAATACGGCTTGACCAGATAACAAGGGAGAAGAAGTTCCAGATGCTAAAAGAAGCAGTGGATGAGTTTGACAGAATAATAAACCAGCTGCAGACAGAAGTAACAGATGTCCGGATGCTTCCAGTTTCGCATATTTTTGAAAAATACCCGCGTGTTATAAGGGACTTGGCCGTTGAATTTGGAAAACAGGTTGACTGCGAAATAATCGGCAGTGATATAGAAATAGATAGAACTGTGTTAGAGGAGATAAACGAGCCTCTTTTACACCTTGTTAGAAATGCTGTTGCACACGGTATAGAAACTCCACAGCAGCGTGAAATAGCAGGCAAACCTAAAAAAGGACTTATAAAAATTGAAGCAAAAAGGGAAAGAAATTCAGTAATAATAGAAGTCTCAGATGATGGTCGTGGTATTTCACTTGAAAAAATAAAGAAAAAGGCGATTGAAAAAAATATAATAAGCGAAGAACGCGCTAAATATATGACAGCGGAAGAATTAATAAATCTTATAACATTACCAGGTTTTTCAACTGCTGATAAAGTGGATAAAATTTCCGGACGTGGCGTGGGTGTAGATGTCGTAAAGACAAAGGTTGAAAGTTTTGGCGGACTTTTAAAAATTGAAAGTTACGAAGGCGAAGGTGCAAAATTTATAATGAAACTTCCTTTAACCCTTGCAATTGTCCAGGCACTGCTGATAAAATTAGGAAAATCCACTTTTGCTTTGCCTGTAATACATACAACAGAAATACTTGAAATAAGCCGAACAGAACTTAAAAAAATACAGAAAAAAGATGTAATAATTTTAAGAGGTGAAGTTATTCAGATTGTCCCACTTGCTGAACTTTTGCGCAGAAAAAAATCAGAAGAAAAAGAAATTATGAATCTTGTGATTGTAGAATCAAGAGATAAAAGAATCGCAATAGAAGTGGACCAGGTTCTGGGACAGCAGGAAGTAGCCATCAAAAGTTTAGGCGATTTTTCAAAATATGCAAAGGGTTTTTCAGGCGTTACAATTTTAGGTGACGGAAGTATAAGTTTAATTCTGGATATTCAGGCATTACTCGAAGGCATAACCACAAGTATATAGGCAGGAGATAATGACAGATAATCAGGAACTTAATCTTACTGAAGCACAGATTGACGCTTTAAAAGAGGTTGGAAATATTGGAGCGGGACATGCTGCAACTGCTCTTTCACAACTTATAAAGAAAAAAATAATGATATCTGTTCCGGAAGTAAAAGTTATAAATCTCAATGAAATACCAGATTTAATCGGTAATTCGCAATCTTTAGTTGCAGGAATTGTTATGAATGTATTGGGAGACATTACTGCAAAAATACTGTTACTTCTCACAAGAGAAGGAGCCTTATCACTAGCAGATATGCTTTTACAGAAAAAACCAGGAACAACAAAAGTGTTATCAGAAATGGCAAATTCTGCAATAAAAGAAACCGGAAATATTTTATCAGGCGCATATATGAATGCATTAAATGAATTTTTAGGACTTTTACTTTTACCATCTGTTCCAAACCTTGTATTTGATGTTGCCGGCGCTATACTTTCTGCCGTATCAGAAGGTTTTGAAGGTATTTCATCAAAAATACTTTCTATTGAAACAGAGTTTTCTGAAACAAATGAAAAAGTAATAAAAGGTTATCTGCTTTTAATACCGGATATACCATCGGTGAAAGTTATACTGGATGCGATAAAAGTCAAATAAAAAAATTACATTTTTCGTTTTACGATTTACAATTTTAATAATCGAAAACCGTAAACCGGAAATTGAAAATTTATGAATGGAGTAAAAATGTGGACATTTGCACTTGACATAGGGACAAGAAAAGTAGCAGGTATTTTAGGAGATCTGCAGGGTGATAAAATAAAAATCATAGATGCAGTCGTGAAAGAACATAGCAGGAGGGCTATGTATGACGGACAGATTCATAATATAGAAGAAGTAACCAGTATAGTTAAGTCAATAAAATCAGAACTTGAAGAAAAAAACAAAATAACATTATCAAAAGTAACAACAGCACTTGCAGGAAGAGATCTTTGCATACAAACATCATTTTCTGAAATCAGGAAAAAAGGGGAGATAACAAAAGAAGATGTTTCTTTTGTTGAAATGGATAGCGTCAGAAAAGCATGCGAGCAATTGTCTGAAAAACAGAAAAAAGAATATTACTGCGTGGGCTATTCGCCTGTTTCATACATCATAGATGGCATACCAATAAAAAACCCATTATACCAGCCGGTGCGTGAATACTTAAAAGTAGAAACAATAGCAACCTTTCTGCCTAAGATGGTTTTAGAATCAATGCTCACTGTTCTTAAAAACAGCGGACTCTCTATTGATACAATAACTTTGGAACCAATTGCTGCATTAACAGTAACAATACCAGAAGATATGCGACTTTTAAATTTAGCATTAGTTGATGTTGGAGCAGGCACATCAGACATAGCAATAACAGATAAGGGAAAAATAATATCCTATTGCATGATACCAAAGGCAGGCGATGAAATAACAGAAGAAATATGCTCAAAATTTCTAACTGACTTTAACACTGCAGAAAAAATAAAAAGAACAATAGCAGAGGATAAAATAATTGAAGCATCAGATATATTTAATAATAAAATTTTTGTTACATATCAGGATTTTACAGCAGCAGTGGGAGAAAAAGTTAATGAGATTGCAAAAGAAATTGCAGATGCAATATTGCAATTGAATAAAAAGCAGCCAGCAGCTGTAGTAATGGTAGGCGGTGGCAGCGGCCTTAATTTGCTAAAAGAAAAAGTCGCGGATAATTTAGGGCTTCCACGAAACAGAGTAGGAAGCAGGACTCCGCTTAATATTTTAAACCTTGAAAACCTGCCGCAGGAACTTTCTGGAACAGAAGGCATAACTCCACTTGGCATATTGGAAACTGCAATGTATGGTCGCGGACTTGGATTCATTGATATATATTTAAACGGAGAAAAAGAGCATATAATTAATCTTGAACAGGAAATAAAAGTAATTGATGTTTTAAATGCCCGCGGGGTTGACATGAAAAAACTATATGGCAGACCAGGCAATGCTATTACATTTACATTAAATGGAGGACTTAAAATCATAAGGGGAGAAAAAGCAGAGCATGCAAAAATATTTATTAATAATGAAGAAAAGGATATTTATTCAACTGTAAAACATAACGATAAGATATTTATAACAAACGCAAAAGATGGAATGGATGCCTCTGCAACAATTGAACAGATTATTTCACAAAATGATTTATTAACCATCTCTATAAATGGTGAAACAAAAACTATATTTCCAGAAGTTTACATGAATGAGAAACAGGTTGATGTGAAAGAAAAAATAATTGATAGAGCTAATATTTATATTAAAAAAATAAACACATTAAAAGATATACTCATAAAGACTGGTTTTCCTGTAACAAAAATTGATGAACGGGATATATTAATAACAGTAAACAACGAACCTGTTACTTTAAAACAGAGAAATTTTTCACTCAAAGTAAATGGTATGGATGTTTCTATTGACTACAAAGTAAAAGACATGGACAAAATAGAATATAAAGAAACTCCATCGTATTACAGAATAAGGGATATATTAAAAAATATAAAGAAAACAACAATAACCGTGAAAATAAACGGCAAACCATTTGAGATAGAGTACACAGGAAGGGACATATATATGAACGGAAGAAAGGTAGGAGAAGACGAATTCATAATAAATGGAGCAAATATAGAAATTAAAATGAGCGAAATCAAACCCATGCTTTCTTCCATATTCAGAGTTTATCCCTTAAACAGGGAACAGATGAAAGGAAAGATGCTTGAGATAAAATTAAATGGATTAAAAGCTGGATATACATCCGAGATAAAAGACGGCGATGAAATTGAAATTTTGTTTGTCTAAATTTTTTGTTTATTGATGATAAAATCATAATTAAAATTCCCTGGTGATTTCTATGCATGCTTTACTTGTCAATCCATGGATATATGATTTTAAATGTCACGACTTCTGGATAAAACCACACGGCTTGCTAAAAATAGCAACGATGCTAAAAGAAAATAATTTTACAGTTGATTTAATTGACTGCATGGATAGATTTGCTGATGGTATGGAAAATTTTAAAGTAAAAGATGATGAATATGGAAAAGGGAAATTTTATTACGAAGAACTATCAAAGCCGGATGTTTACACGAAAATCCCGAGAAAATACAAAAGATATGGCATGCCTGTTTTTTTATTCAAAGAAAAATTAGAAAAAATACAAAAACCAGATATTATTCTGGTTACTTCATCAATGACATATAATTATGAGGGAGTCTTTCATGCAATTGACATTTTAAAGCAAAAGTTTGAAAGTGTAAAAATAATTTTAGGCGGAATTTATGCCACATTATGCAGTGAACATGCCAGAAAGAATAAAAAAATAAGTTTTGTATGGAATGGGGCAATTGAAAAAACGTTTTTTAGAGTTTTAAAAAGATGCACAGGAAAAATAATAGAATATGAAGGTAATTTAAATGAAGTTTTACCTGACTATTCTTTTTATAAAAATACTCCTTATGTAGCAGTCAGATTTACATATGGTTGTCCCTTTGACTGCACATACTGCGCTATAAAAAATTTTTACAATGGTTACTATCAAAGAGAAAAACAAAACATCATAAATGAATTAAAAAAATATTTTGATTCAGGCATAGTTGATATCGCGCTTTATGATGATGCCTTGCTTCATAAAAATTTTTACATCAAATCCATACTTAAGGATATAATAAAAGAAAATTTAAATTTGAGATTTCATACACCAAACGGATTGCACGCTTCGTATATTGACGAAGAATTGGCAAAACTATTAAAAGAATCGGGTTTTGTTGATTTGCGCATTTCCCTTGAAACATCTGATTATGAACTGCAGAAAAAAACAGGCGGAAAAGTAAGTGATGAAAGTTTTAAAAGGGCAATTAAAAACTTAAAAAAAGCCGGTTATAATGGAAATGATATTGGTGTTTACATATTAGCAGGCTTACCAGGACAGAATTATAATTCCGTATTAAAAGATGTTAATTATCTAATGGATAGAAAAGTAAAAATAAAAATCGCAAATTATTCTCCCATCCCCGGAACCGTTGATTTTTTGCGGATAAAACCGGAAATAAGGGCACAGATAGCTACAGAGCCATTAAAACAAAATGAACATTATTTCTTAACAATAAACACGGATTATACATGGGAAGATAATGAAAAGATAAAGATAATGGTGAATGAATATAATAATTCGCTCTAACAGGTTAGAAATTAATAAAGGCTTGCTAAAAATCAAAACATTTTTTAATATTTTCCACGGTATTTATTATATTTACATAATATATAACTGATTATATAATATATAAAAATTATATAAATCAAACACAGGATGAAAATGGCAGAGAATCAGGAACTCATACTAACAGAAGCACAGATAGATGCATTAAGGGAGGTAGGAAATATTGGCGCAGGACATGCAGCTACAGCTCTATCTCAGATGATAGGTAGAAAAAAAATAATGATAACAGTTCCTGATGTAAAAATAATAGAAAAAGATTCTATTTCAAAGTATATAGAAGAGCCAGAAGCACTTGCAACTGGAGTTGTGATGAATGTGCTGGGAGATATTGTTGCAAAAATAATCCTGCTTATAAAAAAAGAAAGCGCACTACACCTTGCTGATATATTACTAAAGAAAAAACCAGGAACTTCAAAATTATTAACAGAAATTGAGTCTTCGGCAATTAAAGAAACAGGTAATATTTTATCAGGCGCATATATGAATGCTTTAAATGAATTTTTAGGACTTATGTTACTGCCATCTGTGCCTAATCTCGTATTTGATACGTCATCTGCAATAATAGCGGCAATATTAGAAAGTTTTGAAGATGTTTCATCAAGAATTTTATCCATAGAAACACAATTTATTGAGACAAATGAAAAAGTTTTAAAAGGGTATTTATTATTAATGCCAGATAGACCTTCGGTTAATGTAATTTTAGATGCAATAAGGGTGAAGTAAAAATAATTATTGTAATTAATTTTATTTTTTTTATAATATAACAAAATATATATAATATTTTACATTGGAGGAAAAAAGATGAAAAAGTTTATAATATTTTTTATGATTACATTTATTATTATAATAATAAGCAATTCCTGCACAAAAA
>FWPV01009081.1_pt1 | contig 16994 bp, 13 predicted proteins | sample 2228371 | NCBI WGS metagenome assembly FWPV01 (sample SAMEA103939776, study PRJEB20133) | metagenome | reverse complement strand
GAACACGGCAGCGGGCGAGGATTTCCTCGCATTCGCAACGCCGCACGGGAAGGAGAACGACCTGATGAGACAGCTTTTGGCCGCCACCGCCATTCTCCTCGCCGCCGCAGCCGGCGCGAACGCGTCGGCGGCGCTGGAGACCATCACCCTGTGGGACTTCCAGGACCACTACTGGAGCGAGCAGTGGCAGGACTGGATCGTCGAGCCGGAATACACCCCCGAGACCGGCGAAGGGACGTGGGAGGCGCAGGGAGTCGCCGTCTGGGACCAGGACGAGCAGGACTATCGCGACCCCGAAAACCCGCTCGAACTCACCTCCAGCAGCGACCCCATCCACGAGATCAACGAGTTCATGGGTTACGCGCTGGACTTCGACAACTCGCCGGCCCAGGGCACCGGAAACAAGACCGCCGGGGCCCGCTTCAACGTGTCCACGAAGGGCTATACCGGCATCGTCATCAGCTTCGACATCCGGCACAAGTACCGCTCCCCCCGCCACGCCCGGGTGCAGTACACGGTGGACGGCGTGAACTGGATCGACAGCACGCTGTTCGAGGCCGACAACCCGAACGAGGCCGACCACTGGTTCAACGGCCGGACGGTGGACCTGACCGGCGTCCCCGGCGTGGATGACAATCCGCTGTTCGCGTTCCGCGTGGTGGCCGAGTTCGGACCCTCCGGGGAATACGAGGCCTCCAAGACGGGCGCGGTCTACAGACAGCGCGACAACTTCCGGTTCGATATGGTCCGCGTGAGCGGAGTGCCCATCGGCGCCCGCAAGAGCTACCTCATCAGCAACCGCGACACCCGCCACAGCATCATCGACGTCGCGAAGGACAACTTCCAGTTCACCATCTGGGGCCGGGTGAGCGGACTCGACGCAGACGGCTTCACCTTGGACGACGGCTCCGGAGCTCCGGTGCGCGTGCTGGCCGCCGGCGTTCAGACGCTCGCCGACGGCGACTACGCGAAGGCCACCGGCACGCTGGACAACAGCGGCGACGCCGTCACGCTCCAGTCATCGGCGGCGCAGGTGGAGAAGCTGGACTGACGACCCCAACGGTTCCCGCCCCGCCGGGGCGGTTCACATAGCATCAAGGCAGAAGGAGAAAGAGAGAAAAACGATGATGGGAAAGACCCTCTGTGCGGCGCTTGCGGCGCTTGCTCTTGTGGCATCGGCGTCCGTCGCTGACGCCGTCGGCGTCATCACCCTCTGGGACTTCCAGGACTACTATCAGGATCCGGTCACGTCGGAATGGGTCGTGACACCGCGCTACACCCCGAGCATCGGCTCGGGCACCTGGGAGGTTCAGGGCACGGCGGTGTTCGAACCCGACCAGGAGGACTACCGGGACCCCTCCAACCCCCTGGAGACGACCTCCAGCAGCGACCCCATCCATCTCATCAACGAGTTCATGGGGTACGGGCTGGACGTGGACAACGCTCCTGCGCAGGGGACCGGCAACAAGACGGCGGGCGTCCGGTTCAACGTGTCCACCGAGGGATACGAGAACATCGTCCTGAGCTTCGACATCCGCCACAAGTACCGCTCTCCCCGCCACGCTCGCGTCCAGTACACCGTGAACGGCGTGGACTGGATCGACAGCGTGCTGTTCGAGGCGGACAACCCGTTCGAGGCCGACTACTGGTACAACGGCCGGACCGTGGACCTCTCCGGAGCTCCGGGCGTGGCCGACAATCCGCTCTTCGCGTTCCGCATCGTGGCCGAGTTCGGACCCTCCGGATTGTACGAGGCATCCAAGACCGGCGCCTCGTTCCGCCAGAAGGACCTGTTCCGGTTCGACATGGTGCAGGTAAGCGGGACCGTCATCCCCGAGCCGGCGTCGCTGCTGACGCTGGGCCTCGGCGCGGCGGGACTGCTGGGCTCCGCCCGCCTGAAGAGGCGTTGACATATCGCTCCACTCCGCCGGGAGGGCGCCCGTGAGGGCCTCTCCCGGCCATCATCCCGTCGGGGCCCTCCCTGGCGGGCCGGGAGGATACGGCTGATGAAGAGAACCGCTTCCCCCTCAGGATTCACGCTGATCGAGCTTCTCGTGGTCATCGCGGTCATCGCGATCCTTGCGTCCATCCTCTTCCCCGTGTTCGCGTCCGCAAAGAAGAGGGCCCAGCAGTCCACATGCTCGTCCAACATGCGCCAGATCGGGATGGCCGTGAGTATGTACCTGGCGGACAACCGCGACCGCTTCCCGCCCCCGAAGGCGCCCAGCCCGAAGAATTCGGCGGCGATGATAACCTGGGGCAAATACTACTGGATGTTCACCATCAACCAGTACACCAACGGAAAGCCTGCCTCCTGGGACCGTCCCGCCGACAGCTTCTTCGTCTGCCCCACCGAACCTGTCAGGCACGCGCTGTCCGGCTCCAGGACGGAGAACATCTTCCCTGAGCCCGCCACGAGCTGGGGACTCAAGCGCAACCAGTACAGGGTGCTGGAGTTCTGGTGCAGCTACGCCATCAACGAATGGATCGTGGATGATGCTCCCGGGTTCGGCTTCCCGTTCCTGGGGTCCTGGGAGGACCCCGCCGGGTCCTTCATGGTGCTCGAGGCGAACGACACCGAGATAGAAGGGGACGAACTGGACGAACTGCGCTGGCCGCATCAGGGAGGCGTGAACATCCTGTATATGGACGGGCATGTGCAGCGGCAGAAAGTGGAGTACTCGGGGCCCATCACCAGCCATCCGCAGACGGGCCAGCGGATGACCTCGGCCGACCCGCGCTACTGGAAGTTCCCCCCGGCAAGTTCTGAGGGAGACGACGACCGGGGCCCCTGGACTCCGAGAGGAGACGACTGATGAAGGCGCCCGCCCATCTTTTGCTGGCCGCCTGTGCGGCGCTTCTTCTGCCGGGATGCTCCAGCACCGGAGCCGGAGGCGCCACAGCCGCCGCCGAGCCGCCCGTCATCGCCGTGCAGCCCGTCCTGGCCACCGGGCCGGTCGCGAACGACGCGGACGACCCGGCCATCTGGGTCCATCCGGACGACCCGGCGCGCAGCCTCATCCTGGGGACGGACAAGGACGACGCAGACGGCGGCCTGTTCGTGTTCGACCTGCAGGGAAAGACGGTGCAGACGGTGAGGGGCATCGCCCGCCCGAACAACGTGGACGTGGAATACGGCTTCTCGCTGGGCGGCCGGGAGACCGACATCGCCGTGCTGACCGAGCGCGGGAAGCGCCGACTGCGCATCTTCGCCATAGACCGCTCCTCCGGGCGCCTGTCGGACGTCACGGGAGAGAAGACGGGCGTGTTCGAGGGCGAGGAGGGGGAGAAGGGCGCGCCGATGGGCATCGCCCTGTACCGGCGCCCCTCGGACGGCTCGGTGTTCGCCATCGTCAGCCGCAAGACCGGCGAGTCCGGCAGCTATCTCGGACAGTACCTGCTGAAGGACGACGGAGGCGGGAAGGTGGTCTGCGAGGAGGTGCGCCGCTTCGGCGAGTTCTGCGGGACGGGCGAGATCGAGGCTGTCGTCGTGGATGACGAGGCGGGATTCGTCTACTACGCCGACGAAGAGGCGGGCATCCGCAAATACCACGCCGACCCGGACGCACCGGACACCGGACGGCAGCTGGCGCTCTTCGGAGCGGAGGGCTACCGGGGCGACCGGGAGGGACTGGCAGTCTACGCGGCCGCGGACGGCGACGGGCTGCTCATCAGCACCGACCAGATCAAGGGGGGCGCCCGCTACTTCCTCTACCCGCGCCAGGGAAGGCCGGAGCACCGGCATGACCCGGCCATCGCGGTCATCGAGGGAGGCGCGGACGATACGGACGGCATCGAGGCGATCTCCCGCCCGCTCGGAGAGCGCTTCCCGGAGGGGATGCTGGTGGTGATGAACAGCAAGGACCGCAACTTCCTCGTGTTCGACTGGAGGGACATCCGCAAGCACCTGCCCGGCTCGCGGCCCTCCAGGCCATAGCGCCCCCGCCGGGCGGCGCGGCTTGCGCTGTCCGGCATTGCGGGTAAGATGTCAGCGGCCGCCTCATCCGGGCATCGCTCCCCGGGAGGGCGGCCGCCATCCACAGGGAGACTTATCCGCAGTATGGGCATACTGGTCGGCAAGGATACGCGCCTGATGGTGCAGGGGTTCACCGGGCGCGAAGGGCAGTTCCACTCCCGGCAGATGCTGGACTACGGCACGACGATCGTCGCGGGCGTCACGCCGGGCAAGGGCGGCACGGAGGAGATGGGAGTCCCCGTCTTCGACACGGTCCGGGAGGCTCGCGACGCCACGGGCGCCGACGCCACGGTCATCTTCGTCCCCGCACGCTTCTGCCGGGACGCCATCGTGGAGGCGGTGGACGCCGGAATCCCGCTCATCGTCTGCATCACCGAAGGCATCCCCGCTCAGGATACCGTCTACGCCGTCAACCTGGTGCGGCAGCGCGGGCTTCGGATGATCGGCCCGAACTGCCCGGGCATCATCACCCCCGGCGAGTGCAAGGTGGGCATCCTGCCCGGCGACATCTTCACGCCCGGGCCGGTGGGCCTGGTGTCGCGCAGCGGGACCCTCACGTACGAGATTGTGGACGAGCTTACGCGGGCCGGGCTGGGCCAGTCCACCTGTGTGGGCATCGGGGGCGACCAGACGCCCGGGATGACCTTCCTCGACGTGCTTCCGCTCTTCGAGGAGGACCCTCAGACCCGGGCCGTGGTGCTAGTGGGAGAGATCGGGGGCTCTGACGAGGAGCTCGCCGCGGAGTACATCGCCTCGAAGATGTCGAAGCCCGTCATCGGGTTCATCTCCGGCCGCTCCGCCCCTCCGGGAAAGAGGATGGGGCACGCCGGAGCCATCATCAGCGGGCGCACCGGGACTCCGCAGGCCAAGGTGGAGGCCCTGACCGGCGCGGGAGTCAGGGTGGCTGAGACCACGCACGACATCCCGGCGCTGGTGCGCGAGGCGCTGGCTTAGCCCGTCGCCGCCGGACGCCGGCAGCATCCCGCCTGCGGAGCTGTCCCGGCGGGCCGGGGCAAGGGAGGCGGTCCTGTGTCAGTCTTCGTCCCTGCTTCGGGCGCGATGCGCGCCCTTTTCTGCGCCGTCCTGCTCTTTGCCGCATCCGCGGCCACGGCGGAGAGAGTGGTCCGGGTGGCGGGCGGAGGCCCCGCAGGCTGGGAGGGATGGACGCTGGAGGGCGGGGGTTGGACCCTGCGCGGCACTGCGCGCCAGGGAGACCCGTTCCCGGACCATCCGTCGCTGCGGTCGGGAGAGGTCGAGACCGGCAGGGCCGTTTCGCCGGAGTTCACCGTCGAGGGCGACATCATCCGCCTCCGGGTGAGCGGCTGGGACGGACGGTCCGGCGAAAGGAAGCTCAACAGGGTCGTCCTGACTCTCGCGGAGGACGGCGCCGAGGTCCGCGAGCTCTCCCCTCCCGACAGCGACGCGTTCGTCCCGGCGAGCTGGGTCGTCAGTGACCTGCGCGGCAGGAGGGTCCGCATCGAAGCCATCGACGGGCTGGCCGAGAGCGGCTTCGCCTGGCTGGGCATCGCCCTCGTGGAGGAGGTGGCAAAGGACGTGCCCGCCGGAGAAAGCCCGTTCCGCGCGGTCCGGCTGCAGGGCGGGCCGGGAACCTGGGCGGTCCTGTCCGAAGACGGCGCCCGTCGCCCCACCACTCCCCACCTCTCATCGCTGGCGGGGGGAGAGGCCGGCACCGGCATCATCCGCTCGCCGGAGTTCGTCATCGCCGGTCCCGTCATCGTCCTTCGCGCGCGGGGCCACGACGGCGCGAAGTGCGACCTCGGCAGGAGCTTCTTCGAGCTGGTGGATGCCGCGAGCGGGAGCATCTTGAGGCAGTCTCCTCCTCCGTGCAGCGACAGTCCGGTCGAGATGGTCTGGGACGTGGCGGAGCTCGAGGGGAGGAGGGTGTGCATCAGGCTGCGCGACGGAAACAGCGGCTCGATGTACGCGTGGCTCGGACTGGACTCCGTCGATGCCGGAAGCAGCTTCCGGGTGGACTTCGCGAGAGAGGATGCATCCGCCGGGTGGACGGCCGAGAGCAGGCCCGGGACCGCGTCCGAGGTGGGAGGCATCCCGTTCCTGGTGTCCGACGGCGGCATCGGACGGATGAACGGCGAAAGCAGCATTCCGATGGGCTGCCGGGCCAGGCGAATCTTCCTGCTGGGAATGACGGACTCTCTGGACCAGGGGTGCCCCGTGTGGGGGGACCCGAACGATACCTCCAGCCGTTTCTTCGTGGGCGACCGGCTCGGGACGGTGCGTGTGGAGTATTCCGGCGGCGCCGTGGCGGACTACCCGCTCATCCTGGGAGAGAGCCTCTGGTGGGGTATGATGTTCGTGCAGTTCCCCGAGCCGTTCATCTCGAGCGCTGCAGCCGCGCAAGCTCTCCGGGAGTCTCTCCGGCTTTTCCCGGCGGCTCCGTCGCCGGACGGCCGTTATCTGGCCGTTCTGGAACCCGGGCCTGACCGCATCGAACGGCTGACTCTGGTGGACTCTCCCGAAAAGCAGGGCGTGCCCGTCATCTGCGGCGTCACCGTCGAGGTGCTGCCGGGCGAGGAGCCTCAGGACGGCATCGCGCTGCCTCACGACCGCGTCGCCGGTCCCGTCCTGCAGTTTGTGCGGGAGCGCGCGCTGCGCACGTCGGAAGAGGTCTGCGCGCAGGGCACGAAGCATCTGGACAGGCTCCGCGAGGCGTTCTACACGACCGATTCGCACTTCCGCAGGCGCATCCCCGTCGACATCCCGCAGGACTATGACGGGCCGCGGGTGCGCTTCAGCGGGAATGTCTGGGCGGACGTGCTGACCGCCGTCTTCCATCACAACGTGCGGGACATCCTCGCCAAGCTGGACCCGGAGGACGGGATGTACCATACGTCCACCAGGGACGCTCCCTCCTGGGGCGGCTACCAGGGGTTCGGGACCTACGCCGAAGGGCGGGGGTCGTATCACGGCCAGTGCTGGACCCGCGACATGGGCCGCGCGATGATGGAGCTGACGGCGCTCGGATATGCCGAGAAGGCCGCCAGGACCGTGGACTACGTCTTCCGGATGGCCCGGGGCTGGGAGACGGGCAACACTCCGGACATCGATATGAAGGGCGTCATCCGGCTGGACCTGGACGGAGCGCGACTGCCGCGCCACATCCAGCGGCGATTCCCCTACTTCGACACCACCCCGGGCGAAGGGTGCTTCGAGAACGACGGCCACGGCCTGACATCGCTCTTCGTGTATCAGGTCTGGCGCCGGCTGCCGGACCGGGACGCCTGGCTCAGGGAGCGCTGGGAGGATGTGCGCGGCCTCGGCGACTGGGTCATCTGGCAGTTCGAGCACCCGGAGCTGTCGGGGGCGACGGAAGTCCTGCGCACGGACAGCGAGTGCGCGGGGGGCATCGGCTACTCCATCTACGCCGATGTCGCCTGCATGGAGGCTCTGCGCGGCCTGGCGGAGATGGCGGATTCCATCGGCGAGCGGGAGTCCGCGGCCGCCTGGCGCGCGGCCGCGGCCCGGCTGAGACGCGGGATCGACCGCACCTACCGCGATGCGGAGGAGCCGTTCGGCGCGGTGTGGACGCGCAGGCACAGCGGATGGCCGAACCAGAGCACGGTCCTCGGCCCGGTCATCCTTCCGGCGGACCGGGCCGGGTTCACCGCGGCAGCCCGCGCGCCGGAGTGGGAGCCCCTGAACCTGGCGACATACCGGAGCCTCATCGCCCGCTACCGTCCGTTCGGGTTCTACGGGGTGGCGATGGGCTACGGGCAGGGGTTCGTGACGCAGGCGGCCCTGCTGCTGGACCGGATGGACGACGCCGCAAAGATGGTGGAATGGGCCGCCAGGGCGACATACTGTCCCGCGCACATGCCGTTCATCGTGCCGGAGGGGTGCGAGGTGGAGCCGGAGGGACGGTTCTGGCACCGCACCGGAGACCTGGGCAACGGGGTGCAGCAGGGCGAGATCGTCAAGATGTGCCGGGTGCTGCTGGGGGTGGACGACAGCGACCCCGCCCGGCTGAGACTCGTCCCCCGGATGCCCCGGGGATTCACCGGGATGTCCGTGCGGGACTATCCCGCGCTTGCGCAGAGGGGCGGGGAGGTCCGCACCATCCGGCTGGATTACTCGCTGCGGCGCGAAGGGGACGGGATGCTGCTGGAGGTGCGGTCGAAGTCGCCTCTGCCGGAGATGGACGTGCGCCTCGGGCCGTTCCGCTCCCGGCCGGACAGCGGTTCGGGCTTCGTGGACGGTCTGCCCGCTCCGGTGCGGGTGGAAAAAAGCGGGGACTCCTGGTGGGCGTGGCTGAGCGTCCCGCAGGGCAGGACGCGCCGCGTCATCGGCCTGCGCTGAGGAAGGCGGCACACTGACAGGAGAGTCCCGGACGGGAAGGACCATGACACGTATCGCATTCATCGGGATGGGCGCCATGGGCGCCCCGATGGCGGGCAACCTGCTGAAGGCGGGACTGCCCGTCACGGTGCACAACCGCACACGCGAGCGGGAGGAGCCGCTGGCCGCGCTGGGAGCCGCCCGGGCGGCCAGCCCGGCCGAGGCCGCGTCCGGAGCGGACATCGTCTTCACCTGCGTCAGCGACGTGCCGGACGTGGAGGAGGTCGTCTGCGGTCCGCGGGGCGTGCTGGCCGGCATCGCCCCGGGAAGGCTGGTGGTGGACATGAGCACCATCGGCCCGAAGGCGGCCCGGTCCATCGCGGAGCGATGCCGTCAGGCCGGCGTCAGGTTCATGGACGCGCCCGTCTCGGGCGGCCCTCTCGGGGCGCAGCAGGCCACGCTGTCCATCATGGCGGGCGGCGACGCGGCGGACCTGGAAGAGGCCATGCCCGCGCTCAATGCCATGGGGACCACCATCGTGCACTGCGGGCCGGTGGGCGCCGGGCAGGCCACCAAGCTGGTGAACCAGATCGTCGGAGCCTGCACGTTCTGCGCGGTGGCGGAGGGCCTGACGTTCTCCCGCGCCGCCGGACTGGACGGAGAGAAGACCATCCAGGCCGTCGGCGGAGGAGCGGCCGGAAGCTGGATGATGACCAATCTTGCCCCGCGGATGCTTGCGCGGGACTTCGAAGGCGGCTTCAAGGTGGCGCTGCAGGCCAAGGACCTGCGCATCGTGCTGGCGGAAGCCGATGAGCTGGGGCTGCCGCTCCCTATGACGCGGATGGTGATGCAGCTGCTGAGCTGGCTGGAGGCGAGCGGCCACGCGCAGCACGGCACCCAGAGCATCATCGCCGCCTACGAGGCCATGCGGGGCCCCGTCCGGCAGCCGTAAGCCCCGCGCTGCCGGGGAGGAACCGTTCCCGCAAGCGTCGAAGCCGTTACGCGGCGCCGCCCCGTCCGCGGCGCGGGGCAGGAACTGCAAAGGCTTGGAAGCGACCCGGGACAACACCACAGCATCGGGCAGGACGCCCCCCGCCGATGGAGAACGGCCGCGGGCCTTCACCCTGCGGGCGCTCGTGCTGGGGCTCGCCGTCACCACCGTCATCAACCTGTGGCTCCATCACGCCGAGCTGACGCTCTCCGGGCGCGGCCACAGCGCCATCTCCAACACATCCATCCCGCTCGGCGCGTTCGACATGCTGTTCGCGCTGGCCGCCGTCAACCTGCTGGTCAGCTTCGCCGCCCCGTCGCTGCGGCTGCGGCGGGGAGAGATCATCATCATCTACACGATGTCCGCCGTCTCCACGGTGCTCTCGAGCTCGGGCGGACTGCACTTTTTGCTGCCGGCGCTGACCAGCCCGTTCTTCTTCGCCACCCGCGAGAACCGGTGGGCCGAGCTGTTCCACCCGCACATCCCGGACTGGATGGCCGTCAAGGACCGGAACGCGCTGACCGGGTTCTATTACGGCGGCAAGGACGTGGACTGGGGCGCGTGGCTCGCTCCGCTGACGAGCTGGCTCGGCTTCCTGACGGTGTTCGCGTTCTCCACCCTGTGCATCGTCCTCATCCTGCGCCGCCTCTGGGTGGATAACGAGAAGCTCCCCTTCCCCACCGTGGCGCTGCCCCTCGAGCTCACCCGCGAGGGGGTCCCCCTGTTCCGGAACCGCCTGTTCTGGGCGGGGCTCGCCCTCACTCTGGGACTGCAGGTGCTGAACACCCTGAGCTGGAACATCCCGCAGGTCCCCTCCATCAACACGCGGGGCATCCGGCTGTCCGACTGGCAGCTCTCGCCGCCCTGGGACTCCATCGCCAACACCCAGCTCAGCGTGTTCGGGTTCGCGGTGGGCATCGGATATCTGCTGTCCACCGAGGTGGCGTTCAGCTGCTGGTTCTTCTTCCTGGTGACCCGGGCGGAGATCGTGTGGGGCAAGATGAGCGGGTGGTCCCTGGGAGGCGCGGAGGGCGCGCTCAGCGCGTTCCCGTGGATCGGACATCAGGGAGCCGGAGCCTATCTCGGCATCACTCTTGCGCTGCTGTGGATGGGGCGGCGCTACTTCGCATCCGTGTGGCGCTCAGCAACCGGACGCCCGCCGCAGGGGTTCGAGGACGAGGCGGGCGTGTACCGTTTCGCGCTGGCCGGGCTGGTGCTGTCGCTGGTGGCCATGGCCGCGTTCTGCATCGCCGGAGGCATCCAGCCCAGGACCGCGGCCGTCTTCCTGCTCCTGACCATCGCCTACCTCATCGCCGCCACCCGCACCCGCGCCGAGACCGGCAACGCCTGGCCCACCGGGCCGGACGTGGACGCCTATTCCCTGATGACGACGGTGGGCGGCACGCGCATCTTCTCCCCGGCGGACCTGACGGTGCTCCTGTTCGTGCGCAGCGCCACAGCCGCCCAGGACTTCCGCGGAGCCTGCATGCCCCACCAGCTGGACGCCCTGAAGATGGGGCCGGAAGGCGGCCTCAGGCCGGGGCAGGTGGCGTTCGCCCTCATGCTCGCCACGGTGCTGGGGGTCGTCATCAGCGCGGTCATCGCCGTGACCCTGTTCACGCACCTCGGAGCCGTGGCCCGCATCGACGCCTGGCGCGGACTGGCGGGACTCCGGGCGTTCGATGCCGCAAGCTCCCTGATGCTCGCCCCGCGCGACCCGGACCCGGCCGGCGCGGCGGCGGTGGGGTTCGGCATGCTGACGGTGTTCGCCCTGATGGCCGCGCGGGTTCAGTGGGTGTGGTGGCCCTTCCATCCCATCGGCTACGCGATGGCCAACACCCCCACCATGAACTACGCCTGGGTCTCCATGCTGGTGGCCTGGGCGGCCAAAGTGGTCATCGTCCGGACGGGCGGGATGCGGCTCTACCGGCAGGCCCTGCCGTTCTTCCTGGGGCTCATCGCCGGGGACTTCCTGGGCGGCGGCTCCACCACGCTTGCCGCCATCCTGTTCGGGACCAACGCCTACCCCGCCAACTGGTGACAGCCCGCAGGACGCCGCCTGCGGGCTGCCGTGTCATTCCGTGTGTCAGAATCCCGGGTCGGGCTCAGAAGGAGGCCCCATCGGCCCCCCGGGAGGCGGCCCGCCCGGAGGAGGTGGTCCCTCCGGTCCTTCCCCTCTGCCGGGAAGCCGCGGCCAGATGCGCTTCCGGCGCTCCTGGCGCTCTTTGAGGATCTCCGTCAGCTTCCGGTTCTGCTCCGGCGTCAGAAGCTTGCGGACGCCGGTCCAGAACTCGATGCCCTCAATCACCATCCGGGAGCGCAGCTCCCCGATGCGCCTGACGATATCCGTCGCGCGCGCGGCATCCGGGTCGTCCCGCAGAAGCGCCTCACCGAGCTCGCGGTAAAGCGGCGGAAGCTGCTCCATCGTCTCCTTCATCCTCCGTCCCGCCTGCTCGGCCAGCTGGCGGATCCTCTCCCTCTGCTCCGCGGAGAGCAGGAGCGCCTCGGAGATGCGCCGCATCTCCCGTCCGGCCACTGGAGGGAGCATCAACCCCAGCTGAGGGTCTCCCTCTCCCGGAGGAGGAGCCGGCCCGAACGCCGGAGGAGGCCCTCCCGGAGGCGATCCGCCCGGCGGCGGGGCTCCGGGACCGGGCGGCGGCATCTGGGCGAAAGCCATCGCCCCCGCCGCGAGCAGCGCGCAGCACAACGTGCAGCAAAGCATCGTTCTTCGGTTCATCTCGCTATGGCCCTCTTTTCAGGTCTCCGTGTTCCGCCCCGGCCCTGGCGTCTCTACCGCCGGCCGGACTTCGCACGCCGGACCCTTTCCAGACCCTCCCGCGCCGCGGAGCACTTCGGGTCGATCTGCAGCGCCCTGCGGTAGGCCGCCTCCGCCCGCACGGGGTCGTTCAGCTTCCGCTCGTAGATGTCCCCCATCCTGAGCGGCACGCTCACCCAGTGCGGAGCCAGTTCGGCAGCCTGCCGGTAGGCCGCAAGCGACTCCTCATAGCGCCCCATGTCCTCGTGGATGCGCCCGATGAAATAGCGCGGAGTGCCCTGCCCGGGCGCAAGGGCGGCCGCCTGCGTGAACTCGTAGAGCGCGCCCTTCAGGTCCTTCTTCCTCTCGTAGAGCGCCCGCGCGTATTCCAGACGCTGGGAGTAGCCCATCGGCTCCAGCGCCACCGCCTTCCGAAGCTCCTCGATGGACCCGTCATGGTCTCCCCTGGCGGCCAGCACCGCCGCCAGCTGACGCCGCAGCAGCACCGCCTCCGGCCTCCCGGCCAGAGCCTCCCTCAGCACCCGCTCGGCCTCCTCGGGCCGCCCGCTCTTCAGAAGCTCATGCGCGCGCGCCGCCGTCCTCTGGTCCTCCGCGCTCATCACCGGCACCCCCGGCGCAAGGGCGCGCACCATCATCCGCTCCAGATAGGGCATCTGCTCCAAGTTCACCTGCCCGCGGACCAGGCTGGTGGCCACGCCGCGGCCGTCCGAGGCGATGCCGAAGAGCCACCGTCCGTCCGGAGACGCGTAGGCCGCCCCGCGTCCGGGAGCCGATTCCTCGCTGAGCAGCTCCACCCACTGCAGCCGCTCCATCTCCCGCTCGAAATGCTCCAGAATGCTCCGGTGCCCGGAGCGCCCGCGCTCCCGGCCATCGGCCGCGCAGAACCTCCGGATGATGACCTGCTCGATGCCGGCCAGCTCGGGGAGGTTGTGCCTGGCGCGCTCCAGCAGGGCGCCCTCCAGGCGCACCTCCCGCAGCATCCTTGCGCCCTCCGGCGGACGGATGCCCGGCTCGGCCGGCGCCTCGGCCCGCACCGCCGCAGCGCTCGCCATCGCCAGCGCGGCCATGAGGAACACCCGGCTGAAGCGCGCGTTCACAACCAGTCCTCCGCACTGATGTCGTACACCCATGCCACCGGGTCCGCGAACTGCTCCGCCGCCGCCACCAGCGGAGTCAGGCCGGTCACGGCCAGCTCGGCGGCGGGCTCGTCCAGAACGTCCTGAAACACTCCGGCGGACGCTTCGTAGGATTCGGGGTCCGGCTCCAGCTGAGCGGGCTCACCCGCAACCGGGGCGGCCGGAAGGGAGGGCGCAGGCGGGGCGGGACGCGCCGAGGCGATGCGCGGCGCGCGGGCCTTCCGCGGGGCGGGGGGCTCCGGCGCGGCCGGCTTCACCGTCCCGGCAGGCACCGCGGGCGGCGCGGGCTGCACATCGCCGATCTCCCCGGCCTCCTGCGGCTCCGTCACCGGAGAGAGGGCGGGGGCGGGCACGGACGTCCCGGCCGGAGGCGGCGCCACGGCCACATCCTCCACGGAGGGTCCGCGCAGAAGCAGGAAAGCGGCCAGCACGGCCGCGCCGGCGGCCGCCAGGGCGGGAAGCGGCCTCCACCGGACGGGCGCCGTCCGCCGCGGCGCGGCGACCGGTCCCCGCTCCTGCAGACGCTCCAGCAGGCGCTCCCAGCCGCCCTGCGGCGGCGCTTCGCGCTCCAGCACCTCCAGAGCGCGCAGAGCCTCCTCCAGCCCGGAGGCGTGGGAGCGGCACGCGGCGCAGGAGTCCAGATGGCGCAGGATGCACGCCCGGACATCCTCCGGCAGCCGGCCGTCAAGATAGAGCGAGATTCTTTTTCGGACCCCTCGGCAGGTCACTTTCAGATTCCTCCAGCCCCTCAAGATAGGGGCCGATGGCCTTGCGGAACGATTCCCGCGCCCGGTGCAGCCGCACGTTCAGTGATGTCAGCGTGCACCCCAGCACAGCCGCGATCTCCTCGTAGGAGAGCCCTTCGATATGCTTCAACACGACCAGGATGCGGTAGTGCGGCGGCATCGCCAGAAGCGCCGCCTGCACGGCCTCCCGGGCCAGGCTCCGGTCCAGCTGCTCCTGAGGGTCGTCCGCGCCGCCCGCCGGGGCCTCCCAGCGGGAGTCCTCCCGCAGGGCGTCCGCGGAGACGGTGGGCTTCCTGCGGCGCAGTTCGTCCAGCGCCACGTTCGCCGCGATGCGGTACAGCCACGTGGAGAAGCGCGCCTCGCCCTTGAAGTCCTTCAGCGCCCGGTGCGCCCGCAGGAACACCTCCTGCCGGATGTCTTCGGCGTCTTCACGGCTGCCCACCATCCGGAGAGCCAGGTTGAAGACCCCCGGGGAGAACCGCTCGTAAAGCTCGCCGAAGGCGCTCAGGTCTCCCGCCTGTGCCCTCTCGACGAGGCGTTTTTCATCCTGCTCCAAGCGCTTGTCCTCAGGTGAGCTGTTCCATGCTTTTTGACGCCGGGCCTCCTGCGGGCATTAACATCCCGGCCGGACGCGCGGGCAGGGACGCGCGAAGACCCCCTCCGGACAGGCGAACGCGCCTCTCCGGGTCTTGCGCGCCGGGTGCGTCAGGCTCTTCTCAGCCCAGGTAGCGGGGCGTTTCGGGCAGAAGCCCCAGCGTCGCGGCTCTCCGGACCGCCTGGATCCGGTTGTTGACGTGGAGCTTTTCGTAGATGCGGGCCAGGTGGAAGTCCACCGTCCTTTTGGAGCAGAACAGCTCCGAAGCCACCTCCTTGTTGGACTTGCCTTCGACGACCAGTCCCAACACCTCCGCCTCGCGCGGCGTCAGCCGGATGAACCGTTCCGGCTCGCCCGCGGCTTCCCTCCAAGCAGGCTTGTGCATAGCTTCACCCTCTTTCGCCGGCGCTCACGCCGGGCCCCGCTCCCCTCCATGGGGACCACTTCCCTGACCGCCATCTGCGGGACCCGGCCCGCCTCCCCCGGACGCAAGGACCCTCCTTGCGCTTCATTCCTGCAGTCCCCGGGAGGCAGCCGGTCTTCGAACCGTGTCAGCAGATTCTCCGATATTCTACCGCCCGAGCCGTCATTTTGCAAGCCATCCGGCAACACCCGTCGCGCCCGCCCACGAGGTTCGGCAGGAGCCTCACCCTCCCGGAACGCCCGGCCGAGGCATCCCGACGCCGCAGCGGAGGAAGCGCAACCTCCCCCTCTCCCTCGAAGGGAGAGGGCCGGGGTGAGGGTGACGGGATACCGACCGAAAGGGGAGGGCGAAGCTCCCGCTGAGCCGCCCCGGAAAGACCCATCGCGCCAGCCCAAAGATTCGGCGCTGCTGCAACGCATCGACGCCGTGATGGCCGAGATCGAACCGGAAAGACCCATCGCGCCAGCCCAAAAATTCGGCAGGAGCCTCACCCTCCCGAAACGCCCGGCCGAGGCATCCCGACGCCGCAGCGGAGGAGGCGCAACCTCCCCCTCTCCCTCGATGGGAGAGGGCCGGGGTGAGGGTGACGGGATTCCGAAGCGGCGGAAACGAAAAAGGGCCGCCCGTCAGGGCGGCCCGGAAATGGACCGGTCCTGTGCGGACCGGACTGCCGGACTAGGCCTTGCGGCGCAGCCGGAGCAGCCCCAGCCCGCTCAGCCCCATCAGCGCGCCCATCTGGAAGAAGACGGGCTCGGGGATGGGCGGACAGGCGGCAACACGGTCCCAATCGGCAAACCAGTCCGCTTCGACATCGGGATCATCCGGGCTGAGAATACTGAACTCCTCCGTGAACGGGTTCCATCGCAGCACATAGTCCCAATGCCGCGCACTGCCAAGGTATGCCTGCGCACGCACCACGCTCACCATCTTGCTTTGGAAGTTGAACGCCATCTGAAGGGGCGTCTGGTCGGTAACGAACGTCGCCAACGCCAACTTGCCGTCCAACGACTGACAGATGTGGTCAGCATCTCCCTCGTTGAAGACGAAGGCGGGTGTGTCGAAAAGCGACCCCTGAAGCCACTTGGCCTGGATGCGGTCAATACCTGGAAATGCGGACGGGTAGTCGTCAATCGGAAAATCCCCAGTCTCGAAGCCAGCGATGGCAGGCGACGCCGCAAATGCGGCCACAGCCAGCAAAGCGGCCAACAAACAAGCTCTGAACACGGCTTCTTTCTCCCTTCTGCCGGCTCGAGCCGGCGATGCCGATACGGATGCGGGATATGCGTTCGAAGAGGGGGCAGGGGGCTCGGGTCCCTTGCGCCCGTGCTTCCGGCGTATACCATGTTTCGAGACTACCACATCGGCCCCCTGCGCGCAACGGGATTTTCGCGCAAAGCCGGGGCCGATGAGCCGTCCCGACGTCTCTCCAGTGCGCCGGGAAAAAGTGGGGGGTCTCTCTCCGGATGCTTCCACCTCCCTCTCTCCCGCGGCGGATTGAAAAGCAACCTGTCACACCGGATGCTGTATTTATCGTAAATCCGTCATCGGTCTTCTGTCAACTGGTCTCGCGAAAAACCCGTACTTTTACCAGCGGACCTTACCCCCTCTCCCTCGAAGGGAGAGGGCCGGGGTGAGGGTGATACGATTCCGACCGAAGGGGAGGGCGAAGCTCCCGCTGAGCCGCCCCGGAAAGACCCATCGCTCCCGCCCAAAGGGTTCGGCAGGAGCCTCACCCTCCCGAGACGCCCCCCTCTCCCTCGAAGGGAGAGGGTCGGGGTGAGGGTGACGGGATTCCATTCGAAAGGGAGGGCGAAGCTCCCGCTGAGCCGACCCGGAAAGACCCATCGCTCCCGCCCAAAGGTTCGGCAGGAGCCTCACCCTCCCGAAGGCCCGAACGGGGCATCACGCGGCCGGAATGGGTCAGGCAGGAGGGTGACGGCGCTCAGAGCTGCCGGCGCAGCAGGCGCAGGACCTCCCGGACGGCCTTGCCCCGGTGGCTGATGGCGTTCTTGGCCTCCTGAGGCACCTCGGCCAGC
>FWPV01008916.1_pt1 | contig 16994 bp, 16 predicted proteins | sample 2228371 | NCBI WGS metagenome assembly FWPV01 (sample SAMEA103939776, study PRJEB20133) | metagenome | reverse complement strand
GCCGATGCCGCGCATCGCGAGGCCGAAGCGGGTGCGCCGCACGACGATCGACGTCGCCACGGCGAGCACCGCCAGCCCGAGCACCGTCAGGTAGATCGTGTCGCGCTCGGGCACGACGACGAGCACGCGGCCCACGGTGCCGGTGACCTGCTTCTCCCAGTACGTGATCGCGTGGCGGATCAGCTCCGTCATGCCGAAGGTCAGCACCGCGAAGTAGGTGCCGCGCAGGTGCAGCACGAGCGCGCCCATCACGACGGCGACCGCCGTCGCGACGCCGGCACCCAACACGATCGCCATCGTCCAGCCGTGGCCGTCCATCGTCAGCGCGCTGGTGTAGGCGCCGATGCCGAAGAACGCCGCGGTGGCCAGCGAGAGGTAGCGCGTCGTGCCGCAGAACAGGCTCCAGCTCGTCGCCAGCGCGATGTACATCAGGCAGGTCAGCGCCATCGACACGGCGAACTCGCTGCCGTAGTACGGGATCGCGAGCGCCCAGCCGGTGAGGCCGAACAGCACCATCCAGTCCCGTGCGTGCAGCTGTCGGTCGTTCATCGCTTGCGGTGGAACAGGCCGTTGGGCCGCAGCAGCAGCACGGCGATGAAGATGCCGTACGACAGCAGCGACTTCAGCGACGGGCTCGTGAAGTGCATGCCCACCGCCTCGACGATGCCCAGCAGCAGCCCGCCCGCGAGCGCGCCGCCCATGCTGCCGAAGCCGCCGAGCGTGATCACGATCAGCGCCGTGACGGTGTAGGGCTCGCCCATCGCCGGCGCGATCGTGTACGTCATCGACAGCAGGCAGCCGGCCACACCCGACAGGCCCAGCCCGATGCCGAACATCAGCGGGTGCAGCGTCTTGGTGTTGATGCCCACCAGTTGCGCACCGGTGGGCGACTGCATCAGCGCGCGCACGCCCTTGCCGAGCAGCGTCGTGCGCAGCAGCACGATCAGCGCGGCCGAGAACACGAGCGACAGCGCGAGCACCAGCAGCTTGTTGGCGGCGAACTGCGCGCCGCCCATCAGCCAAGGGATCGCGACCGGGTCGGTCAGGTAGTCGTAGCCGCGCAGTTCGCCGCCCCAGACCCACGACGCGAAGTTCTGCACCAGGAACATCAGGCCGAAGCTGACCATCAGCGCGCGTGCCTCGAACACGTCGACGTTGGGCGAGGTGTCGGTCAGCCGCTTGAACCACAGCCGGTGGATCGCCAGCCCGAGCACGAAGGTCAGCGCGAAGCTCAGCGGGATCATCGCCAGCGGCGACCAGCCGAGCGACGTCGCCGCGACCCAGGTCACGAAGGCGCCGAGCATCAGGAACTCGCCGTGCGCGATGTTCAGGATGCGCATCAGCCCGTACTGCAGGTTCAGCCCGAGCGCGACGAGCGCGTAGATGCCCCCGGTGATGAGACCGGAGGCGAGCAATTCAAGCCAGGCAGAAAAAGACATAGGAGTGAAGGGCTGTGGTCCAGAACGCCGCGGAACCGGCTCTGCCGGGCCGCTGGCGTTGCCCCCTTGAGGGGGAGACGCGCCGCAGGCGCGGCGCGGGGGTGGGCTTTACTTCCAGGCGGGTTTCACCGGGTTGAGCTTGGCCGTGGCGATCTTCTGTGGCCACACCACCTCGAACTCACCGTTCTGCCATTGGCCCACCGAGCCGGGCGTGCCCACGTTCTCGCTGCCCTGGAACTTGATGTCGCCCAGGATGGTTTTGTGCGTGGTGTTGGCCACGTAGTCGCGAATGGCCTTGCGGTCCAGGCCATGGGTCTTCACCGCGTTGGTCAGGATCTCCAGCCCGGCCCAGCAGGCACCGCTGGCCCAGCGGTCGGGCTCTTTGCCGAACTTCTGGGTGTGCGCGTCAAAGTAGGCCTTGGCGCCCGGGCTGGTCTTGCTGTTCCACGAGCCCATGCCCAGCACACCCTCGGCACCAGCGGGCGTCATCACGTTCTTGTAAAGCTGGAAGGCGGTGCCCACCGAGGCGTAGAAGAACTTGGGGTTGAAGCCGATTTCCTTGGCCTGGCGGCTGGCCAGGATGGTGTCGGGCGGGTAAGTGAAGCCGATGAAGGCGTCGGGGTTCTTGTCCTTGATGGAGCGCAGCACCGGCGAGAGGTCTTTCACGCCACCGGGGTAGCTCTTGTCCTCAACGAGCTGAATGCCCGTGCCCTGCAGCGCCACCTTCAGCGCGGCGTAGTTCTCCAGGCCGAAGAGGTCGTCCACGTAGATGCAGGCCACGGTCTTGGCGCCGTTGGCCTTGAGCATCTCCACCACCGCATTGGTCATGGGCGCGGGCTGCTGCAGCAGCGAGAAGAAGTAGGGCAGCTTCATCTCGATCAGGCGGCGCGACAGCGCGGTGGGCGCCAGGAAGGGGTACTGGAAGCGGTTGGCCAGCGGGGCCACGGCGAAGTTGGCGTTGCTGCCCCAGGGCGGCAGCACCAGGTCCACCTTGTCGCTGCCCATGAGCTTTTCGTAGGTGCGCACCACGGTCTCGGTGTCGCTGCGGTCGTCGCTGCTGATCAGTTCGATGCGGCGCTTGGCCCCCTTCACGTCCAGACCGCCCGCGGCGTTCTGCTGCTCGGCCCACAGCAGGTAATTGGGCTCCTGGCTCACCTGCGCACCACCGGTCCAGGGACCGGTGCGGGAAATGGCATAGCCGATGCGCACCGGGGCCGACTGGGCCATGAGCTGGGGCGCCACCGACAGGGCGCCAATGGTGGCGGCGGTCTTCTGAATGGCCACGCGGCGGTTGACGTTCACCATGGTTTGTCTCCTTCTGGGTGGAAAAATCTAGCCATCTCATGCTAGGGCGCATGGGCCGTTCGTGCTTGACTGAATGCGCACGATTCGATTGCACAAACGCGCATCGGGCACAGGGTTTTCCCGGGGCTATCGGGGCAATAGGCCGGGCGGCGGGCCAACGGGGCTGCGGCTTGGCGGCTGGCGGCCCATAATCGTCCGCCATGTCCAGCCCCACCGAAATGAGCACCGACGTCGTGTCGCCGCGCGAGCGCGCGGCGATCTGGCGCGACTGGATCTGGACCCACTTCGGCGGCCTCGAATCCGACCTCTACGGCGACACCGACTTCGACGGCCACATGGCCGCCTCGCGCGCGGGCGACGTGGTGCTGACCAAGCTCGAGGCCAACCGCCACCGCGTCATCAAAAGCCCGCGCATGGCACAGGCCGCCGAGCGGCCCTACCTGAAGGTGGTGGCGCCCTGGCGCGGCAGCGCGGGCGTGCAACAGCTCGGCCGCCAGGCCTGGGTGCGCCCGGGCGGCTGGGCCATTTACGACACCACCAGCGACTACGAAGTGGCCAACCCCGAGCGGGTGGAGCACCTGATCGTGATGCTGCCCAAAGACGCCCTCACCGAGCGCGGCTTGCGGCTGGAGCCGCTGATGGCCCGGCACGTGGGCGGCGTGAGCGGCATCGCCCGCGTGGCGCTGGAGACCATGCGCACCACCTACCAGGAACTGCCCGGCATGAGCGAAGCCGCCGCACGCGGCGCGGGCGAACTCATCCTGGAACTCGTGCGGCTGTCGCTGCAGGAACTCTCGGGTCGCGAAAACGGCGCCACGCAACTCGAGGCCTTTCGCGACCGCATCCGCCTGCACATCGGCCAGCACCTGCGCGACCCGGGCCTGAGCCTGGACCAGATCGCCAGCGCCCTGAACTGCAGCAAGCGCCACCTGCACAACGCCTTCCAGGCCGAGGAAGACACGCCCGCGCAGTACATCCAGCGCCAGCGCATCCAGGCCTGCATGCGCGAGCTGGCCGACCCGCTGCGCGCGCAGCGCACCATCACCGAGATTGCGCTGTCATGGGGCTTCAACAACGCGGCGCACTTCAGCCGCGTGTTCCGCGAGCACACCGGCCGCTCGCCCAGCGACTACCGCGAGGCCGCGCTGCGGCACGGGCCGCAGGGCTGAGGGAACGCGAGGGAATCAGCGCGCCGCGCAGCCCTGCGCCACGCGCATGGCGAATTGCTGCAGCGCCTGCCACGGGTCGGTGGGCCAGCCCTCGGCCTTCAGGCCCTTGACGATGCCGTCCACCGTGTGGGCGTCTTGCAGCCAGCGCGACAAGGTGCCCGCACCCAGGTTGGGCAGCACGCGCTCCATGAGCTTTTCTTTCGCGCCCCACACGCGGCTTTCGCGCAGCGCCACCGGCAAGGGCTTGCCCGTGTCGAGCGCGGCGCGCACGCGGTAGAGCGTGCGCACGTCATCGGCCAGGGCCCAGTGCACCAGCACCGGCGCTTCGCCCTCGGCCTGCAGGCCATCGAGCATGCGCTGCACGCGCGGCAATTGCCCGCCCAGCACCGCCTCGGCCAGCTTGAAGGCGTCGTAGCGCGCCACGTTGAGCACCGCCGCCTCCACCTGCTCGAACGACAACTCGCCTGGCGGGTGCAGCAGCGCGAGCTTCTGAATTTCCTGGTGCGCCGCCAGCAGGTTGCCTTCCACGCGGTCGGCGAAGAACTGCAGCGTGCGCTGGCCCTCGTCGCCCGCGGCCACGCGCTGGCCTTGCTGCTGCAAGCGCTGCGCGATCCAGTTGGGCAGGGCCTTGCGGTCCACCGGCTCCACGCGCACGGTCACGCCGTGGGCGTCCAGCGCGGCGAACCAGGCGCTCTTCTGCGTGGCCATGTCCAGGCGCGGCAGCACCACCAGGGTGAGCGCGGCGTCGTTGCCGGCCGCGCCCTCGGCCAGTTGCTGCAGGGCCTGCGAGCCGTCCTTGCCGGGTTTGCCCGAGGGAATGCGAACCTCGATGAGCTGCTTGTCGGCAAACAGGCTCATCTCGGCGCCACTGGCCAGCACCGCGCTCCAGTCAAAGTGCGCGCCGGCCACGGTGTGCACCGTGCGCTCGGTGAAGCCTTGCGCGCGCGCGGCGGCCCGGATGGCGTCGCCCGCCTCCTGCACCAGCAGCGGGTCGTCGCCGTGCACGGTGTAGAGGCTGCGAAGGCCGCGCTGCAACTGCGCGGCGAGTTGGGGGGCCGCCACCTGCATGCTCAGATGGCCGGGAGGGCCGCCAGGCGGCGCAGCACCTGGTCGGCGATGTCGGCAATCATGTCGCGGTACAGGCGCTCTTCTTCGGCCGCCTTGGACAGCACGATGGTTTCATTGAAGCTCAGGTCGCGCTCCAGCAGCAGCTCGGTGTCGCCAATGAGGTCGCGCCCCGAGGCGCTGCGCAGGCGAAAGGCGAATCGGGTGCGCAACTGCAGTTCGCGCACCTGCCCGGCCGCCGTCTGGCCCACGGCCACGCGCTCGCGCTGGTCGGTGAGCACGGTGAGCACCACCTGCGCCGCGAGGTCGCCCTCGGCGTTGGTGGGCGTGGCCGGGGTGAACACCTTGAGGCCGTTGATGGCCAGCAGGCGGCGCAGCTCGCTGGTCACCGGCGTGCCGTTGCCGCCGTCGAGGCGAATGGCCTCGAAGGCGAAGCGCGGCGCCTGGCGAAGCTGAAAGCCGCAACCGGCCAGCAGCGCGCCAGCCCCCAGGGTGAGCAGCCAGTGGCGGCGAGCGGCGCTGGCCATGTCAGACCACCACGTTGACGAGGCGGCCCGGCACCACGATCACCTTCTTGGGCGCGGCGCCGTTGGCGATTTTCTGGAAGTCCTCGCTGGCCAGGGCGGCGGCCTCGATGGCGGCCTTGTCGGCGCTGGCCGGCACAGTCACGCTGCCGCGCAGCTTGCCGTTGACCTGCAGCACGAGTTCGATCTCGTCGCGCTGCAGCGCCGACTCATCGGGCCGGGGCCAGGGCGCGTCCAGCAGCTCACCGAACTGGGCGGCGTAGCCCAGCTCGCGCCACAGCGCGTGGGCGATGTGCGGCGTGGCCGGGTACAGCGAGCGCAGCAGGATGCCGAAGCCCTCGGCCGCGGCGGCCTGGTCGCCCGCATCGGCAGGCTTGAAGTCTTCCAGGGCATTGAGCATCTTCATCGCGCCCGACACCACCGTGTTGTATTGCATGCGCTGGTAGTCGTAGTCCACCTGCTTGAGCACGGTGTGAATCTCCAGGCGCAGCGCCTTGGCCGCCTTCGACAGGGCCTGGCCCGACACGCCGGCCGCCAGCGCGCCCAGGCCGCCGATGGCGCTGAGCTTGTGGCCGAAGCCCCAGACGCGGCGCAGGAAGCGGTAGCTGCCCTCCACCGCCGCGTCGTTCCACTCCAGCGTGGCCTCGGGCGGCGCGGTGAACATGGTGTACAGGCGCGCGGTGTCGGCACCGTACTTCTCGATCAGGTCTTGCGGGTCCACGCCGTTGTTCTTCGACTTGGACATGGTGCCCACGCCCTCGTAGTCGATGGGCGTGCCCACGGGCAAATCGCCCACGGCGTTCTTGAGCTTGGCGCCCACGATCTTGCCGCCTTCATCGAGCACGTGCTCCACGTCGTGCGGCCAGAAATACTCCTTGCCGCCCTTCTCGGTGCGGCGCGAGTAGATGTGGTTGAGCACCATGCCCTGCGTGAGCAGCTTGGTGAAGGGCTCGTCCACCTTCACCAGCCCCAGGTCGCGCATGACCTTGGTCCAGAAGCGCGCGTACAGCAGGTGCAGGATGGCGTGCTCGATGCCACCGATGTACTGGTCCATGCCGCTACCGCCGGTAGCGGCATTCTGGTCTCTCATCCAGTAGTCCGTGCCGCCGGCCACCATCTGTTCGGCGTTGGTGGGGTCGCAGTAGCGCATGAAGTACCACGACGAGTCCACGAAGGTGTCCATGGTGTCGGTCTCGCGCCGCGCGGGCTTGCCGCAGCAGGGGCAGTCCACCTTCAGGAACGCCTCGCACTTGTTCAGCGGGTTGCCGCTGCCGTCCGGCACCAGGTCTTCCGGCAGGCGCACCGGCAGGTCTTTCTCGGGCACGGGCACCGGGCCGCAGCTCTCGCAGTGGATGATGGGGATCGGCGTGCCCCAGTAGCGCTGGCGGCTGATGCCCCAGTCGCGCAGGCGGAAGGTGGTCTTCTTCTCGCCCAGGCCTTTGTCGGCCAGCAGGGCGGCGACCTTGTCCACGGCCGCCTTGTGGCCCAGACCGTCGAGCGCGCCCGAGTTCACGCACACGCCCTTTTGCTTGTCGCCGTACCACTCGGCCCAGGCATCGGTGCTGAAGGTCTCGCCCTCCACCGCCACCACTTGCTGGATGGCGATGCCGTATTTCTTGGCGAAGGCGAAGTCGCGCTCGTCGTGGGCTGGCACGCCCATCACGGCACCGTCGCCGTAGCTCATGAGCACGTAGTTGCCCACCCACACCTGCACCTGCGCGCCAGTGAGGGGGTGCGTGACGAACAGGCCGGTGGGCTTGCCCAGCTTCTCTTGCGTGGCCAGTTCGGCTTCGGTGGTGCCACCCTTCTTGCACTCGTCAATGAAGGCCGCCAGGTCGGCGTTGCCGGCAGCGGCGTGTTGGGCCAGCGGGTGCTCGGGCGCCACGGCGCAGAAGGTCACGCCCATGATGGTGTCGGCGCGCGTGGTGAACACGTAGAGCTTGCCCTCGCCGATCAGCGCGCCATCGGCGCCTTTGATGTCGTGCGGGAAGGCGAAGCGCACGCCCTCGCTCTTGCCGATCCAGTTTTCCTGCATCAGCCGCACCTTGTCGGGCCAGCCGTTGAGGGTGGCCTTCTCGTTGCCGATCTGCACGTGGTTGAGCAGTTCATCGGCGTAGGCGGTAATGTTCAGGTAATAGCCCGGAATCTCGCGCTTTTCCACCAGCGCGCCGGTGCGCCAGCCGCGCCCGTCGATCACCTGCTCGTTGGCCAGCACGGTCTGGTCCACCGGGTCCCAGTTGACGACCTGGGTCTTGCGGTAGGCGATGCCCTTCTCCAGCATCTTCAGGAACAGCCACTGGTTCCACTTGTAGTACTCGGGCGAGCAGGTGGCGACCTCGCGGCTCCAGTCGATGGCCAGGCCCATGGCCTGCATCTGCTGCTTCATGTAGGCGATGTTGTCGTAGGTCCACTTCGCCGGCGGCACCTTGTTCTTCAGCGCCGCGTTTTCCGCTGGCAGGCCAAAAGCGTCCCAGCCCATGGGCATCAACACGTTGTAGCCGTTCATGCGCAGGTAGCGCGTGAGCATGTCGTTGATGGTGTAGTTGCGCACGTGCCCCATGTGCAGCTTGCCGCTGGGGTAGGGCAGCATCGAGCAGGCATAGAACTTCTTCTTGCTCGCGTCTTCGGTCACGCGGTAGGCGTCGGTGGCGACCCAGTGGGCGTGGGCGGCGCGTTCGACTTCTTGGTGGGCGTATTTGTCTTGCATGAAGCGAAGCCGGGCAGGCCGGCGGTTGGGGGCGCAAAAAGGAGCGCGCGGCGCGCGCGCAAAGCAACCGGGGATTTTAGGCCGCGCCCGCGCCTCAGCGCGCGGCAGCCGGCTGGGCCACGAAACCCATGCGCGACAGGCCCGCGGCCTGGGCCCAGCCAATGAACTCGGCCACCTGCCCGTAAGGCACGCGGCTGTCGGCGCGCAACTGCACCTCGGTGTCGGGGCGCTGGCGCCCGGTCTCGGTCAGGTGCTCGCGCAAGGCGTCGACGCTCACGGGCCGATCGTCCAGAAACCACTGCCCCTGGGCGTCGATGGCCACGGCCAGCGCGGCAGCAGCCGGGGCCTCGGCCCTGGGCGTCTGAGCGCGCGGCAAATCCAGCGCCAGGCGCCCGGCCATGATGGGTGCGGCCACGATGAAGATCACCAGCAACACCAGCATCACGTCCACCAACGGCGTGACGTTGATCTCGCTCATGGGCGCGTCGCCCTGGCGGCGCTCCAGCCTGCCGAAGCTCATGGCTTCTCTCCCAGGGGAGCCACGGCCAAACGATCGGGGGCTTTCATTGGTGCGCCAGTAATTCGCGCAAGTCACGCGCGAAGCCTTCCAGATCGGCCTCCAGCGTGGCGATCCAGCGGCCCATCACGTTGTAGGCCAGCACGGCAGGGATCGCCACCGCCAGGCCTGCGGCCGTCATGGCCAGGGCCTCGCCCACGGGGCCGGCCACCTGCTCGATGCGAAAACCCTCGTCCATGCCGATGGCGGTGAGCGCGTGGTACACGCCCCAGACCGTGCCCAGCAGGCCCACAAAGGGCGCGGTGGCGCCCACGGTGGCCAGCAGCACCTGGCCGTATTGCAGGCGCGCCAGCACGGCGTGCAGGGCGTCGCGCAGCACCCGGGTGAGTTGTTGCGCCCGGTCGCCGGCCACGGCCAGGGTGTGGGCGGGCGCATCGTCCAGCGCGCGGGCGGCCAGCAGCAGGGGCAAGGCCACGCGAGTGGCGTCAAAGCCTTCCAGGCGGCGCTGGGCGTCGTCCAGGTCAGCGGCTTGCCAGAAAGCGGCCACCGCCTGGGGCAGGCCGCGGCGCACGCGGCGCAACCACCACACCTTCCAGAGAATCACCACCCAGCTCGCCACCGACATGGCCAGCAGCAGGCCGGCCACGCCCCGCCCCAGGGTGTCGGCCTGTGCGAGCGCCTGCCACATGGGGTGGAGACCCGGTGCTCAGCGCAGGCCGAGCACGTCAAACATGTCGTACAGGCCGCTGGTCTTGCCGGCCAGGAAGCGCACCGCGCGCAGGCTGCCCTGGGCGTAGGTGGCGCGGCTGCTCGACTTGTGGGTGATCTCGATGCGCTCGCCGGTGCCGGCGAACAGCACGGTGTGGTCACCCACGATGTCGCCGCCACGGATGGTGGCGAAACCGATGGTGGACGGGTCGCGCTCGCCCGTGACGCCCTCGCGGGCGTACACCGCGCAGTCTTTGAGGTCACGGCCCAGGGCATCGGCGATCACCTCGCCCATCTTGAGCGCGGTGCCGCTGGGCGCGTCCACTTTGTGGCGGTGGTGCGCCTCGATGATCTCGATGTCATAGCCGGTGGACAGCGCCTTGGCCGCCATCTCCAGCAGCTTGAGCGTGACGTTCACGCCCACGCTCATGTTGGGCGCCATCACGATGGCGATGCGCTTGGCCGCCTCGGCAATCTCGGCCTTCTGCGCCTCGGTGAAGCCAGTGGTGCCGATCACCACGTTCACGCCGTGCTTCACGCACTCTTGCAGGTGGGCCAGCGTGCCCTCGGGGCGGGTGAAGTCGATCAGGAACTGGCTGCCAGCCAGGCCAGTGGCCAGGTCGGCCGTGATGGCGACCCCGGTGGGCTGGCCCGACGAAGCGCCAGCGTCCTGGCCGATGGCGGGGCTGGCCGCGATGTCCAGCGCGCCCGACAGCACGCAGTCGCCGCTGTGGCGCACGGCATCGACCAGCATCTGCCCCATGCGGCCACTCGCGCCGGCCACACACACGCGGAACATCGGGTTGCTCATCGAGAAGACTCCAAGGGCGGGAACTGGGTGGTGGCGGGGGCAGACGGCGGCGTGGGCAGCGGCGCGGCCGGTTTGTTGCGGGCCTCGAAGGCCTTGAGCTGCTCTTCGGTGGCCTGCAGGGGCGGCACCTCAGACGAGCGGCGCTTCACGTCCAGCGACGCCACGAACTCGTTTTCGCTGGGCAGTTCATCGGCTTCAAAGCGCTCCATCACGTCGCCCTTGAAAAACACCGCCACGCGGCGCTGCTGCGGCTCTTGGCCCTGCCGACGGAAGGTGAACACGTAGTCCCAGCGATCGGCGTGAAACACGCTGGTGAGCAAGGGTGAGCCCAGCACGTTGCGCACCTGGTCGCGTGCCATGCCCGGCTTGAGGGCCTGCACCTGCTCGCGGGTGACCACGTTGCCCTGAACGATGTCAACTTTGTAGGGTGTGACCAGACTGGTCACCGACGGCATGCGCTGGCTGAGGCCGGAACAGGCGCTCAGCAGCGCACCGACACCAAGAACAAGGGCCAGACGGCCAACCGCCCGAAGGCGAAGAGGGGGGTGAAACATGAATCAAGCCCGCAGAAAGCACCGCCGCATCCACCTGCACGGCGCAGGGGCACAGGGCGCGATGGCCAACGCCAGCGGCATGCTGGCGATATCATCCGGCCATTGTAGCCCCGGGGGTCTTGTCGATCGGCCCGGACGCCCACACCCCGAGAGCGCACGCCATGACCAATATCGAAGAACTCAAGAGCACGGGCCTGAAGGCCACGCTGCCGCGCCTGAAGATTCTCGAGGTGTTCCAGAACGCGCGCCAGCGGCACATGACGGCCGAAGACGTGTTCCGCGTGCTGCTGAACGACCGCTCCGACATCGGCCTGGCCACGGTCTACCGCGTGCTCACGCAGTTCGAGCAGGCCGGCCTGCTCACCCGCAGCAATTTCGAGTCGGGCAAGGCGGTGTACGAGCTCAACGAAGGCCAGCACCACGACCACCTAGTGTGCCTGGACTGCGGCCGGGTCGAGGAATTCTTTGACCCCGAGATCGAAAAGCGGCAGCAGATGGTGGCCCAGGCGCGTGGCTTCGCGCTGCAGGAGCACGCCCTCTCGCTCTACGCCAACTGCACCAAGACCGACTGCCCGCACAAGGCCGCGCAAGCGGGGCGCTAAGCCCGATGTCGCAGCGGGTCAGTCGCCGCTGCCCATGGCCGCGCGGTGGCGCGCCACGAATTCCTGGTAGGTGTCAATGCCGCGCAGCTGCAAGATGGTGTTGCGCACCGCCGCCTCCACCAGCACGGCGATGTTGCGACCGGCCACCACCTGAATCACGGCCTTGCGCACCGGCACGCCCAGCACGTCCTGGTAGAGCGGCTCGTAAGGCATGCGCTCGTAGTCGCGCTCCATGGTTTCGCGGCGCACCAGGTGCACGATCAGTTGCAGGCGCATCTTGCGGCGCACGGCCGTCTCGCCAAAGATGGCCTTGATGTCCAGCAGGCCGATGCCGCGCACCTCCAACAGGTTTTGCAGCAGCTCGGGGCAGCGGCCTTCGATGCTGGTCTGGTTGATGCGGTACAGGTCCACCGCGTCGTCCGCCACCAGGCCGTGACCGCGCGAGATCAGCTCCAGCCCCAGCTCGCTTTTGCCCAGGCCGGATTCGCCGGTGATCATGACCCCCATGCCCAGGATGTCCATGAACACGCCGTGCATGGTAGAGCGGTCGGCGAAGTGGCGCGACAAATACGCGCGCAGCACGTCGATGACGAAGGCTGCCGATTCGTGCGTGGCGAACATCGGGATCTGCGCCCGCTCGCACATGGCCAGCAGCTCATCGGGCACGGGCTGGTCATCGGCCACCACCAGCACTGGCGGCTCCAGCGTCAGGATGCGGGCCACCCGGCGACGGTTGTCCTCCACGCTTGGGCTGGTGAGGTACGCCACCTCGCGCTCGCCGATGACCTGCAGGCGATAGGGGTGGATGTAGTTCAGGTAACCCACCAGGTCGGCGCCTGAGCGGGCGGCGCGCACCGCCACCTCGTCAAATCGCCGCTCGGAGGCGCCCAGCCCGGCCACCCATTGCCATTTCAGAGAGTTGCGATGGTCCTCGAACAGGACGTCGGCACTGACAACGGTTGGCTTCATGGGCTTGCGCGAATCGGGTTGACGGCAGCCAAGGGGACGAACTCCCCCTCAGCCTCAGCGCCCCGGCACACCGGGGGCGCAGGAGGGGAATCAGGCCGCCGCGTGGGCGGATTGCCAGGCCGAGATGAGGCCGTGCAGGGAGGCGGCCGAATCGGCGTTTTTCATCTGCTCGCGCAGGGCGCTGTCGCTGAGCAACTCGGCGATCTCGGAGAGGATCTCCAAGTGCCGCTGCGTGGCGATCTCGGGCACCAGCAGAAAGATCATGAGGCGCACCGGCTGCTCGTCTGGCGCGTCGAACCCGATGGGGTTCGCCAGTTGCAGCACGGCCGCCAGGGGTTGCTTCAAGCCCTTGATGCGGCCGTGTGGAATGGCCACGCCATGGCCCAGGCCGGTGGAGCCCAGCCGCTCGCGAGTGAACAGACTGTCGGTGATGAGGGAGCGGTTCAGGGTGTTCTGGCTCTCGAACAGCAAACCTGCTTCTTCGAATGCGCGCTTTTTGCTGGTGGCGTCAACGCCAACCAGCACGTGCGTCAGGGGCAAGATGGCAGAAAGTCGGTTCATGGGGGCCCTTTCGGACCGCAAATTATGCCCAGTTGCCCTCTGATGACTAGCCCAAGGTCTCAAAAAAGCCACCCTAGGGCATCTTGCACATGGTGCATTGCAACAAATTCACGAGCGCATCGGGCAAAGCGCTGCCGGAAGGTAGTCCCACGCCTTACATGCCAATTCCCTACGCACTGCCTGGGATTCCCGCGGGCCGGCGCGGTGCTGCGCCTCGAAAGCGCAAAAAAAACCGACCTAACGGTCGGCTGGGTGGAATCCGGGGTGTGTGGCACCCCGCCACGCGGCTTACATCTGCCGCTTCACGGGCTCGTGGTGGTGGTCTTGCGTGCGGTCTTTGTGGCGCAGGACCTGACGGTCGAGCTTGTCGGCCAGCTCATCGACGGCGGCGTACAAGTCGGCGTGGGCACTTTCGGCAAACAGATCGCGGCCTTTGACATGAATGTTGCATTCGGCGCGCTGGCGCTGGTCCTTCTCCTTCAGGTTGTCCACCGACAGGAGAACCCGGATATCGACCACCTGGTCGAAGTGTCGGGAAATGCGCTCCAGCTTGCTGGTGACGTATCCGCGAAGGGCGGGCGTGACCTCGAGGTGATGACCGCTGATCGTCAGATTCATGGAAGAGCCTCCTGTTCTCGCTCGGGTTGACACAAATCGCCGCCGGCGTCCGGCTGGCGACCAAGGGGATCCCTTGAGAACCACTATGCCCACGATCGCAGCGGTGCGCAAGCCTGACCCCGCAACAAGGCGTGACTTCTTGACGCACCTCAACGCCGAAAACCCTGACGAGACAAAACCCCCATCGCGACCGACATAGGCGCAGAATCCCTATTTCCAACGGATTAAAAATACCGGCAGATGAACACCAAAAGTGTTCTTCTTAATGCCCCATGGACCAGGGAGTTGATTCAGTCAACCGACAAGCAGGGATTTCCCTAGCTGAGGAGATGACATGGACACTCAGGAAATGGTCCCGCTTGAGCGACGCTTGCTCAAACACCAGATAGATATCCTGGCCGGCAACATGACGGGCATTGCGGTCGGCACCGCTTTGCTGGCGTTGGGCACCGCCATCATGCTGGTACAGGAAGGGGTTCCCAAAGCCCAGGTGCTTGGCTGGCTGCTGGGGCTTCTGACCTTTCTGGCACTGCGTGCGGCGATCTTCCAATGGTTCCGCCGCTACAACATCACCTTCGACAACGCACATCGCTGGTCCGTGGCCGCCGTGATTTCATCGGCGATGGCAGGGGCTGCCTGGGGCGCACTGGGCCTGCTGTTCTTTGACCCGCAAGACCCCCTGCGCCTGGCCATCCTGGCCATCGTGCTCAGCGCCATGATGGCCAGTGCCACCAATTCCCTTGGCGCCTACTGGCCAGCCAACCTGGCGTTCTCGGTGCTTTGCACATCAGCGTTCACCATCAACTGCGTGATGAGCGACTCGCCCAACATCCGCCTCCTGGGTGTGCTGGGGGTCCTCTACCTCGCCTTCACCACCAGCTACGCCCGCTCCATCGCGCGAACGATTCGCGAAACGCTGCTGTTGCGCTTTGAAAACCAGGCACTGGTGGGCAGCCTTCAGGAGGCGAAAGAAAGAGCCGAAGCGGCCAACTTCAGCAAAACCCGCTTCCTGGCGGCGGCCAGCCACGACTTGCGCCAACCGATACACGCCATGAACCTGTGCCTGCCGGTGCTGCGCCGGTTGGCCCCCGACGCCTCGCCCGCTGGCGCGACGATGGCCACCGTCACCGAACGCATTCAGGCCTCGCTCGACAGCATGGGCAAGCTGCTGCACCTGCTGCTGGACGTCTCCCGCCTGGATGCCGGCGCGCTGGAGCCCAGGCTGGAGCCTTGCTCCGTGGGGCAGGTTCTGCAGGCCATTGCCGATCAGGTCCAATCGCAGGCAGACACAAAGCGCCTGGACCTGCGGGTGGTGGATCGCGACCACTGGGTGTTGTGCGATGCGGTGATGCTGCACAGCATCGTGGCCAATCTGGTGCACAACGCCGTGCGCTACACCGATCGGGGTGGGGTGCTGCTGGGGACTCGCCAGCGGGGTAACCGAATCTGGATTGAGGTGTGGGACACCGGCCGGGGCGTGCCGGCCGAAGAAGTGCCCAAGCTCTGCGAGGAATTCTTTCAAGCGAGCAACGCCTTACGGCAGCACAGCTCGACACGGGGCTTTGGCCTGGGGCTGGCCATCGTTCAGCGCATGGTGCAGCTCTGTGGTGGCGAGTTGCAAATTCGCTCCGCCCTGGGCCGAGGATCGCGCTTCTCGATTGGATTGCCAGCAAGCGAAGCCAGCGAGCAGGCCACCACCGCCGCGACCGGAAAGACGCCCAGCCGCCCCCGCAAACTGCTCATCGTCGACAACGATGCGCACATCCTGGCGGCGATTCAGGACCTGATGCGAAGCTGGGGGCACCAGGTCATCGTGGCCAAAGACCTGGACGAGGCCCTGAGCAAAGCCGTTCGGCACGCGGAAGAGATCGAGCTGGCGCTCGTGGATTTCCACCTGGGCGACCAGGCCACCGGCCTCGACGCGGCCCTGATGCTGCGGCGACTCCTGAAGCGGGACTTGCCTCTGGTGCTGCTCACGGGCGACACCTCATCCGAGGTCAGCCAGCTCGCTCAGCAGGCCAGCGTGCGGCTGGTCTACAAGCCGGTCAAGCCGGCCACTCTGCAAGGCATCATCGAGGACTGCACCTGACCCGCTTCTGCCATGTCCCTCGACACACTGATTGCCCAGAACACCCTGCCACACGCCGCCACCGGAGAGTCACTTGAGGGATGCGCCCTGGTGCTCATGGGGGGCGGTGCCCGCACCGCCTATCAAGCGGGGGTGCTCAAGGCCCTGGGAGCCATGCTGGCGCAGTCGTCGCCGCGGGCGGACTTCCCCTTCAAATGGCTGTTCGGCACCTCGGCTGGCGCCCTGAACGCCACTTACCTGGCGAGCATCGCCACACAAGGGTTGCCGGCGCTGAGCCGCCTGGCGGCGTTCTGGTCGTCGCTGAGGTCGCCCCACGTCTACCGGCTTGACGCCCCCGGCTGGGTGCGCGCCAACCGGCTCATCGCCGGCTGGACCCTGGCCCGGCAGGTGCGCCGGCATCGCGCCCTGCTGGACACGCTACCGCTGGTGAACACGCTGCACCAGGCCATCGACCTGGGCGCCCTGGAAGCTGCCCTGGAACAGGGCGTGATAAGCGCCCTGGGCGTCACCGCCTCCAGCTACACCACCGGCGAACACTGGACCTTCTGCCAAGTCTCACCCTCGCAGCACACCCATGCCTGGCACCGGCCCGGGCGGCGCGCCGACTTCCAGCCCATCACCATTGAGCACCTGATGGCCTCGGCGGCCATTCCTTTCTTGTTCCCGGCCGTGCCACTCTGGGTGGACGGCCACCGCGAGCACTTTGGCGATGGCTCCATGCGCCAACTCTCACCCCTGTCACCCGCCATCCATTTCGGTGCGCGGCGCATCCTGGTGATTGGCGTGGGGCAACCGCAGCGCTCAGGCCTGGGGGTGCGAGCCGGCGGCGAGCCCACGGCCGGCACCATTGCCGGCCACGCCATGGCCAGTGTGTTCCACGACACCCTGCAAGCCGACGTGGAGCAGACCACCCGCGTCAGCGAGACCCTGGCGAAATTGCCTCCCGACTTGGCCGCGGCCCTGCCGTACCGGCCAGTGCAGGTGATGGCCATCCAGCCCAGCCAGTCGCTGGACGAACTGGCCCAAAAGCACATCAACGAGCTGCCCGCCTCCACCCGAAACACCCTGGTGGGGCTGGGCGCGCTGGACACCGAGCGCGGCGCGGCCGGCAGCGCAGCCGCCCTGGCCAGCTACCTGCTGTTCGAGCCAGGTTTCGTGCAGGCGCTGATCACCCTGGGCGAACACGACGCCTGGCGGCGCCGCGACGAATTGCAGGCCTTTTTCGCTTCAACGGCGGCCGAACGGGCCAGCCCCCGGTGACATAATCGCGCCGTCATCCCCCTGGAGAATCTGCATGGAAAGCACGCCCCCCAGTTGCGTGCTTTCAGTCGCTCCCGCGTCCGTCTGAGCGCCGCC
>FWPV01002492.1_pt1 | contig 16994 bp, 17 predicted proteins | sample 2228371 | NCBI WGS metagenome assembly FWPV01 (sample SAMEA103939776, study PRJEB20133) | metagenome | reverse complement strand
GGTTGCCACATCCTCCAGCGGTTGGCCCACGGACAGGCTCGTTACGGCCCACTTGCCCGTGTAGCTGAGCGTGGGATCAGACAGAGTAGCCTCCACAGCGGAGCCAGCCGCGTAGGCCGACACCAGCGCTTGCACAGCCGCATTATCGGTGGAGTACACAGCCGTGCCGGAAATGGTCCACTCCTGGAGCGCTACCACCGTGCGTTTGATTCCGCCGCTAGCTCGACTGGTCACGTCGGCCTCACTGCCGCCAAGCTCGACCGTGACCTCGCGAGCCAGCGTAAGCGCATTCGACCCAATCGTCAACGTGCATTCGCGTCCCAGTTTGAAATTGTTTGCCATAATCACATCCTTTCTTTGTTCCCGCAGACTAGCGCCTGCAACGTGTGGTTACCGTATTGAGGCAGCCCAAAACTTGGGCAACCTCTTCCGAACTTTCTCCAACGACGGCCCCATAAATGGACGCGCCGGATACCGTTCACCACGGAATCGGCCCCCATGTTCGTGAGCCTTACCAGCCGTGCCGAAGGACGCTGCGTCTGGCCCTATCACCACGACGTGCCGTGGCTTCTCGACAGCATATTTGATCGCCCTGGGCAGCCGCTGAGTATGCGTATGCGGCGGCTGACCGGCAGGGGATGGTCCTTTGCGCTTGCGGATTCCTTGTCTGGCGGCCAGGCGGAGCGCACCGCCAGCGTGGCCAAGCGAGGTAATCTCGCTTCGCCTGGCCGCCTCGATCACGCGGCGCCGGTTCATTCTCGTTCTGGCGCGAAACCTAATCATCGGTCACAAGCAAAACACGTATGCCTGAAGCAACCCACCGGAACTGGATGTAGGCCGAGCCTGCAACACAGCACGATCATTACTCCCGGCGTAATACTGCCGAAAGAATGCAAACTCCCCCGGCAACAAACGGCCAACCAGACGAAATTCATTATCATCAAGCACCCCCCACTCGATAACTTGCGAGGTGTCGGTGGACGTGTTGTGGAGAATGACGAACCCAATGCCTCCAGGGCCAGTAGTCTGCCCCAATTCACCCACATCAATCGTCTCGGGTGTGTTAGGGTCACCGAGGAAGCGTACCGTAGAGTTCATGCCGCGACCGGTTTGCTCTGCGGTAACTTGCTGCGCCCATTGAAAGGTGAATGGTTCATGGCTCACCTGCAATGCGGCCTGTGCACGAATGATACCAGCCATTGCTTAGTCACTCACGATCATGAAGCTAAGGGTTAACACGCTCGTAAAACACCGCAATTCGTCAAGATGCTCGACGGCGTAGATTGGATCGTTCTCTACCTTCACGCATACAGCAGTAGGCATCGCCGCCGGACGCCGTAACCGGAAGTGCCTGGCGATAGCCTCGACCAGTCCGAGCATGGTCTCGATTTCCTCGTCCGCCTCCAACCGTTTTTGTATGGCCACGTCAATCTGATACTGTAGCTGATCGCTAGCGCGAAACGACGGTGCGATCACCAGACTTCGCGGCACCACCGTTACCTGGATTGAGGCCACTCCGGCCAAGTCGTACCGTGGTCTGTACGCCCGCGAGGCCACGCAATCCAAATCCCAGTCCTGCGAATTAATCTCGCTGACCACCGCGTCGGCTAGTGCTGTGACAGTCGCCATGACACCCTCGCTTACAGCAGGTCCTCGTACAGCACGGTGGCCTGCGACGGAATCACCGTCTCCACGCGGGAAATGTCACGGCGCCCGTCCGTTACCCAGAGCCGATAAACACCTGAGCCTTTGGCAATCGCATCCCGCCGAACCAATTGTAGCTCGGCAATTCCATCCTCGTTCGTTACCGCCGTTTGTTCGACGGTAGATAGTACCGTCCCATCGACAGCCTGATTGCTGCCAAGCAACCGCGCATGACACACGATCCCAGCACGCGGAATGCCATTGTGGTAGATGCGAAACTGCACCGTGCACAGATCTGGCGTTTGCGGTGGTGTGATCTCCACTGTAGGCAGCACCGTCAGGGCCAGCGTCGTTGCCCAGCCATCACCGCTCACCAGTAGCGACGAAGTGGTAGGCTGATAACCCGCAGCTCGCACCGACACCTCATAGTTGCCGCTATTAAGGGTCCAGTCTGTCACTTGGCCTGACACACCCGTCACACCCGTCGCCACGAGTGTGCCAGCCTGGCGGGCACTCACCGACGCACCAGCGATAGGCTGCTGCGTCACGGCATCTGTAATGGTGATTGTGCCAGCCCAGTTGCCACCGCCTGCGAGGGCCAGCCTCGCATCATCCGCCGTCAATACCGCCGTACCCACGGTGTTATCCACCGGCACGCCATAGCCGACGGATTGCGAGGGCGGCACGGCGCAGGTGCCGGTGTATGCATCGCCAGTACCGTACTTCACACCGAGCCGAACGTCTGATGGGGATGGTGGGTTGTTGACGCCGCCGGAATCCACGAACGTTCTGCTTGCTTCGTTGGCATCAAGGAATTGGAAGAAGGCGTTCGCGTCTCTCACAAAGCAACGACCAAGGATTCCTGCCACACGGCCCGTGGTGGGGTCTTTCTTGGCACCGTTGAAAATAATTTTGCCACCGGTGAGATGACTATTGATGAGAGTCGGTACTGTCGCGGAATCGGCTGATGGCCAGGCATACCCATTAATGTCGATAATACCGGTAGAGGCATTGTAGACGGCGGCGGCCCAGCCCGCCACGGGGTCGCCGGTGATGTAGATATTGCCGGTGCTGTTGTTGTAAACACAGTAGGCGTTAGCACCAGTACCGCCAGTCGTGGTAGAAGATGTGATGTAGATATTGCCAGTGCTGGTGTTGTAGACGCCGTAGGCACTGCCACCGGAACCGCCAGTCACGGTAGAAGATGTGATGTAGATATTGCCGGCGCTGGTGTTGGCAATGCTGTAGGCGCTACCACCGGCACCGCCAGTCACGGTAGAAGCCGTGATGTAGATATTGCCGGCGCTGGTGTTGTAGACGCCGTAGGTGTTAGGACCGGCACCACCAATCATGGTAGAAGATGTGATGTAGATATTACCCGCGCTGTTGTTCACAATGCAGTGGGACGTGCTGCCGCTGCCACCAGATACCGTAGATGCAGTAATCGTTATAGAGCCGGAACCGGTGTTGTTGACGACGAAGGTGTAGGTGTTGCTGCCACCCGATACCGTAGATGCGGTGATCGTAACGTCACCGGCTCCGAGATTGTTGATGATGTAGATGGAGGCCGTCGTACCCCCTCGTACCTCTCCGCCCGTGGTGATCGTCAGGGATGCACCCACGGCGGCGTTGTACGTAATGAGATGCTGCGAACCGGGAAACGTCACCGTCCCCGTGCCGGTCAACTCAATAGTCCTGGACGTGGTAACAGATACAGTTCCCCCCGCCGTACCGCCCGAACGTTGCGTGGTGCGGAGCGTCTTGATGGCATAATCGCCCGTCAGGTCCATATCGAGCGTGATGGTCTTACCATCACAATAGACATCATCATCCGGGCCGGGGAGCGTGCCACCGTTCCAGTTGTCGGCGTTGCTCCAGTTGCCGTTGGCTAGGGGGTATTTGTCGGCCATGCATTACTCCGCGAAATACGCATGCACCGCATCAGTGATCGCCGACACGAACGCCTGCTGCTTCGCGTCGAGCGGTACGGGTGTCGACGAATTGAACGAGAATCGCTGGCCATGCCCCGCGAGCGTGAGGAACGTGGACTCGGGCCGAATTACGCCGCTCACCATCACCGCCGGGTCGGGCGTCGGGGGCGGTTCATTGGCAATCTCATCGAGCGCCGCTTGCACGTCGGCCTCGGTGGCGGGCGGGAGGCCCGCATCCTCACACGGCGAGACGTGCCAGACGCCAAGGGCCTTCAGCGCTGCGCCAGTGGCGGGGTCAACGATGTTCGCAGCAACGAATCCGTCGATCACGGCTTGCGTCTGCTCGTTGGAAAAGTCGATCCCTGCTCCCGCGAGCGTTAGTCGCGCCCACTCGAACCCGATCTGCTGGAGCTTGGCGTCGAACTGGGCGACTACCTCGCTGCCGAACTTGTCGGCCAGCACCGCGTAGGTAACTTTGGTGGAGTCCGTCTTGCGGATCGTCTTTGCGTTGAGCGTCGCAACGATCTCGTCTACGGGTTGGCTCGTAAGCCCCATTGAACGAATCAATTCACTAAGCGTCATGGATCGCGCCTCGTTTCACAGATGAACTTTGCATCTTCGACAAGAACCTAACCACTTCTTCTCCGTCGCCATAAGCCATGATGGAAACACGGGCGGACGCGGACCGACGCGCAAGGCGTCGGTCCGGCCGCCGCAGTCGTCGCGTCGTGTTTTGCTCTAGTGAGCTTACACGATGCTCATCAGCATGTTATCGCCTCCGCCCGCGGTTCACCGGACACACGCCGCCCGGACACCCTTGTTGCACCTCAACCGTGACCGGCACTTCAATCACCGCCTCGGTGGTCTGCTTTGGCTTCGGCCCGATCCATAGGATCGCCTGGGCATCATCCGGCCCGGCACGATTGCTGCCGCGACCCTCGCGGAGTTTGAAGAAACCCTGTTGCCCGTAGGACATTCCCCAACTATTCCGCTCTTCGAGATACCAGACGCCGTTCTCGTAGTCCAGCCCGGTCGCCGTCACGGCATGGCCCCACCAATTATGGGCCGTCGCCACAGGGCATCCAAGCAGGACGCACGTCACGGTCTCGGCGAAGATGTCGCCAGACGCACCAAGGTCGGCAATCTGCCTCGATACGACATGGTTGGCATAGTCAGCCTGAACCTTCGGGTCGTTCCAGTAGCTCCGGCTGATCGTCGCGTTGGGCCAGAGCGAATCACGCACGATCCCCGTGCGGGCCATGAAGGCAATCGCCTCACCCGGCCAGCCGCCCACATTGCGGAACCCAGACACGGGGGCGGCCACACTCGCCGCGCTCAACAGATACCCGCCACGACCCGTGATGTAGAGGATCGTATCGCCGCACGTTGCCGGCCCGTTGGCCCAGCAATAATTCGTGCTTGCCTGGTCGTGACACGGTAGCTTGTTCCAGACAAGCGCCCTGATACCCGCGTTGGCCGCTTTCAGCGCGGCGAGACGTGCCGGCCATTCCGATCTCGGGATAACTCGCACACCCGCTTCGGCAAGCGGAATCGTCCCAGGAGCCGCGCCATAAGGATACTTCACCGTGTCGCGCGGCTTGGCGGCCAAGAACCGCTCCTTCCCGTCGAACACGACCGACTTGGCATCGCCCACGTACTTCGCCCACTCCTCGTCGGAAAACTCGCGAAGCGGAGGAATCTCGACCGATTTGAATGGCGCACGATAGCCGGAGTATTCCGCGAACTTGCGCACCACTTCCGTATAGACCGGCACCGGGTCGAGGATGAGCGGCTCTTTGTTGGGCACCTTGCCGATCATCACAACTCGCCCATCAGGCGCCCGCTCGGCGAGGGGCTTCATCAACGGGTCGGCAAGGGCAACGTCCTTGGGTAGCATCTTGAACCCGCCGGGTTCGCACACTGCATGCATCCAGTCGTGGACCACCCGTGACAGAATCGCCGCGACCCCTTCAGGGCTCATGTCCCTGACCTGCCGCAAGTCGCCCGTCACGAGGCAGATGAGTTTGGTGGGCGTCGGCGTGGGCGGTGGAGGAGGCGGCGGCGGAGGCGGCGGCTCCGGTTCCGGGTCAGGTTTCGGGTCAGGTTTCGGGTCAGGTTTCGGATCCGGCGTCGGTTCGGGTGTCGGGTCCGGTCGCGGCGGGAAAATATGCCGGATAATCCACCGGATCGGCCCGGCTTGCGCCTGTCCGCAGGACACATCGCCAATCGACGAGAATGTTCCGGCCACAAGGAACACGCTCAGCAAGAGAATCAAACTTTTCTTCACGTTACACCTCCACTCATGTCGTTGGCCGGGCGTGAGTCCCGGCGCTGCAAGGGTTGCCTGCGACGAGATCGTCGCAAAACTTCACGGCGCTTCCTGCACCTCACATGTCGCTTTCAACTTAAGAATATCCCAACGGTGCCGTACGACCTGCAACACCGACGTGAACGACTTAGTCGGGACGAAGGTGTCGCTTCCTGATGGCGGCACGGGCTGCCCGTCGAGGAACGTCTGCCCTCCGCTGCTCGTCCACGTTCGTGTCACCTTTTCTCCAGGTTTCACGGTCGACGGAGTGATTGTCAAGCTACCGCGCACGGCTTCCGGAGGACCGACCACCTTGATCGGGATCTCCACGATGACAGCTCGGCGTCGCCCCTCGGACTGCCCGCTCTGATTCAAGTCGGTCAGCCTTCGGACGGCCATGATCCGGATGACGTACTCCCCCGGAATCGCCGGTGTTGACGTGAACGAGCCTGACGGGAGCGGCAACGAGATACCGTCGCTCAGCCCGATCCATTCGCCAAGCTGGTGGATAAAATACAACCCGCCCGTGGCGTTCGATGTCGAGTACGTCACCGTGATCGTCTCGCCGGGCCGTACGGTGGTCTTGTCGGCCGAGGCGGTCAGCGTTGGTCGCCACGGGCCGCCTACCGCGGTTTGCGACAGACCGATAAGACAAAGAATCAATGCACGAAACTGTTTCATGCGAGGCTCCTTTCAATCGTCGGTTGCTCTTCCCAGGCAAGCGTGCATACGTAGCTGGTCCACGTCGGATAGGCACCGTGCCGTGGAAACACCCAACAGTCGTATTCTTCCATCGGCGGCATACCCGCCACGCGCAAGGCGGCATGGCCAAGCTGCGAGCACACACGAAGCTCCTCGGGAGAGTCGCTGTTTGGCATGGCACGCCCGCGCCCCGACAGAATGTATCGCCAGTCGGCAATCAGCTGCGACTCCGGGTAGTCCTGATCGCCGGCGCGAAACATAAAGTCCCACGCCTTCTCCAGGTCCACAACACGCGCGAGCTCCGGCCGCAGGCGATACACGTCGATCATGCCGGACTGCGCCTTGACCCTTGGGCGCAACGGGACCGTGCGCGAGCGGGGATACGTACTCTCGGACAGCGCCGCCGCACTGCCAACCCAGCCGTGCATCTGCCAATGGGAATACGGCGAGCGGGTGATCCGCTGGATCGCCCGCTCAAATACACCTTCGCCGACGACCAGTCCGATGTCGCATATCTGGAGATTGTCGCGATACTCCTCGTACGACACGATACGCAACGGCGACGGCCGCGTTTGCACCGGAAGCTCGTTCCGCGTCGCGACCGCCGAAAACATCAGGGCGGGATCATAACGCTTGTCGCGGCCAAGCATCGTTATCGCTCCTGAAGACACCGCCGCGATATATCCTATCGCGGCTGAGGGTCGTTATCAACACCGCGCCAGGCGGCTCTACTGCAACCAGCTGAGGTCGTCCAACGGGAGCTCGATCACGATCTCGCCAGGGGTATCACCTGCGATCCCGCCTACGGCTTCGTCGCCCGCGGGGAGCAGAATACCGTCATCAGTGGTGACGTCCGGCGTGTGGTTCGAATTCTTCTTCGCCTTGACCTTCGGCTTGCCGTAGTGAGCCACGAGGCGGTCCACAAGCCACTGCTTAGGCGGATAGCCTATATCTTCCCGCATCGTGTTTGCGACGACATGCCCCAGCTCATGGAAGGCCAGCTTTAACAGCACGTCGTTGATAATACCTCGCTTGCGAAAGTCGGCCCAGCCTTTCATGGTGTCGGGGTGTGTGGAGTACTTGATGGTTCCGTGGCCCCAGCCTCGAATCCAGGCCCGCGCCCAGACGCCGTATTTGACTTCCGTAGTGAAAGTAATCATTGGTCCGGACGCCCACTGGATATTGGCGATTTTCGAATAGCTGCGCTGCTCGCGCGAACTAGCTCGTACAACACCGTTCCATAGCTCCGTGGTTGTCACGGCCGGATACGACTTGGTGCCAGGCAGTACAAAATTGCTCTTTCGGTAGGTGATCTTCATAGTTCTCCTCGATAACGACTGGGGTAAACAAAAAAGGCAGTCGGCCCTCCGTGGCCAGCTGCCTTCGCATGCCTGAAAAGGCCGTAACCAAATCGCTGCGGCGTGTTACACCGCCTCCGATGACGACTCCCAGCAGGGCGACACAGATCCCAGCGCCCCGTTGTCAAGGCTAAGCATACGAGTCTGATCTTGCGTTTGGTCATACAGGAACACGCCAGGAGTCCGGACGATCGCCAGATGACCCGCGCGCACGGCGGCTTCCATCGCCTTGAACGCCCGCCTCGATGGTCGTTTGCTCGCCAGCGCGGAAAACAAATCGCCGGGGACGGTGTACGTCTCATTGGCGGCAAGGCGCACGCCATGCGCCCCAAGGAACGAAAACACCCTGGTTTGCCCAGACGTGTTACGGACCGTTGTGTACAAGCACTGGGTATCCATGCCGTATATCTCCAAAGTCAAGTTGCTACGTTACTGAACGGCCTGTGCCGCACTGAGCAAACTGAGCACTGCGCTAACCCGCTCCGGATCGTTCGCGGCCTCGCGAGCGGCAGCTTGCTTCAGCGCGCTGTCGTCGCCGGGTGGCACATGCTGGTTCAGGCTGGCGTCCACCACGTCGAGAAGATTCGACGTTGACGCCTGCTTCTCCTGCATCGCGTCGTACGCCGCGCGCAGCCGCGCGGCTTGTGCCAACATCCGAGCAGCTTCTTCCTCATTCTGCGGATGAATCCCGTACACGTTCGCCAGCTTTTCAAAGAATGCTGGCGCATAATCCTTCATGCACAACGTCGCAAACGCGGTGTCCGGCGACATCGGCTGATTGATTGCGTTGCTCATAGTTACCTCGCGTTACAAACGGATGAAGTCACTTGCTCGCACAGCATCGACCCCTGCGTCGCCGGTGCCGAAGACGCGGAATGCGTTCGGCACCGGCGGGTGACCGTACAAGCATCAAACACCAAGGAAGTCGGCCCGAGCAATACCACCGCTGTGGCCGATGCCGCACCCGATCGTCTCGTAGCTGAAGAACTCCAGCATGAACGCACGCTTCTCGACGTACATCGTCATCGGCTCCCATTCGTAGAACTTGCCCACGAATTTCGGGTCCGCGATCATGAACATGGTGTTGTCCGCGACGAGGTTCCGCTTGATCGTGATGAGCCAGGTCTTCCCGAGGAAGGTGGCCTCCGACCAGCCGTTCCGAAGAACGTTCTCGCTGAAGTCGCCGCCCATCTCGTCACGACCCCACTTCATCAGCTCCTTGGCAAACACCGTGTTCACCAGAATCGTGTGGGCCTCCAGCTGCGACGGGCCGCGATTCATGATCTTCAGCGCGTCCGCCAGTGATTCGCGGCTGATGCCGCCGTCGATCGTCTCCCACTGCGGCACGTTGCCGTTGTAGGGGACGGGAACGTCCGGGCCGAGCATCAAGGTGTTGAACGCGCTGATCCACCGGGAGTCTTCCTCCGCCAGGGCATCCTTAATCATGTTGTCAGAGATGACCTGCCGGATGTCCATGACCCACGTCACCAGGTGAGCCACGTCCGCCTGTGCGCGCGGAGTCACCAGACGGCAGAACGTGACCCGATAGCGCGGACCACGGATGTAAATGCTCTGCGGCAGCGTCGCAAACGCGATCGACATTGCGGCCGGCGAACCGGGTTCTTTGTCCACAATCTTGCACAACAGCTCAGTGTCCAGCTGCCGGTTGAACTCATCCGACGTAATCGTAATCGGCGGGACGAGCTTCCGGGAGAAGCCGTCTTCACGCATTTTCGTGCGCGTGAAGTCGTTGACCGCGTCGATGGCCTGCTTATACATCCCGCCATCGATCATGTCGATGAACCGCTCGTTAGTCATCCGAACTTCGGCCTGTGTTGCCATGTCTACCTCCGTATAGAATCCGGCCTCCGCCGGTTGATTGTCGTTACAAACATATCACTGACGCAGCCTCGCCGAAACCGACCAAACTGCGACACATGTGCGTGCACTGCGGGGTAATCCACCGGCATTGCCGGAACGCAACCATACCGACCTCATGCATCAGACGTATGCGCCAGGCAGCCACTCCGGCCAGAAATCAAGAACCTGCACGCCGTGGTGGTTCGTCAAAACGCCTCGCGCCACCACACCGCACACAGGATCCACGAACTGACGAACGTCGCCGCCGGTGCCCGTACCAGCGTTGGTCAACACACCGCCAGTTGCCGCGTTCGAGTTGTTCGCGGCCGCTGTCAGGAGCTGCCCAGGCACGTAATTGCGCGTCGTATCGAACTCCGTCGACTGGATTTCGTAGCCGCCTTTGCAGACCAGTCCGGTCATGTTTCCGGCCGGCAGCACCGTCTGGTGGATAAAGTTGCCAGCTGCCGACGTGCCAGGATTCGCCACGTCAAAGGACGTCGATCCCGTCAACAGCACAAGGGGCATTCCGGTTTGGTGCACCCCCATCTCGAACTCGCCGTTCGAGTTCAAATGAACAATGCGCCCCGCCGGAACATCAAACGTCACGTTGCTAGACAGCCTGGTCACGAAGTCCAAAGCCGTCATGTCAAACCAACCCTTCGGCACATCAATGGCGTGTTCAAAGGGCATGCTGGGAGCAGAGCTAGGCATGAAACTCCTCCTATTCGATCCGACAACCTGTGTACACCGGCGTCGGGCTAAAAACCATTACTCCACAAACGGCTCCAACCCAAGTTTTTCCAGAAAGCGCCGATCCGCTTCGCTAGGACCGGCATAACGCTGCCCGATCGCGTGTGCGCGCGGCGCAGCGCTTGCAGTTTTCTGCGTCGGCGAGCCAAGTCGCGCCTCCTCGGCGTTTCGATGCTTTGCCACCTCGACCAGAACCTCCAGCGCGGTCTCAGGGTCGCGAAGCAGCTGCGCGGCCTTCTCACGTTGCGACGGATCGATACGATCGTTGGCAACGAGCGCTTCCACCACCTGCGGGATTTTTGCGCTAACAGCCGCCGCGGTCTTTTTGAACTCGGCCAGCTGCTGATGCGCTTTCTGAAGTGCCGCCTGAGAGTAACCGATGAAGTCAACGATTTTCTCGGCGGTAGTCTGCTTTGAAACGTCCATTAGTGCCTCCGATTCACGCATCTGTGCGATTCACACTATTAGCTTAGACCATGCCGGTCGCTGAAATCAACTACGATTTCAGGATTTCGCGAACGTGTGCCTTGAGCGCATCCCGAAGCTGACGTTCACGATCCGTAACGGCCGCTTTGATCTGATACTTACCGGATCGCTTGTAAGCCTTCACCGCCTGGGCGAGTTTCATCCCCTCACCCGCCGGCGGCGCTTCGGCCGCAGGCGGCGCAGCATTATTGTCGGCCATTGCTTCGTCCACGGCTGCCGCCAGTTCCTCCGGCGTCACACCGAGCTCGTCCAGAGCCGCAGCAAGCTGCTGCAACACTTCCTCGTCCGAGACATTGTCGCCCGCTTCAGGCGGAGGCGGCGCGCCGCCGAGCATGTTCGCAAGGTCGCCAAGAGACGCCTCCGGCGCACCCGCGTCGGAAGACGGCGCCGTCGTATGATCTTCGCCTTCCACCCGCTCGTCCAACTCGCTGGCTTGCTTCAGCAGCTCCGTCACATACGTGCCATACAGATCGGCGTCGAACTCGCCGTCGGCGCGCGCCTGCGCCACCACAGCGGCGACCGTATTGGTCGTTGCCTCTTTGGTCAGCCCGATCGTCGTCGCCAGCTCGTAACCGGCAGCGAAGTCGTTTGCGGCCTGCTCCGATTGAAGGCTCTCGGCGAGCTTGGCGAACGCCTTGCCGAGGTCCGTTTGCGGTCCAGCATTCTGCGACGTGCCGGCGGTCTTTGTCGCCGTATGCACTCCAATCCCCACGGCCAGGTCAGCAAGAATCGCGTTCGCAAGCTCGGCCGACTTCCGGTAGCCGTCCTCGAACGAGCACATGCTGTATTTCTCGTTGTCGTCGAATCTCGCCGGATGCGTCGTGCCGGGATCCTTCACACCAAACTTGTAATCGTCTTCGGTCTCCGGATCCTCGCCGGTCGGCGAATGCTTCACGCCAACCTGCGGCATATCGCTCTTGGCCGTACCGGGCGGCACCTGTTCCGCCGCGTCGACGGAAGCATCGCCGTGAGCTTCCTGGACGTCCTCCGTATTCTCCTTCGCCCGAGACCCTTCCGGCTGATTAACGGTCCCGTCGTCCAGCTTAGCCGTCGGATGGGTCGACGGGCCAACCTGCGTACCAGGGTCATCGGCCTTCTTCAACGAAGCCTGCTTCACGCTCTCCAGCTCGTCCGCAATCGACTGGAGCATTTCAAACATCGACGGCTTGGTGGCCATGTGCGCTATCTCCCTTTCCGGCCCGGGATGACCTAACTACGTAACTGTCTCAATGTACGTAATTATTCAATACCACAAGGCGTCGGATCAAGTCTTTCTGAGGATTTGCCAACGCACCGACGAATGACGCCTGATACAAAGCATACTGCTCAGCCAGCCGCTTCGCCGGTTCCAACACAACAGATGTCTTCTCCATAGTCGGCGACTGCACCGTCATAGGCTGCTCAGCACAGATTATACCTAACTGTGCCCGTCGCCTGACAATGTCTTCCTGTAACGATAGAGCTTCCGCGTGCTTTTCCGCCCACACGCGGAACATGCCGGAGGAGCCCGCCGCAGGGTTAAAAGGGCTATTCTCCACTATGTCAGCAATGTCGTCCCGCGCGAGCATCTCCGTGAAAATGCCAGGCAGATACCGCCTAACGACTTCCGCAGTCTCGGCAGCCTTAGCCATCGGCAACCCACCCGCAAGGTGGAGAAAATGCGTTAGCGGTAGGCAGATTTGTCGGTCGGTCAGCGCGCGAAGAAACTGCCCGAACTTTTCACGATACCGTGGAGGGGGCGGCTCGTCGAGCGACTGCACATCCGGGTGGAACGCTGGAGCGAGGCCGGTAATCGGGGACCGTACAATCTCCGACTCGATCGCCGCCAGCTCGATAATGTCGTTCAACACGGACTGCGCAGCCGTTTTCACAGTCGACGCCAAGATCTCGACCGGCACCGAAAGCCCGAGATGCTCGGCGAGCTCCGCCCCGCCGACAATCGCCTTCCCGGCCGCGGCTTTTTTCTCCAGCTGCCCGAGCACATAGGCGATCCGGTCAGCCGGTCGATACACAAAACTCAAGTCAAACCACCTCATCGACGGGTTGTCGGCGTGCAGGTGATGTAACGAATTGTCGATTTCGACCACCGCCCCGATATTGGAGTGCAACCCGCCGGCCTTGCAGTGACCACCCTCTTCGGGCGATTTACAATACTCTTGTCGCGACTTCGCCTTGTTGTGACACCACGAGCACACGTCGTACGGGCAAAGCCCCGCCATCGACGTAGGAATCTCTTGCCCCGACGCCAGCTTCTCCATTTCCTTGTCGGCGACAAGGCCCCCGTTGCGTTTCGCGGCTGAGGGTGTTGCATTCAGCCCGATGAGCAGCTCAATCCGGCGCATCGGCGCGTTGAACTCGGAGGCGATAATACGGCCGTAACTCCGCTGCGGATCCTTGTTGATATGACTCCTGTAGGCCCGGCCATATTTCACAAAGGTTCCGTGATCCCGCGCGCATACCGCGTCGCGAAACCCGTCGCCGTTGCGGTTCGGCCCATAACCCTCCGTCGTGCCAATGGCAATGACGTGGATCAGCGCCTCGTCCGGGCGGTGCTCAAGCTGGTCCAGTTTCGACAGAAACGCTACGCCAGCCCGCTTCTCGAACAGCTTCCGATCGGCTCCCACCAGACCACGACTGGCAGCCTTGACAAGCTGTACCTGCGGCTCGTCAAACGTGTACGCTGCCGGCGCTGTTACCTTAATCATGGCCATTGTCGATTTCTAACTATTCCGTCGAAGCTAGGCTAACGCGAACGAAGAGCTTGATCCAAAATCCACAGCAGCACAGCACCGAGTCCCGCGGCCCGCGTCCCGCCACGGACGGTCGGTTTCGCGTTTAGCCCTGCCTCCGCTCGGATCTGGCTGGCTGTCGCCCGGTCGTATGCCGTCCACGGCCCGCCCGGCTGCTGCGTCCCGTATTGACGAATCGGATACCACCACCGCGTACCTGGGCGCTCCGCCGCGTGTGTAGCAACATACGCGTGCAACTGATTCGGCTTCACAAAACGTCCGTGTGTCACCAGATTGTGCGTCAACCGCGCCGGCAGATTTGCAGTGAACCAGCTCGGTGCAACTCGGTGCGCCAACCCTCGCACGGCCTTATTGCCAAAGTACGCTGTGGCACCGCCGGCCGCGCCGTATGCTAACGGCCTAGCGTGTTCCGCCGCCGCCTCTACTTGCCGGTTGGCCTCAGCAATCGCCTGTGTATCGACGGCAGCATTCATCGGCGTTGGCTGAATATGCCGGCCCGTATCGACCGGCTTGTCGCCGCGGATCGGGTTCAGCTGACTAAGTAGCTCCCGGGCTTTATCTCCAAGATCCGGGCCGACTGGTCGTTCCACTTGCGGCGTGAGGTTGTGCGCTTCCAGTGCAAGCGTACCGAGCCCGCCGCCCAGCGACCCGATCAAACCGCCGGTAAGCGCTGATCGAAGCGTCTTTCGTGGCGACCGATCCGACGACAATAAACTCCATAGCCCGCCAAGCGCAGCGCCACCTGCGCCGGCGACCAGCGCGTTACGAAGGATATTGACCATCTGAGGATTGGCCTGTTTGACAAAGCCGCCTACATATTTTGCCGCAACGGCCCGCGCGGCAATAATCAAGGCCGCATCGTCGACTGTAAACTCGCTCAAGGTCGTCCTCCGTTAGTGGCTATTTCATCGAACACCGTTACTGGCTACCGGTTGAAAAACTGATCCAACACCCATAACGCGCCGGCAGATGCGGCCGAAGCACCAGCTCCTCGTCCAAGCGTCGATTTCCAGTTCGGAAGTGGCAGCCCTAATAGATTGCGGAGCTTAATCGCATACGTACGAGTGATGGGCCGCTGGCGTATGTGTTCAACATACCGTTTATACGGATTCCACCACGGAGTATCCGTGCGTAGCTTACTGGCATGCATCAGCTGCTTCAATGTGTCACGCGCAGGAGGCTTCTGGCCCGATGCCGCCTGCCACTTCGCCGCCGCGCGCAACGGGACATCCGTGAACACGAAACGCTCCGGGTGGTGCTGCAAAAACGTGCGGTGTGCGCCATAACCTAACGCACCAGCCGCGCCGCCAATGGTAAGCGGTCGACCGTGCTGCTCCCACACACCTGGAGATGAGCTTGCCGTATTCGCTCCTATAGCCGGGACGGGTGGCGGCGACGCACTCGTGCCAGGTGTCCCGGAGCTATCCGCACTGCTTGTATTGTCGGGCGGGTTTGTCCCTGCGTCTGGCGCAGCCGCCGCGCCCGCAGCGCCGAGGTAATTCCAGGCCAATGTCCCAAGACCGCCACCCATCGTACCGAACGCGCCCCACCGCGCTGCGGTCAAAAGCGCGCGCAACAAGCGTGACCGCTGCAGTTTCTCGGCATCCGGCGCGGTCGACGTTTTGTCACCGTCGTCGGTCAAGTAGTAATCACTCAACCCTCCAGCCGCCGCGCTCAACAGACCGGCAATAAGCGCGTTGCGTAGTTCCGGTGGCAAATTGGCCTGTTTGGTGAACGACATACGTCGTTCCGCAACGGCGCGAGCAAAAACCGACGCAGCAACCGACGCAGACATCGAGCTCATCTGTATCCTCGTTTTGCTTTATGGTTTCGACGGTTTCGGCGGTTTCGGCAGTTTCGACGGTTGCGACGGTTTCGACGTACGCTGCCAAACGACGTGCGTCGGCGCCGGTTGTTTCAGGCTGCGATCCTGTTTGTAGGGTGCCTTGGCGCCGCTCATTGAGGTAGCGATTATGGCGCCAAGACTCACGTCAGATTTCGGCGTCAGGTCGCGGACGGACTCCATGAGCGACGCCCGATCGTTTAGCCACCCCTGCTGATCCGTAGCCCGCTGGAGGTTGGTGTTCGCCACGTCCACGAAGCCGCGATCGGTAGTCAGCATGTCGTTGATTTCGAAGAGATCCAGCCCGCCCTGCTCCAGACGCTTGCGCAACAGGTTTCGCAAGACCAGCTCGCTAGTCAACGCATGCGGCGCCACCGCGGCAATCTCGTTGAAGCTGTCAATGACCTCGTCGGGGTCATAGTTGGAGATCACGGGGTCGGTCAGCATCAGCTCCTGCAACTTAGCTCCGATCTGGATATTATGAAGCCGCTGGATGTGCGCCGGATCCGTCAACATGTCGAAATCCGAGAGGCTGATTGGTGCGGCCGGACGCGATACACCGGACATGGTACTAATGATGCGGTCGAGTGTCGTGGTCAAAATCCCCGCAGCCTTCGAGCGAGGCGCAGCGCGACGCCCGCGTCCAAACGGCGAAAGAGTGTCGTGAAGGTCTTGCTCGGCCTGCTCCGCCGCCTTCTGATAGGCATCACACTTCATGCGATACTCCTGAAGGCATCGTAGCGCCTCGTGAATCGTTACATAGGGCTCTTTCGTGCAATCGTCACCGCGACCGTCGCGAAGCGCCGCTAACTTCACCAGCTCGGGATGAACGGTCGTTAGCCCATCGAGAAAAACCGTTCCGGCCTTTCCGTGAAGCAGCTCCACGTTCTTACGCACCTGCGTAATCGGCAAAGCGTCCGCCTGTTTGAAATAGGCCACCAGCCGCTCCGACAGGCCCACGAGCTTATCGAACGCAGCGGCTTTTTGCCGCCGGAGCTCTTCAACGCTCCGTTGTATCCGCTCCGCACGCCCTGCCGCGCGACGCATCGCCTCCATCGGATCACGTGGCGGCGGTTGATAACTCCCGCTTTTGACCAAGTCGCTGGCCGGCCCGTCCGCCAGGCGCTCGGCCGCGGCCTTCTCCAGCAAGAAATCCGGTGGCCGGGAGTAGTCGCACGACACCGCCGAGGAGCGCTGAATCTCCGCAGCCGTTTTCACCTGCGCGGGATAGAGCAGATCCACGACCCGGTCAACGTCGGCCAGAGGAAAGTCCGCGGCCTTCTCGAAGACATCCGAACCGTTCTGACGCTGCCAGGTGGTCCGACCCGTATTGTAGGCCCGCACAACGTGACTCAGATGCCC
>FWPV01009080.1_pt1 | contig 16997 bp, 12 predicted proteins | sample 2228371 | NCBI WGS metagenome assembly FWPV01 (sample SAMEA103939776, study PRJEB20133) | metagenome | reverse complement strand
AAGATTTCTCCCTTCGGCAATAGTTTGCCTTCTATTTTCTCGGTGAATTACAACTTTGGTTGTGAATTTTTTGGAAATTTCAACTGTTCGGTCAGTGCTTCCACCGTCGCTTATAATGAGCTCGGCATTGTATTTTTTCAAAATTTCCTTCGAAAATATTGAAAGAGTTTTTTCTAAAATCTTTTCTTCTTGATAAACCGGAACGATTATACTAAATCGTGTTTTGCTATCGATTAGAATTTTATCAACTTCGTAAATTGCAGTTGTAGTTTCTGTTTTAAACATAAAAATTTGAAATTTCCTAAAATTAAAAGGATAATTTAATAAAAATTTGAGAATTAAAGATTTAGATTGCCAATTCTAATAGGGAATGGATAAATTAGGTAAAATCGAGTTGGATTGCCAAATTCAATCGCTGGACTTGGAAGCTTAAAAAAATTCAGCGACTGTTTCAGCCAATTCCAAAATGGAGCTCCATCGGGCAGTATTTTAACTAAATCGTAATCTAATGCAACAATAAACTTTCGATTTCCCCAAACTGAATTTGTTATTGGATTTGAAATTTTTGGGTCACAAGTGTAATGATAATTATCACATAAATTACGAACTGCATATCCAAAAGAAAGTTCAAGCCAATCGGGAAAGTATCTTTTGGCATTTTCAGGTAATAAATTATTTATTTTTACTGAGATCCAAAAAGTATGGGCAGAGTAGTCATCGATGAACATTGTAGAAGGGATACGGGAGTAAGAAGAGTGCCATCGGGGCGGAAAATACATAAATTTGGGAGTAAAATTTTGCATAAATTTTATGTGAGAATAGCCCAGAAAGAAAAGTGCACCAGCCAAATCGGAATAAAAATCTGTTGGGCTAAATCCCCAATCTACTGCAAATCCATCTAATATTTCTACATAGGTTGAATACGCAAGCCCTAAAAAAGTACCGAGCGAGGTAGCCCAATTGTAATTGAAACCACATTCAATGAGTGTGTGAGTTAAAACATAGGAAGTTAAAAATGTACCATAAAAATGTCCCACTTTGTCTATGTACATTGCATAATCGTAATCTTCGGCAAAATGAAATTTCCCCAATTGTTGCCAAATAGTCTCTCGTTGACCATAATGCTGAAAGTAAAAAATCAAACCGTAAGTTCCAACAAAAATTGAAGTTGGAATTAGCTTAATTTTTGTTGTTTCGGGAATTGGGTTGCCAGTAATGGTATAAAAAGGGTTATCGGCAATAGTATAATTTGTGTAATATATGTTTGAAGAATCTTTACTGAAAGAGGAATCGGGATTAGAAGGTATGATAGAAAAAGAATTTAAAGTAAATAATAAAAAAACAAATACTTTACAAAAAATTAATCGCATTTTCTTTATATTTGCAATACAAAAGGGCAAAAGTAATAAAAAACATAGATTTGAATGGCTAATTTAAACGAAATAATCAAGCAGGAAAGATTAAAAAAGAATCTTACACTTGATGATGTCAGCAAATCGACAAAAATTAGAATCAGTGTTCTTAAAGCCATCGAAGACGGAAATTTCTTAGCCTTGAATCCCGTTTATATGAAGTCATTCATTAAGGAATACATAAAATTTCTTGATATTAATGATAATGAAATTAAAGAAGTTTTGACAGAAACTTTTAAAAAAATAGATAAAGAATTAAATCAACAAAGCAAGCAATCTTCATCGAAACAAATTCAGTTTCGTGAAGGTGACAGAGCAATCAAACACATTCCGATGCAATTGCATAAAGCTTCGATTTTCATTTATGTGGCATTATTTCTTGCTGTAATTACTTTTGTCTACTTCCTGTTTTTCTATTCTCCACCCGAACCCCCCCCACCTGAACAAATTACCTTTGGTAAAGTCGATACTCTAACTGTAAGTATGAACAAAGGTTTAGCGAAATACGTGTTTACATTTAGTCCGGATAGCATTACTTTAGAATTCGTCGCAACGGATACATCTTGGATTAATATGGTTGTCGATAATGTTCGTAGCGAAAATGTAATTCTATATCCTGGAAATATTAAAGTTTGGCGAGCAGCCAACTTTTTCAGATTTACTTTGGGAAATGCAGGCGGGGTTCAAATAAAAAGAAATGATGAAATGCTACCGTCATTAGGTCGCAAAGGGGTTGTGGTGAAGGGTGTTACAATAACCCGCGATAAGATTTATATCAGTGGTGGTTTAAAACAACAAGATACCCGCAAGGATAATGAAAGAAAACCAACCGAGATTTTGGAACTTTCGAGACCAAGGATTATTTTACCTGATTTGCGAGAAAAGAAAGATACATCTAATCGATAGATTGCGCGCCACACAGGACTCGAACCTGTGACCCTCAGCTTAGAAGGCTGATGCTCTATCCAACTGAGCTAGTGGCGCTCGAAAACCAATTACAAAATTAATAAATTACGGATAATTTTACAAGTAGTACTCGCCTTATAGGTTAAGCTATTCTAAATTTTCTGCGACTATTTCTGCAATATCTTTGACTTTAATTTCATCTTCTTTGTCTTTGGCTTTTAATCCATCGACAAGCATAGTCATACAAAATGGACAATTGCTCGCAATTGTGTTTGCTCCCGTATTAAGTAATTCTTCAATCCGTTCGATATTAATTCTTTTACCTTCCGTTTCTTCAAGAAACATCATCCCGCCGCCAGCACCACAGCAAAGTCCCTTGTCTTTGCTTCTTTGTGGCTCGGATATTGTTTTGTTTGAAATCTGTTTCAATATTTCTCGCGGTGGTTGGTAAATGTTATTATACCTACCTAAATAACAAGAATCGTGGTAAGTAAAGTTAGAATTTGAATTCTTCTTCAAAATAATTTTTCCTTTGGAAAGCAATTTTTGAATAAATTGGGTATGATGTATGACCTCGTAATTCCCACCAAATAATGGATACTCATTTTTGAAGATATTGTAGCAGTGAGGACAGATTGTAATTATTTTTTTGACAGCATATTTTTCGAATGTTGAAATATTTGTGTTAATTAAGTAGTTTGCTAAATATTCGTTGCCCAGCCTACGAGCAAGGTCGCCGTTGCATACTTCCTCGTTACCAAGGATGGCAAAGTTAACATTTGCAGAAGTCAAGATTTTTGCGAATGCTCTTGCAATCTTTTTGGCTCTTTCGTCGAAACTGCCCATACACCCGACCCAGAACAGGTATTCGAATTCGCCTCTATCCGATGCTAATGGAACATCTAATCCTTCCTTCCAAAGTTCTCGGTCGGAAGCCGAAAACTGCCAAGGAGCGCCATTGTTTTCTAAACTCGAAAATACATTTTGCAGTAAGCTCGGAAATTGAGCCTCCATCATAACCAATGATTGTCGCATTCCAATTATAGGATGCAAATGTTCAATGGTAATAGGACATTCATACATACAGGCGCCGCAAGTTGTACATTGCCAGAGTGCATCTATGTTCTGATAATCGCCAACGAATTTTTTTGCTAATATCTCTTGATATTCTTTTTTCTCTTCGATTTTCTTTTCATAATCTTTTTGGATTAAAATAGTTCCTTTTTCGTAAGCTCTTTCTCGAATTTTGATTATTATTTGCCTTGGACTCAAAACCTTGCCAGTTATGTTTGCAGGGCAAACCGAATCGCACCGACCACAATGAGTGCAACTGAAACCATCGTGAACAGATTTCCAACTTAAATCCTCGAAATCTACAACGCCAAACTTTTCAAGGTTTTCTTTCTCAAAATCTATTGGTTTTAAAACCAAAAAATGATCTGGTTCACGGAAAAAAACATTTTGTATAGATGTGTAGACGTGAAAATGTTTGGAATAAAATAAATAATTCATAAATGCATAAATCAAAAGAATATGCATCCACCAAAAAATATTGTAAAATGTTTGTGCATTACTTTGGGTGTAAATTGATGAAAGAAAAGCAGAAATTGGAGCAAATCTAAATGGTTCCTCGGGTTCAATGATTGCTTTTGCAGAATTTTCCAAAAGTAGTGAGGTAACAATGAACAAAATTGAAAGTAATACTACCAAAGCATCTAATAGTTCCTTTTTATCCCCTTGCAATCTCTTAACTTTAATTACGAAGCGTCTAAAAAGAGCTACAATGACCCCTAAAATTACAAATACACAAAAAATATCGGTAGAAAAAGTAATCAGAGTATAAAAAAAACCAAGGAATGACCAAGAAAACTTTTGATAAAATCCTTGAAACACTGCTTCGGAAGCCGAAAAAAGTAATACCAAAAAACCCCAGAAAATTGCAACGTGAGCAAATCCAGCTACCGGTTCGCGCAGAATTTTGCTTTGAAAAATGGCTACCTTAAATAATTTTCCTAAGCGCTTCCAGAATCTATCGAAACGGTTATCAGGCTGTGCTAACTTTAAGATTTTCGAAAATCTTGAAAGATTGTAAATTAAAAATCCAAAGGCAATTAAGGTAATGATTGCAAAAAATATTGATTTTACCATACTTCCCTCTACAAAAAATTTAATTTAAAAAAACAAACTCTCTTAAACTGTCAACAATTCTATTAAGTATTTTTAGTGTTGTATGATAGGATTCAATTAAGAACAACGATTTTTGAAGGATTAACCCCTATCTTTAATTTTGCCAGCAAGGCAGGATTTTTGTCCATAGTATAAATCAAAACTTCACCTTCGGAGGTGTAATTTCTTGCATTTCCAATTAAAATTTTTTTCCCTATTTCATCAATGCCAACTGAATACCAAATTTCATTGGGATTTGGATTTTCAATTAGATTCCAAATTGTCCCCGAATCAAGATTTAAAATCGATACGAATTTATTCGAAATGAAAACTATTTCATTCGTGGTAGATAAATAAAAAATCGACCTGTTAGGAACATTCCAGTGTCTCGTTCTTTCAAAATTTGACAAATCAAATTCTACAATGCCGCCAACGGAGTCACTTTTTGATGGAAAGTTATAATATCCAATATACATTTTGCGAGTATTTGGACAAACTAAAATTTCTATTGGGTTTGGTGCAATATAAATATTATTAACCTCCGAATACGAATTTAAGTCGATAATTGACAAGGTTCCAGCCTTTGGTTCATTGGCACGAAAGTCGCCAAATCCGGAATTAACCACAAATGCTTTATTCCCAAACACCGCAATTCCTTCGGGTGCAGGACCTACTTTAATCTGATTTATTATTCTTCTTGTGCGAAGGTTCAATACATAAACAAAATCTTGATAGAGGTCAGTAACCAAAGCAATCGTGTCGTTGGCAAAGGCAAGTTTCCGCGGAGCAGAATTTTCTGGGAAAAAAATTAAACTCAGGAGTTTACCATTTCTCAGGTCGAAAAGTTCCAAAACTTTCGAAGTCGTAACAACAACATAAATTGTATCGCCACGAATAACTAAATCGTTAGCTGTATCCCCTATTTTAAAATCGGGGTTCGCTTGTTTTTCGAAGTTGTTGGTTACCTGTAAGTTGGTAAGATTAATTTTCGAAATGCTGGAGTTATCGTAACCCCATAAACCTTCGCACAAAACAAAAGCAACATTTCTACGGTTTGTATCTAAGTTTGAATTGTCTAAGACATTTGTAGTTTCTTTGCAAGAACAGATAAGAAATGCAATTGAAATAAAAATAATAAATTTGTTTTTCATTATTTCCTCGAAATATGAAATACAAATTTAAAATTGGATTTACAATTGGAGATGCAAATGGAATTGGTTTGGAAATTTTTGCAAAGGCATTGATGAACAAATCCATAAATAGACTTCTTTCAAACCAAGAACTGTTTCTATTCGGTAATTTGCAAACAATACTTAATTATTTCAAATTATTAGATTTCGAATTCAATTTCGCTGGAACTCAGTTGTTATTAGCGGGTTTAAAAATTAACATCGTAAACATTGACCCCTCGGCAAAAGTAGTTTGGGGGGCTGCCGATAAAGATTCAGGATTGCTTGCTTATAATTCAATTGTATGTTCCACTCATTATGCATTGGAAAAGAAGATTGATTGTGTTGTGACACTTCCAATTTCGAAATATAGTTTGAAATTAGCTCGGGTCGATTATTCTTCTCATACAGAACTTCTTTCGAAACTTTGTGGGACGGCGAATCCATTGATGATGTTCGTTTATAAAAATTTTCGTGTCGCATTATTAACTATTCATATCCCAATCCAGTCTGTTGCAAAATATATCGACAAAGACAACGTAGTCGAAAAAACTAAGATTTTATATTCTACATTGCAAAAGGATTTCGAAATTTCGAAGCCAAAAATTGCCCTTCTCGGTTTAAATCCGCATTCTGGCGAAGGAGGTGTGATTGGCAAAGAAGAAATGCAAATCCTTAAACCTGCAATCGAAGAATTAAAATCAACGGGAATTGTTGTTGAAGGACCTTTTCCAGCCGATGGCTTTTTCGCTTTTGGAAATTATAAACTATTCGATGCAACACTTGCTTGTTACCACGACCAAGGTCTAATCCCTTTCAAAATTCTTTCAAAAGGTTCCGGTGTAAATTATACTGCAAATCTTCCAATTGTAAGAACTTCGCCTGACCACGGTACTGCTTTCAATATTGCTGGGAAGGGGGTTGCCTCCCCTTCGAGCCTAATTGAAAGCATCCGCCTTGCCTTGCATATAGCAAAAGCTCGGCGAAGTTAGTCCTTCCTATCCCTACTTAAAAATGGAGTAACTAAATCTATTGGTATTGGGAATATAGTTGTCGAATTCTTTTCCGTTGCAATATCCGAAAGAGTTTGAAGGTATCGAAGTTGTAAAGCAACGGGATAATCTTGAATCATTTGCGCAGCCTCTTTGAGTTTTTGTGCTGCTTGATATTCACCATCGGCATTAATAATTTTCGAACGTCTTTCTCGTTCTGCTTCGGCTTGGCGTGCCATTGCTCTTTGCATTTCAATCGGCAAATCGACCTGCTTAATTTCGACCGCCGATACCTTTATTCCCCAAGGCTCAGTATGCTCGTCGATAATTGTTTGTAACCTTTTGTTGATTGCTTCCCTTTCAGCAAGAATTTCATCTAAATCCGATTGCCCCAAAATACTACGAAGCGTTGTTTGGGCTATTTGGCTTGTTGCAAAAAGATAGTTTTCCACTTCAATTATGGCACGACCTGCATCGATAACTCGGAAATACACAACTGCGCTTACCTTGATGGAAACATTATCTTTTGTGATTACATCCTGCGGTGGGACATCCAAAGTAACTGTTCGCAAGCTAACTCGAACCATCTTATCGATGAAAGGAATGAGGATTATCAATCCTGGACCTTTTGCAGCGATATACCTTCCTAATCGGAAGACAACAGCTCTTTCGTATTCATTCAAAATTTTAATTGCCGAAAGAAGAACAAAAATCCCAAACAAAACAATGACTAAAACTTCAATTTCCATAAAACACCTATTTTTTTGGTTTAACAAAAAAGGTAAAAGAATCAGCTTTTTCGACTATTACAATTTCCCCAATGGAGATATGTTCATCGGAAGTTGCATTCCACAACTCCCCTTTTAATTTGATTTTTCCAACTTTGTTGGGTTCAATAGCTTCGACTACAACTGCTTCGTTTCCTAAAAGCTCATCGAATCCGAGTTTTTTCTTTCTAAATTGGGCTTTAATACCAAGACTAATTATGAATGTAAAGAAAATAAAAGAAACTGCAACGATAGTTATTATTAAACTCATCGAAATTCTCATAAATTCAAATGGAGAATCAATTAAAAAAATGGAACCCAAAAAGAGAGAAACAAGTCCTGCAACTGTCAAAAGGCCATAACTTGTAACTTTGATTTCTAAAAGGAATAATATTATTGCAAGAAGAATTAGTGCAAGTCCAGCGTAGTTAATTGGAAGCATTTGCAAGGAATATCCAGCTAAAATTAAAGAAAGCGCACCAATGACACCAGGAAAAATACTTCCAGGATTGTATAATTCGAACAAAATCCCGTAAATCCCTATCATCAAAAGAATATAAGCAATGTTTGGGTTGGATAGAAAATCTAATAATTTGTCGCGCCACGAAAGTTCATATTCTTTAAGATTAGCATTTTTTGTGCTAAGAATTATTTCTCGGTTTTCGATTTTAATTGTTTTTTGGTCGATGGCAGCGAGAAGTGAATCGACGCTGGGAGCAATAAGGTCAATTACATTCATTTCGAGTGCTTCTTTTTCGGTCGAAGAGATGCTTTCCCGAACGGCGCGCTCAGCCCAAGTAACATTTCGGCCACGGGTTTGTGCAATTGTACGGATAAAGGCGGCTGCGTCGTTAACAACTTTGTCGCCGATGACGGAGCTATCGGCTTGCCCTTGTAAACCAACAGGATGTGCAGCACCAATGTTTGTACCAGGTGCCATTACAGCAATGTGAGCCGAAAGTGTAATAAAAACACCTGCCGAACCAGCTCGGGCACCACTCGGCGCAACGTAAACTATTATAGGAATCTTGGCAGAAAGTATATTGCTTACAATTTCTCGGGTCGATTCCAATAATCCCCCAGGTGTATTTAATTGAATTATAAGTGCAGTACTATTCGTTGCCTCGGCATATTTTATAGCATTTTTAATTTGGCTACTGCTCGATGGAGTTATTGCCGATTGAATTTTCAATAACAAAACTTGGTTTGCAAATAACTCGAAGGATACCAAGAGCGAAATTATGTAAACTAATAACCTCATTGCCATAAAAAATTAAACAAAATAAAATTACAAAATAAATTTTAATTTTCATAAAAGTTAAGCATTGCCTAAAAGAAATCCAAGGCAAATTCCAGCAATTTCGATATAACCCATTTTTGGACAATAGAAGAAATAACCCTTTTCGCGGCCATCTTTATAAATTGAAATACAATCTTGGTAACATTGGTACGAGATTATCTTTTTTAATGGTATGCTTACTGGTTTAAAACCAACGAAAGGTTGAAGCAAGACTCGCTGATTTGTAATGATTAATATGCCTCGGGAAGTTTCGACAAGCATTTCCTGTTTTACGACCCTACCTTGATGTGTCCCTACACGGTAACGAACACCCTTTGTAATTTGAAAGCTAACACCCTGCGAACTTCCTCGGTATCCTAAATTAACAACTCTTTGTTCCTTTAAAATAACGGGAAAATAGAAATGGACTTTTTCGTTCTTCTGCAATACAATTTGTGAGCCTTCGATTTCTACTAGATCAAGCTCGGGGAGTTGATTTGTAGCTCGGATATATCGAATAAATAAATATGGGCGAATGAGGTCATCGTAGCGGACATCCTCATCGGTTAATTCCAAAGCATCTTGCATTTTTTTAAGCTCGGCGATTTCTTCTTCAGTTAGTTCGTGGTCTTCTTCGTAGATTTTGTATAGCATCATATACAAATTAACTCGATACGATTTGCTTTGCCTTTTAACAAGTTCAATTTGCTCGGTTTGAAAGGCAAAGTTCCTATGCGATTTAATTTGTTCTTCAATTTGGTAAAGAACAAGTTTCTCTTTGTTTAAGCAATCATTACAGATGCTTTTGCCCAAAAAGTATGCCCAAAAGGACATTCTTTTACCGCACCGAACACAACGAGGTCCTAATGGCATAGTTCCATATGTATATGATTTTCCAATAAATTCATTTAATCTTTAATCTACTTAAAAATTTAAACTTACTAATTTTACTAAGTTTAAAGCCTTTAAAAATAATTTAGGTTTTCAAAATATGCCCGAATTTTCTTGGCCATTAAAATCCTTCTTTTTTCAAGGAATTCTTTGTAATCCAACTCATAGAAATTTGGTGGTAAATCATAAATGCTATAAATTCTTTCAAATTCACCTTTTTCATACTTTTCAACAAGTTCGGGAAAGTATTCCCTAGGTTGTTTGTCTTTAATCCTTAAGTTATCTTTGTATTCAATATAAATTAAGTTTGCAACTTGATTAATTTCTTTGCGGTTTTTTCCTTTTTTTTTCAAAAAATTTTTGGGGAATATATGGTGAATATCAAGAGTTTGCTTTTTAATATGAGGCTGAGAAAGATAGTCTTTCAAGTAAACATTGGAGAATATAATTTTTGTATTTGATTTAACAAGACTTGCTAAATAAGTTAAGTAGGCGAAATTCAAATTTGAGGATGTCTTCAATTTTTCCGGTAATTGAATTGTCCAAAAGTCCTCAGTTAAATTGATTCTTATTTGCTCATCAATAAAATTTAAAAAATTTTCTTTTTGAATATTCTTTAAATCATCTTCAACTTGGGATTCGAATGAACCAGTATATCTTTGAGAGATGAGCGACATTACAAACCATTTTGCAATACTGGTTTCCAATTCTTTATAATCAATTTTGTATTCTTTTCCGAATAAATAAATGCAATAACAAACAAAAAAAGCTACTTTACTGCTTATCATTTTCTCCGTAATGAAACCCGATGAATGAATGATTTTAATGAAGTCAAACCAATTCGATAAATTAAGAGCTTTTGATTGTGCATCTTTTAGTTTATCAAAGTTTTTTTCGCGCAAAGCTTCATCAATAATTTTATTCTCAAAGTCTCTACCTTTTAGCGTCAAATACGCATAGTTTAATCTGCCCCGACGGAATGCAAGCCCTACAATAGTACGAACAAGCTGTTCAGGAAGTGGTTCTAAACCGATTAGGTTTTTCGAAGCTTCACTATTATTTTGGCAAAAACTTTCTAATTGTTTTTTGCCTTCTTGCCAATAAACTGACATCAATGTTAAAATAAAATCAGATTGGTTCAGTTTTTGTCCTTTACTATTAATTCTTACAAAAATTTCGGAAACCTGTTCCGGATTTAAGTCATTGGATAGTTCCATGACAGAAAAATCATAAGTTATTATATTTTTTAACCTTTCAATTCTTTTTGAAACTAAATCCAAATCAAATTCAATTTGCTTTTCTTTTAGTTTTTGGAAGTAATCTGTGATAAAATTAAATGTTGATGGCTTAATAAATACCTCAGTGATATCAGGTATCCATCTAACATCCTTTTCAATAGCAGGGTTGCAAACTTCAAATTTCTCCTCCAAAGGATTAAAAGATATTTTTATCTTTATTTCGTGTCCGTTTTTCATTAAAACTTTTTTATTCTTTATTATGGAGAATAAACTTGTAAGTCGTTGTTGTCCATCGACAACTAAATATTTTGGCGATGATTTTTGGTCTAGGTTAATCGGTTTAAATCCATTAGCTTCATAAATGTCCCATAAAACGATAAAACCAGCGGGAAGGCCTTTATAAAGCGAGTCTATGAAATCTCGTGCTTTAATGCTATCCCAGACAAAAGGTCTTTGAAGCTCAGGCAGTGCTATAGTGCCTGACTCAATGAAATTCATTAAATTATCGACCTTGTAAGACTTTTGACTGAAAACTACTGTCATATCATTATTTCCCATACATCATCATATAGAATATGAAAAAATAATTCAATGTAAATGCAAAAATAACTATAATTTTCTAATCTCCAAACAAATTTAAAGTGTCAGAAATTGTCGCTGGTGTTTGTATATTGAAATAAGTCTTTATTAATTCCTGAGCAATAGGCGCAGCAACTGCTGCCCCAAAGCCCGCATTTTCGGCAATTACAGCAATCGCAATTTTAGGATTATCCTTGGGGGCAAAGCAAATGAACCAGGAGTGGTCCATACCACGCGGATTCTGGGCAGTTCCCGTTTTGCCACAAATGTCAATTCCAGGAATCATAATACCATAAGCGGTACCACCCGGAACATTTACCACATCGAACATTGCATTCTTAATAATAGCCAATGTTTTGTCCGAAACTGGAACCTTTCTTCCTTCCGGTTCGAAATAAGAAATTTGGTTAATTATTGAATTTTTGATTGCTCGAACAAGATGTGGTTTGTAATAAGTTCCACCATTTGCAATTGCAGCAACATAACAAGCAAGTTGCAGAGGTGTAACGTTAATCTCGCCCTGGCCTATTCCATAGTTTAAAAGTAGTCCTTTGGGTAAATATTTTCCAAACCTCTTTTTTAAGTAATTTGAATCGGGCATTATACCGGGATTTTCACCAGGTAAATCAATACCAGTGGGATTTCCGAATCCAAACAGTTTGCTCCAATGGGAAATTTTATCCAAACCCAAACGTAAACCAACATAGTAGAAAAATACATTACACGAAGTTTGAATTGCACGACGAACCGAAATACTTCCGTGTGCACCGTGACATTTTTTAACAACATCTCCGTATGCTAACTCGCCCGGGCAGTAAAATGTAGTTTTTTCGTTTATTATTCCTTCTTCCAACGCAGCAATTGCCATCAAAGGTTTCCAGGTCGAACCAGGTGGATAACGTGCTTGTATTGCTCTATTAAGTAATGGCTTATCGGGATTGTTCAGTAGCGATAAGTAGTTTTTTGAGGAATTTTTACCACTAAATTCTGTAACTTCATAATCGGGCTTACTAACCATAGCCAAAATTTCACCATTATTAGGGTCAATTGCAACAATAGCGCCGCGGCGACCTTCCAGAAGTTCTTCGGCTCGAATTTGTAATTTTTCATCTATCGTAAGATACAAGTCGTTACCATTTATTACCATTTGGTTTTGTTTTGCTTCGATAAATCGGGTTGTTTTAATTCCACTGGGCAAAATGCCGACGAATTTCTTCCCTTTCTGACCTCGGAGTTCTGTTTCGTAGGCTCGTTCTAATCCCGTTTTCCCAATTGGGTCGCCAATTGAATAATATGGTTCACGCTCCAAATCTTTGGCATCGATTTCTTGGACATATCCAATTATGTGACTCATTTTTGCAGGAAGATTATATTGCCTTTTCGATTCGCAGACAATATCGACTCCTGGCAATAAATCCAAATTTTCTTCTATTCTTAAAACTGTTTGATAATCCAAGTCGGTGAACAGTTTAACATCACCAAATCGTAGAAATTTATACCTTTCGTAAAAAACATTATAAAATTCAGTTGTATCGATACCAAGCAGGTAACATAGTAATGGAATTCTATCTTTGCGGAAGCTACCCAAAAAAATTTGAAGCGAATACGATGGTGAGTTATAAACAAGCAGTTTACCATTTCTATCGTAGAAGTTGCCACGGAATGGGTAAATAATGTCGGCTTTTATTGCTTGTGCATAACTTTTGGTTTTGTATTTACTTCCTTGGAGGACTTGAAGAAAGAAAAGACGCCCCGAGATAACCAACACCCAAAAGATTAAAATGAAAGAAAAAAGATTATATTTGAATTTTTTATCGATTTCCATAGAAAAAATAAAATATCAAATGCAAATTTACGTATTTAAGTTTGAATAGAGGTTATAGTTCTTTGAAAAGGGGATGAAATGGATTCGACGGGGCGATGGAGGCTGATAGTGGCATGCCGTGCTTTGCCGTTGTAGCACGTAAATACAAACGGCAAGAAAAAAATGCCGAAAATAACTACGCTTTAGCTGCCTAATCGTCGCAGCTAACATCCCTAATGGAATTTGCCTATCGGTTCCTTTAGGGGTGGCGCACAAAGATAGGCTGGTTCAACAATGTTCGACTGGTTGTTGAACGAGACCAGAACAGTCGATAGCCACTAAAAAGCCTGTCGTTCGGCTCGTTTAATGGCGAAGATCAAAGAACGACTAAGCATGTAGTCACTACAGGCGAAACGCTCCGGACGCGGGTTCAACTCCCGCCATCTCCACAAACCCCTTTTCTCACTCATTTTATTTTATCGAATTTACAGTGACTCAAAAATTTTATAAACAATATTATAGACAATAAATATTATCCATTGCATAATAATACAATAGATTATTGATATATTTCATAATTTCATTGGATTTTACTAATTTTGCGTTGTGGTCCCGTAGTTCAGCTGGATAGAACAGCAGTTTCCTAAACTGCGTGTCGGAGGTTCGAGTCCTCTCGGGACCGCAATTCCTCGCTTTTTTAAAAAAATTTTTCTTTTTTTGTAACTTTTCGATATTTGGTTTGTTATTATTTTTTTTGAGAATTTAAGAGGTTTATATGAAAAACTTAACTTTTCTCCTCGTTTTGTCTTTTTTCGTCTTGTTTTTTGGCTGCGAAAAATCAAGTGAGCCAATCACGAGTGAATATGATTACGTTGGCATTTTGCTTGATGAACAAGATAATCCAGTACCAAATGCAGAAGTCTTTCTGATATCTACCTCGGACGATAAAAGCACAACTTTGCTCGGCGAAAATATAATTTCCGTTGATACAACCGATGAAGACGGTGTTTTTGCTTTTAAAAATATTAAAATGGATATTTCGAAGCTCAAACTTCGAATAATACACATGGATTTCAAAACATTCGAGGATTTCTTTGCAAAATTCATAGAGAAAGGCAAGAAAAACTCTGCTCGAATTAAACTTGCACATCACGATAATTGCTGTGGTAAAATAATTATTCATACTCTTACTGCTGATTCAGTACCTATTTCTGGAGTTCAGGTTCGATTGAATAGAAACAAAGAAGTTGTGAGGAAAACGCATTCAAATGACCACGGGACTGTGGTTTTCGAAAATGTTTGCCCTGGTCAATACTGGTTAAGAGTTGCAAAGGAACATTATCAGGTTATCGAGTACGAGTTTAATTTGCAAGAATGCGATACATTGGAATACTACTTCTTTTTACAGGCTAAAGAAAGCGACACGTGTTGTAATGGTAGAATCCAAGTAGAAGTAAAGGATAAATCAAATGGAAGCGTAATCAATGGTGCTAAAGTAAAGTTGAGACGAGGGTCCGATGTAATAACTTGGGGCGAAACCAAAGAAAATCAACCTGTTGTTTTCGAAAATCTATGTCCCGGAAAATATAATATTTTAGTAATAAAAGATGGATACAAACCAATAGAAAGAGAAATTAATTTAGATTGTAATCAAAGACTTGAAGTTACTGCGGAATTAGAAGTAGATACCTGCTGCAATGGAGCTATAAAAGTTATTGTGTTAAACCAAGAAAATCAACCTATTTCGCAGGCAAAAGTAAATCTATGGAAAAATGGAGTTAAAATTAAAGATGCCACCACTAACAGCGATGGTTACGTTATTTTCAACAATTTATGCAACGGTAAATATGGAATTGACGTAATTAAGGAAGGCTTTAAGGCTATCGAGTTTCTTATTGAACTTGGTTGCAATGAGGAAAAAGTTATAACAAAAGTCATTGAGCATCAAAGTTCGCCTGATTCTTGTTGTAATGGGCTACTTATATTGCGAGTGAAGGATAAATCGACAAATGAATCGTTAAACGGTGCAAAAGTAAAAATGTGGAAGCACGGTGCAGTGGTTAACACGGCTGTTGTATCGGAAGGTAAAGTAGTTTTCAAAAATATTTGTCCAGGAACTTATGGATTTTCAGTAATTTACGATACATATAAAACCCTTGAATTTGAACTCAAATTCGAATGCAACGATACTTTGGAAAAAACAGTATATTTGGAGAAAGAATCAAAAGATACTTGTTGCAATGGGAAAGTAATACTGTATGTTAAAGATTCAACAACCAATCAGCCTATTGTTTCTGCAAATGTCTCGCTTTGGAAAGGTTCTACCAAAATTAATCTACTAACAACTAACGAAAATGGTCGAGTCGTATTCGAAAACCTTTGCGAAGGAGAGTATTCATTTGGGGTTACGAAAGAAGGATATTACGGGCGTGAGTTTACATTTAAAGTAGACTGTAATCAAACTTATGAATTTGTAATGCGTCTTCTTCAAAAGCATAGTAGCGATACTTGCTGCACTGCAAAACTTAAAGTAAGAGTCATAGACGATTCGACCGAAACAGCAATTTCGGGCGCCAAAGTAATTATTTATCATTCAGGAACTGCAATTGCCGACCCCGTTACAAATTCCGAAGGATGGGCATATCGCGAAAACTTGTGTGCACCAGCCACCTACACCGTTCGTGTAATCAAAGATGGCTACCAAACGAAGGAATTTACAGTAACATTCAACGAATGTAAAACAATTGCCGAAACAATAAGATTAAAAAAGGAATAAACTCTTTAATACAAAACTAAACAATTTTGTTAAATTTCTTGTAGAAAAAGGAGCAGTTTAATTCTGCTCCTTTAAAATTATTTACAAAAAAACTTAAAAAGTAGAAAACAAAAAAATTTCTTTAATCAATAGCATCAAGTTTACCAACGGCGATATTGTTTGCAATAGTTGTTACTTTTCTCAAACTTTTAACTATTGGATTTACAACAAAAATGGAGAATCCGAAGAACATAAGTAAAGCTATGATGATGAATACAATCCGAGTTAAGTTAATCAATCTGAGTAAGCTTTCGAGTGTATTTACGAAATTTTCCTCTCTAATTTTTTGATAACCGACTTGCATTTCTTTCAAGTGAGATTGCACTTCTTCTAATGCAGGTTTAGTTTCAGTATTTAAAATGAATTTTGCTGCTTCATAATCATTTTTGTTTAAAGCTGAAATAATTTTCTCGGCGGAGGAATGCAACCGACGATGTGGTTCCTCTAATTTTTCGTAAGGAACACGCAGTTTTTCTGGCGGAGTGAAGCTATAATACCATTTCCCTAATGCACATTTAGTTGGGTCAAGAGCTTTAGTGAATTCCTGACCAAACATCATTGTTCCGACAGATAATGCTTCGACCCACTTATAATGGTCTACCACACGAGCGTTAAGTAAAGCCTCCAATTCAGTTGCTTCTTGAATACTATTGAGTTCCTTCCTAACATTGCTTATAGAAATTCCAAAAAAAATTTCCAAACCAATCAACAAAATAACAATAACACTTATTGAAATGTAGAGTTTTTTGAAATAGTCATAAAACACCCTCATTATCTTATAAAGTAAAATTAAAAATTTTTTTAAAAAAAAAATTATTTGTAAATCTTTAAAAAAAATTTTTTATACCCAAACTTTTTACCGTAATCCAACATATCTTTCTAAAACCCTATCTGAAAAGTTCGGATTAATAAAACCACGCCTGTCGAAAAATTCCAAATAAATGTATTTGTTCGGTTACCATTGTTTGATTTTAGGATA
>FWPV01009079.1_pt1 | contig 16998 bp, 13 predicted proteins | sample 2228371 | NCBI WGS metagenome assembly FWPV01 (sample SAMEA103939776, study PRJEB20133) | metagenome | reverse complement strand
ACCCCGAAGGTATCGATGGCGAACTTAGGCAACCACACGTTGAGGATGAACTCGGCCCCGATATAGAGGACGGACGCAGTCAGCACCATAGCGAACAACGCCGGATTGAACCCGATGACCGCTCGTATCTGCCGGACCCGAAGGTTCTCGCGGCCTTTGATGTCGGTCATGGGCTGGATGATGAGGAGCAACGCCACCAGCACCGACAGCCCCGCCTCAGCCACGAACACCCACCTCCAGCTGCCTCCAAGGGCCAGGGCCAGCGCGATGGCAAGCGGGGTGGCCATCATCCCCAAGGCGAAGAAGAGAAGAAGGATCACCATGGCCCGGTGCGTACCTGTCTTGACGTGGGAGCCTACCCACATGCCGGGCAGGCTGTTGAGAAAGACCACGCCTAGACCCACGAAAAAGTAGGCCACGAAGAGCGACCATAGGCCGCGGGCGAGCAGACCGGAGGCGGCAAGACCAGCCGCCTGGAGCCAGGCGGCGGCTACGATCACCCACGCCGCCGAAAGACGGGCCAGAAAGAAATTGAGCGACATGACCCCCACCAGCATGCCCACCGCGAAAGCCACGCTCAGGAGCCCTCCCTGCGCCAGCGGGATATGCAGTTCGGCCAGGATGGGGTCCAGGAGGGGCCCCAATGAGATCATGGTCACGCCCACCAGGAAAGTGGCGGCATAAAGCGAGGCATAGGCCGTGCTGGCGCCGCCAGGAATGACGGGCGCCTCGGTGGAGGAGGAGGCCCCAGAAGCTGCCCGAGGCCGGGCCGACCGGAGGAGTGACCTGCACTGCGCGGGCTTGACCTCGCCGTCCGCGGGCTTGACTTCGCCGTCTGCGCGTTTCAACCCGCCCTGTACGCGTTTCACGGTACGCTGCGCTCCTTTCCGGTGGACAGGGCAGGAGAGGGGGAGGGCACCCGGCCTGCCCTCTCCAGGACCAGCGCGAGGAAAACGACCGCCGCCGCCGGCACCGCGGCCAGGGCCAGAGCCGTCGACATGCCGAGCGCCTCAGCGGCAGGTCCCACCACATACGAGAAGGTGGAATAGGCCCCGGTGCCCGCCAGCATCATCAAGGAGTACACCACACCCGAGTACCAGCCGGGGAACCGGGGCGTATAGCAGGCCACCAAAGGCCAACAGGCCGAGGCTCCCAGGCCGGCCAGGAAGGCGAAGACCTGCGACCACAACAGACTCGGCACCAGAGCCGTGGCAGCAATGAAGACCGCCTCCATACCCGCGAAACCGGCCAAGAGGCGAGCCGGCGAATGGGTGCGGGTGAGGGGGACCGCCAGGTAGCGTCCCAGGGTGATCCCCGACCAAAAGAGAGTGACGCTCAGAGCCGCCACTGCCGGACCTGCCCCGAAGACTTCCACCTGGTGTTTGGGTAGCCATACGCCCAGCATGCCTTCCGTCGCCACATACAAGAAGATGGCAGCCAGCATCACGGTGAGCAGAAGACCCCGGGAGGAGGCCAGTCCCCGCAGGTGACCGAGCCCGAGATTCTGTCTTCCCCTGACGTCGGCAAAAGGGAGAAGGGTCAGGACCACCGCCACCACCACCGAGAGGGCCGCCTCTCCTACGAAGATCATGCGCCAGGTGGCGCCTGCCTGCAAAAGACCCCCTATGGCCAGGGGCGCCACCACCACCCCCAAGGCGAAGAAGGCCGCGATCAGGAGCATGGCCCGCTCCAGGCCTTTCTCCACGTGAGCGGCTACCCATACGCCGGAGACAGCGTTGGGTATGACGCCGGCCACCCCGCTCACATACAGAGCCGCCATCAGCGAGCCCAGATTGAAGGAGAGCAGCCCGGCCGCGGCCGAACCCAGAGCCATCCCCCAGGCACAGGCCACCATGACGGTCTTGAGAGGTACCCGGGCCAGCGCGAAATTCAGAAGCAGCATGCCGGTCACCCGACCAGCGTAGAAGGCGAGGGAAAGCAGTCCGCCCTGGGCCAGCGTAAGACCAAGGTCTTTCAGGATGGAGTCGAGGACCGGTCCTAGGGTGATAAGCATGACCCCGATGTAGAACTGGGTGCCGAAAAGCACGGGCAGTGAACGGGAGGGGTCCTCGGCGCTGGTAGTGCTGGTTGCCATGATTCTCACAGTGACACTACGATAGCGAACCTAAAGGGGCGGCGCGGAGGGTTCCGGGCACCTCCGCGCCGCCCCAGGGCAAGAGGAGATCTAGAACCCGAGAGCTCTCGCGTTACCTTCGAACAAGGCGTAGGCTTCCTCGGCAGTGAGCGGCAGACTGCGCAGGAAGTCCATGCAGTCTTTCATGTTCTCGTAGGGGAAGTCGGTCCCCAGCAGGATACGGTCCATCCCCAGGCTGTCTCGCGTGCAGTAGAAGGCGGCCGGCAAGTAGTTGCCGCTGGTGGTCACCCAGAGGTTCTGCTTGATGTAGTGACCGGCCGGCATCTTGCACCCTTCTCCGATCTCGGGATTGGGCTTGGCATGGTTCTGCATCCAGGCCCGGTTGACCCGGTCGATGAGGAAGGGCAGCGCTTCCCCAAAATGACCCATGATGATCTTGAGCTTGGGATAGGCGTCGAACACCCCCCGCACGATCATACGCATGAAGCAGTAGGTGACGTCAGTGCCGAAGCCGAGCGTGGGACCACTCAGCACCATCCCGAACTCCCGCAGCTCGGCGATCTTGGGCACAGCCGGATGCAAATAGATAGGGACGTCGAGCTCTTCGCACTTGGCCAAGAGCGGCCAGTATTTCTTCTCATCGAGGTAGGAGTCGCCATAGTTGGAGTGGGTGTTCCAGCCTGAGAAGCCCAGTTCTTTGATGCACCGCTCGAGCTCCGCCGCCGACCACTCCGGATCCTTGGGAGCAAGACACGCGAAACCGCCGAAGCGCTCAGGGTATTTCTCGATCACCCGGGCGAGGAAGTCGTTCGCATCCCTAGCCACCTTCTTGCCCAGCTCGGGAGGGAACTGCTCCGCCCCCGGAGAGGTGACCGACAACACAGCGTAGTCGACCCCGGCTTCATCCATCAGCCGGAGCCGGGCCTCGGCCACATCGGCCAGTTTGGGCTCGACCGCCAAAGGCATCCAGGCGTCAGGGGCAAAGCCGAGACCCTTCTTGGGATCCACAGTGGGGAAACCCTTGTTGGCATGGAGAGCTTCCAACCAGGTCGGGGTGATGAAGTGGTTCTCGAGGTCGATGGTCTTCACGCACGACTCCCTTCAGTAGAATGCCGGCCCTTCCCAGAGAGCTTGGGCCCTGCTCCTCTAGAAGCAGAATAGCATTCTAAATCCTACCGCGCAATATGGACGGGCGCCATATACGAGAGGAAAGCAGAACTTGAGAGCGGCGCACTGGGGCCACGGCGCCGGCGGCCACCACCCAGCGCCGCGACCGTTCCCCGCCCGAGGGGCGAGCGGCCGGCAGCGGCGCTCTCCGGCCAGAGCCGCGCCTAGGAACCCTGCCGCTCGACCGAATCAGGTATCTTGCCGGTGAGATAGGCCAGGCCGGTACGCGTGAGTTCGCGGATGAGCGCCTCGTCGGCAAACCCGCCCGCCAGTTCCGCCGCCTCCCCAAAGGTGATGCGCTCGCGGAGCAGCGCCATGCAGAAAGAGTAGAACCAGCGGGTGGCCAACTCAGGCTCGGGGTGGCGGATCTCGTCACGGTGCCTGAGCAATACCTCCATCACCTTGCTACGGCGGGCGGCGTTCGTGCGCTCTCCTTGGGCTCTCACTTTGGAGTCGAACACAGCCTCTACGATGAAGGCGCGGAAGAGCTGCTGTTCGCTTAACAGATGAGAGGCCACCACGCGGACTACGCGCTCCACCAAGTCCTCCAAGCCCTCGCTCTCGGCGTCGGCTCGGTCTAGAGCCGCAAACACCTCGTCCTGGACTCGGGCAAGGTAACGGGAGTGCACGGCCCGCAGCAGCCCGAGCTTGTTGGGAAAGCGGGCATAGATGCTGCCGACGGACGACTTGGAGCGTTCAACCACCTCCGCGATGGTCATGGCGTCAAAGCCGCGCTCGCGGATCAGTTCCTCCGCGGCATCAAGAATCCGTTCCAACGACTCCCGACTACGGCGTTGGCGCGGTGGTTTGTACGTAAGCTCCGCTTCCTCCACCCCGGCCCCTTTGCTCTCCCCTGAAGTCCAGTGAACGCGAGTCCAACCCCGGAGCCGTCTTGGTCCGGGTAGGTGACCTGGAGCTGACCCGACTTCGTTCGCCCAGAGTCGCCTATCAGTCCCTTCTAGCATCTCAGTGCCCGCGATGCAAGCTGCCTTAGCATTTTCGGTATGCACCCCGCCGGGAAACCGGCCGCGCCCAAGCTATAATGCGCCGCCATGTCGCACACCACGTCGCATACCATGTCGCACAGCACGTCGCATACCACGTCGCACCACATCCGCAACATCGCCATCGTCGCTCACATCGATCACGGCAAGACCACCTTGATCGACTCCATCTTCCGAGCCACCCGGGTCTTCCGCGAAAACCAGCGAATAGAGGAACGGGTGATGGACAGCTTCGAGTTGGAGCGGGAACGCGGTATCACCATCCGCGCCAAGCATTGCACGGTGGAGTGGCAAGGCTACCTCATCAACATCGTCGACACCCCCGGGCACGCCGACTTTTCGGGCGAGGTGGAGCGCATCCTCTCCATGGTCGACTCCGTGCTCTTGCTGGTGGATGCCAACGAGGGCCCCATGCCGCAGACCCGCTACGTCCTCATGCGAGCGTTGCGCCTGGGCATGCGGCCCATCGTAGTGGTGAACAAGGTCGACCGCTCGCAGGCCGACCCGCACGGGGCTTTGGACAGGACTTTCGATCTCTTCCTGGAACTGGGAGCTACCGACGAGCAAGCCGACTTCCCAGTGGTTTTTGGATCGGCCCTGGAAGGCTGGATGGTGCATGATCCCGATCGGGACCCGCCTCAGGGCATGGACCCTCTCTTTGAGACCATCGTCAAAGAGGTGCCGCCACCCCACGCCGACCTGGAAGCTCCCTTCCGCATGCAGATATGCACCCTGGCCTGGAGTGACTACCTGGGCCGCATCGGCTGCGGTCGCGTCCTCGAGGGCACTCATCGCCGCGGTCAAGAGCTGGTGCGGACGGTCACGGCTTGGACCCGCGGCCGGGACTGGACCGTGGTGGCCACGGAACCGACGCGCAGTGCCCATCTCTGGGTCACTCGAGGACTCGACCGGGTGGAAGTGGAGGAGGTCCAGGCCGGAGACATCGTGTGGATCAATCTTTCCGGCGAGTTGAGCTTGGGCGACACCCTCTCGGCACCGGAGTTGGCCGACCCCGCCCTACCCCCACTGGAGGTGGAGGAGCCTACCGTTTCCATGCTCTTTTTGGTGAACAGCGGGCCCTTTGCCGGTCGGGAGGGACAGGCGGTGACCCTCCGCCAGATCCGAGACCGTCTGGAGCGCGAAGCCCGGGTGAACGTAGCTCTGCGGGTGGAAGATCTGGGTCGCCCCGACGGCCTCAAGGTGTCGGGGCGGGGAGAGCTCCATCTGGCCATACTCATCGAGGAGATGCGTCGGGAAGGCATGGAGTTGTGTGTCTCGCGCCCGGAGGTCATCACCCGAGAGGACGAAAACGGCGGTCTGCTGGAACCGATAGAAGAGCTGAGCGTGGACGTGCCTGAGGAGTTCCAAGGTCTCGTCATCGAGAAACTGGCTCTGCGCAAAGCCGAGATGACCAGCATGCACAATGACGGCAGCGGGATGGTGCGCCTCGAACTTACCATCCCTACTCGCGGCCTCCTGGGTTACCGCAGCGAGTTTCTCACCGATACCCGAGGGCTTGGCCTCATGTCGGCGCGGTTCATCGGTTACGGACCCTGGCGGGGCGAGGTGACGCGGCGAGAACGGGGCTCGCTGGTCAGCCTGGAGACCGGTCTGGCCACGGCCTACGCTCTCGAGAACCTCCAGGCCCGGGGCACCCTGTTCATTTCCCCGCTTGAGCCGGTATACGCAGGGATGATCGTGGGGGAACACTCCCGGTCCGGAGACCTAGGCTGCAACCCCACCAAGACCAAGAAGCTCGGGAACTACCGAGCCGAGACCAAGGAGGTGGACGTCCCCCTCAAAGTGCCTCGACGCCTCACTTTGGACCAAGCCCTCGAATGGATCGCGGACGACGAGTTGGTCGAGGTCACCCCCCAGTCAGTCCGGGTGCGCAAAGCCATCCTGGACTTCGAAGCCCGCAAGAAGGCCGCTCGCCCCTGACCGACCCGCTCGCGGCAAATCATGACCAGCGCGCCTACGGGAGATACTGCTCGTCGATCCTCACCACTATGGGACCGTCCCGCTCGATCCACCAGGGCACCGCGTACAGATGGTCCTCACCATCCGGCAAGGGCCCGGGTCCCCAAAAACTCTTGAAATCAGCCCAGGTGCAAGGCGCTTCCCAGTCATCGCCAGATACCCAGCGGGTGGAAGTAGTGATACGCACCGAATTGGACACCTGGAACGTACGAAGCGCGGGGTTGACGTTACTGATGTAAAAGTCGAGATCCCACTCGTCATCGGGGCCGATCTCTCCGGCCGCGCGGGCCAACTCGGTCGCCCTGTCGTGGTCGGTGACCATCTCTGCGTAATCTATCTCGATCCAGCGTTTGCCGCCAGCTTCCCAGACGCGGGTGATAAACCCCATGGCCTTGATATTCCCACTGGGCAGTCGCGTCTCGGCACTGGAAAGAACCTCGGTAGTTGTTGTCGTTGTACTCTCCGGCTCGGTGCTCGAAGTCACCGAATGGATGTCGAACAGGGTGGTCGTGGTAGTAGCCGTCTCAGGCGGCACGGTGCTAGTGGTCTCGTACGTGGCCGTAGTGGTGGTCTCGGGCAGCGCAGTAGTGGTGGTCTCTTCCTTCTTTCCGCAACCGGTCAGAGCCACCGCTCCGGCCAGAAGGGCCGCCGTGAGCACCATAGCCACGAGGAGCAACCCCCACCTAGGCCTCTTCTCCCGCGCTGTGAGTCGCGACCACACGTTCCTGCTTTTTCTTGATGGCAAGTCCATGGCTTTCCTCCCCCCACTCCTTTCTTTCGCCGAACTGGCCGCGAGCGGGCTGCGCTTCAGGGACAGCCGCCGCGGCCTCGACTAAGGCAGGTACTGCTCGTCGATCCTTACTACTAGAGAACCATCCCGAATGATCCACCAGGGAGAATCCTTGAGAAACGCGGCGTCTGCGTCTGGCGGGGAGTCGCTCCAAAAAGCTTTGAACTGCTCCCAGGTCACCGGAAACTCCTGTTCCCCGTGCCAGGTGGAGGTGGTGATCCGCACTGAAGACGACACCTGGTATTCGCGCAGGGTGTGACTTTCGTTACGGATGAAGTAGTCGTTGGGCAGCTCCTCGCCCGGTGAGAGCTGACCGGCCTTGATGGCAGCTTCTCTGGCCTCATCGCCGGTCAGGAACTCGGCGTAGTCGATGCGTAGCCAGCGCTTGCCCCCCGACTCCCAGACCCGATCGATAAAGCCCATCACTTTGATCTTGCCGTCGTCGAGCCGGGTCTCGCCGGAGATCAATTTCTGGGTAGTGCTGGTGGTCTGGGGCAAGGATGAAGAAGTGGTAGTGGCCTCCGCTGAGGAGACAGTCGTGCTCTCGCCGGAGGAGACCGTGGTGGTCTCGCCAGTGCCGCCGTCGCCGCCGCCGACGCCGGTGCTCTCCGTCTCCCCGCTGGACGGGCTCTCCGGTTCACTTGGGGCGGTCGACATTTCGCTCTCCAGGCTCGTGTCGTTGCTCGCCGGACGGGAGCTGACTGAGTCAGAGGAGCCGGCGTCGCAGGCGCCGATCAACAGGGCGAGAACAAGCGTCAACCCGAGAGCGGCCCCGACTACAGCGACCGCGCCCGCTTTCGACTTCGCCCCCGTCCCCGACCGGCTACGACGCACGCACTTCATGACCAGACCATCCGATTCATCACCAGACAACCCTTTCCCCGAAACAGCAAGGAGGCGCGACGTCGCCACTCGCCCGCTTCCTCTATGTTGACTATAGCGCAGCAAAGCGCCTTTGCTAGTTGTAACGTATGCAACAAAGAAAAGGGACGTCAAGAGGGAGACGTCAGCGGGACGCAAGGAGGTTTCGATGTATTCAAAGACCCTCAAGCCCGAGATCATGCGCACCATGCTTCCGCCTGACTTCCCGGCCGACAAGCTGAGCCAGCCGCAGTATAAGGTGATCGTGGAGCGCGACGTCATGATGACCATGCGGGACGGCACCCAGATCGCCTGCAACGTCTACCGGCCCGACGCCCCGGGCAAGTTCCCGGCTCTGCATGCAGCCGATTCTTACCAGAAGGACCTGGACCATCTCCCGCTCTGGCCCATCTTCCACATGCGCGAGACCAACGACATCGAGTTCTTCGTCAGTCGGGGTTATGTGTTCGTGCACAGTGATTCCCGCGGCACCGGTCACTCCCCCACCGGCCAGTGGGACCTCTTCGGTCAAGAGATGCAGAACGACCTCTACGACATGACCGAGTGGATAGCCGCGCAGGAGTGGTGTGACGGCAAGGTGGGCATGCTGGGCGAGTCGCTCTTGGCCTGGAGCCAATGGTTCGCCGCTGTGCAGCAGCCACCGCACCTGACCTGCATCCTGCCCTGGGACGCAGGGGCCGATCTCTACCGGGATGTGGCCTGGCATGGAGGCATGATGGCGGTCGGCTTCCCCACTGCCTGGCATATGTGGGAGATCCGGGGCCACTACCGCCTGGGCATCCCTGACCGCTTCGGAACCCCGGCCCCCAACCCGGAGATGGGCAAGTGGGACATGGTGTGGCATGTGATCAACCACCCCACCTACGACGATTTCTGGAAACTGCGCAACCCCGACTTCAAGAAGATCAAGGTGCCCGTTTTCGTGGTGGGCGCTCTCCACAAGGTGGGCCTGCACCTGCGCGGCGTGGTCCGCGGTTACGAGGAGATCGAGACCCCCAAGAAGATGATGCTCGTGCACGGCCTCATGGACGGGGACGAGATGGCCATCTTCAATTCCACCGAGATGAAGCTGCTCATGCTGCGCTGGTACGACCACTGGCTTAAAGGGAACGACACCGGCTTCATGGAGGAGCCTCCGGTATCGGTGTTTGTGCGGGGGGCCGACGAGTACCGGCTGTATGAAGACTGGCCGCTTCCCCAGACCGAGTACCGCAAGCTTTACTTCAACGCGGCCAAGAGCGGCGCGGTGGAGTCGCTTAACGATGGCAGCCTGCGCTGGGAGCCGCCCACCGAGACCGAGAGCTCGTTCTCGTACTCTTACCCCGACCCCGATTGGACGCACTTCTCGGGCGGGGGCACCGCCGTGGTGGAGGAGAACGGAGTCATCTACGGCCAGAAGCGCATCTGCACCTTCACCAGCGCTCCTCTGGAGGAAGACCTCCAGGTGACCGGTAACATCGTGCTGGTGCTGTACGCTTCTTCCGACCAAAAGAACACCGACTTCTTCTGCCGGCTGGTCGACCAGGCCCCCGATGAGGAGCAGGTGCCGGGGATGCCGCCCAAAGGCCTCATCCTCACGCGGGGTTGGCTGAAGGCCTCCCACGCCTGCACCAAGAGCGAGGAGCTCTCCAAACCCTACCGGCCCTACTACCTGCACGACAAACCGCAACCCATCGAGCCGGGCAGGATCTACAAGTTCGAGATCGAGATCTGGCCCACGAGCAACCTGTTCAAGAAGGGCCATCGCATCCGACTGGACCTAGCCTGCGGAGACTCGCCGGCGCTTGATTTCGGGGGCCATTACTACGGCATCAAAGTAGGTACCGACACCTACTACCACGACAAAGACCATCCCTCGCACCTCATCCTGCCAGTGATCCCGGCCTGACGGGGAGCGGGGCGGCCGCGATGCGCTACCATGCCCTCATGAACCCCACGACTGGTAGACGTCGCCTGCCGGCCGCCGAGAGGCGCCGGCAGATAGTCGAGGTGATCATGGACCTGGTGGCTAAGCACGGCGTGCAGGCCACCAGCACTTCGCGCATCGCGGCCGCCGCCGGGGTATCCGAGGCCACCCTCTACCGGTACTTCGCCAGCAGGCAGGACATGCTGCTTGCGGCCATGGACCTGGTCTACGAGCGCATCTTTGCCGTCATCCGAGCGGGGGAGGGTGAGAACGCCCTCGACCGGCTGCGTGCCATCGCGCGCCGGCATTTCGGCACTTTGACCTCAGATGAAGAGAGCTTCGTCTATCCCCTGTTCGAGTTCGTAGCCGCTCCCCCCTCCTGCGGACTCCGGGACGCCCTCGCCCAACATCAACGCACCGCCACCCAAGCCATCGCCGAGATCATCGAGGAAGGCAAACAACAGGGCCTGATCCGCCCGGAGGTGGACAGCGCCCAGATCGCCTGGGAACTCGTCGGCGTCTACTGGACCCAGGACATCTCGTACCTCATGGGGCTGACCGAGTACCTGGATGCTGACCGGGGTCAGCGGATGCTCGAACGCATCCTAGCCAGCATCGCCGTCTCCGGTTAGGCGCCGCACCGCCTCCCAGTACTTCTCCCGCGTCTTCTCCACCACCTCGGGAGGAAGGGAGGGGGCCGGCGGCTCCTTGTCCCAGCGGATGGACTCCAAGTAGTCGCGCACATACTGCTTGTCGAAGCTGGCCTGCGGGCGACCGGGTTCATAGGTCTCCGCCGGCCAGAAACGAGAAGAGTCAGGCGTCAGCAGCTCGTCGATGAGGATGAGCTCACCGCTTTCCAGCTGGCCGAATTCGAACTTGGTGTCGGCGATGATGATCCCCCGCTCTTGTGCATATTCGGCCGCGAAGCGGTAGAGAGCCAGACTGAGCTCCCGAACCCGCGCCGCCGTGTCCGCTCCCACCAACTCCGCCGCCTGCTCGAAAGAGATGTTCACGTCGTGACCGGACTCCGCTTTGGTGGAGGGAGTGAAGATGGGCTCAGGCAGCTTGGCCGACTCCACCAGGCCGGCGGGCAAGGGCAGCCCGCACACCGAGCCCGCGGCTTGATACTCCTTCCAACCTGAACCCGAAAGATAGCCCCGCACGATCGCCTCGATCACCAAGGGCCGGGTCCGTCGCACCAGCACCGTGCGACCTTCCAGCCCCGAGTCATACCACTCGACCTCGGGATACCACTCGGGTCCGGGCGCGGGATCGACCAGGTGGTTGGCCACGATGTGCTCGGTCTTCTGGAACCAGAAGTTGGATATCTGGGTGAGTATGCGGCCTTTGTCGGGAATGGGGGTGGGAAGCACGTGGTCGAACGCGGATATCCGGTCGCAGGCGACGATGAGAAGATGCTCATCGCTGGGAGCGTAGACATCGCGGACTTTGCCCCTGCGCAGTAGGGGTAGGCCCTTTATCTGAGATTCGAACAGCGCTTCCGCCATCATCCCTCCTTTCTTGGTACCAGGAGTCCATCGGCCCAGTCAGCGGGCTCGGTTATCAGCCCCACCTCTCCCGGGTGTCCGCCAAGTTTAGCGGACGCCCTCGGTGCTAGCATGACTACCGCGCAGGCTGATCACCCGAAGGCTCCGCACGCTGGTGACCTGGGGGTCAGGTCTGCAAGCAAAGGGAGCAGAGGACCAGGCTGGCAACGGCAGGAAGAAGTAGGACGAGTTGCAGAACGAGCAGGCACCCAGAGAACCGGATATCCGCATCGCTTCAACCGAGGAGATGGGTCTGGTGTTCGCGCTGGTCGAGGAGCTTCTAGAGGAGCTGGGCCCGGAGGCGGCGGACTTGGCCGATCTGGACCGAGAGCGGCTATTGGCCACTCTGAAGCTGGCCCCCAAGAACGACCCCCGGTTCTTGGCATTGCTGGCCCGCGACGAGAATGGGGATCCGGTCGGCGTGCTGACGCTGTCCTCTGCGTTCGCTATCTACGCGGGCGGGGAATACGGCATCATCCAGGAGATGTATGTGCGACCGGGGAGGCGAGACCGAGGTCTGGGCGAACGCCTTCTTGACGCCGCAACAGAGATCGCCGGCGAGCGTGGTTGGCGTCGGCTGGACGTGACCGGACCGACGGCCGCGGCAGTCGACCCTTCGGCCGCGCGTGCGGTCCGCTTCTATGAGCGGCACGGATTCGAACACAGCGGACCTAAGCTCAGGTTGTTGCTCGGGGAACCATCGGTAGGGGAGACTGGAGTTGACCGAGGAGGAGATTCGCGCGGATGAGCGAGCGGGAGCGGGCAAGGGATTGGCATAGGCTCAGTGCTGAGGAGACCCTCAGCGCGCTAGGCAGCTCAGAGCAGGGCCTCACGCCAGAGGAGGCCGCTAGACGCCTGGTCGAACACGGGCCCAATGAACTGACGGAGGCTGGGGCCAAGAGTCCCTGGCGTATCCTCGCCGAACAGTTCACCTCCGTCCTCATCATCATCCTGGTGATCGCCGCCATCGTGTCGGCCTTGCTGGGTGACTACAAAGACGCTGGCGCCATTCTAGCCATCGTGCTCCTCAACGGTGCTCTGGGCTTCCGCCAGGAGTACAAGGCCGAGAAGACCATGATCGCCCTGCGCAAGATGGCGGCTCCGGTGGTGAAAGTCAGACGGGCAGGCGAAGTGCGCGAAGTGCGGGCAGCCGAACTCGTGCCCGGCGACGTGGTGTTGCTGGAGGCAGGGAACGTCATCCCTGCCGACTGCAGACTCCTGGTCTCGGCCAATCTCCGCGTCCAGGAGGCGGCTCTCACCGGTGAATCCGAGCCGGTGGAGAAGATCTCCGAGCCCCTTGCTCAGGCAGAAGTGCCACTCGCCGACCGCCTGAACCTGGTGTTCATGGGGACTGCCGCCACCTTCGGGCGCGGGGAGGCAGTGGTCTTCGCTACCGGCATGAAGACCGAGCTGGGCAGGATCGCGGGCATGGTGCAGACCACCAAGCCGGAGCCGACCCCCCTGCAACGTCGACTGGCTCAACTCGGCCGCTGGCTGGCCGTGGCGGCCCTGGCCCTGGTGGTGGTGGTGTTCGCTCTGGGCTTGCTGCGCGGTGGAGAAGTGCGCCTCCTGTTCCTCACTGCAGTGAGCATGGCCGTGGCTGCAGTGCCGGAGGGCCTGCCAGCTATCGTGACGGTGGCGCTGTCTTTGGGTGCTCAACGGATGCTTAAGCGCAAAGCCCTCATCCGCAAGCTGCCAGCGGTAGAAACCCTGGGCTCAGTGACCGTGATCTGCTCCGATAAGACCGGGACCCTTACCGAGAACCGCATGACGGTGGTCATTCTGGATGTGGCCGGGGACCGGATCGACCTGCAGGAGGAGTTGCGCCGCGGCGGGCCTGCCCCTCTCTCCCCCGACGCCGCGGGCCGGGAGGCCGCCCTGCTTGGAGGCAGGCCCGCCGCGGCCACCCTCACCCTAGGCGGCGTGCTCTGTAACGATTCCGTGTTGCAGACAACGAGCCTGGGCGGTGACGGATCCGCAGCCCGCCAGGAGCTCCGGGCTCTCGGCGACCCCACCGAGGGTGCCCTTGTCATCGCCGGGGCCAAGCTGGGTCTGTTGAAACCAAACATGGAGCAGCTCTTTCCCCGGGTGGATGAGCTCCCCTTCGACTCCGAGCGCAAGCGGATGACTACGGTGCACCGCTTTCAGCCCAGCGCAGAGGCCCCTCCCGCTGGGGTGGCCGCCAGTGCCGAGCCGGCCATCAACCGGCTGCGGGCATATGTCAAAGCTCAGGGAGCCTCCTATCTCGCTCTCACCAAAGGAGCACCCGAGTCCTTGCTCCCCGTGACCCGCTGGTATTGGGACGGTCAGCGGGCCCTGCCTCTTGATGAATCCACCCGGCAGAGGGTCGAGCGAGCCAATCACGACCTGGCTGCACGGGGGATGCGGGTGCTCGCGGTCGGCTTCCGCGCTCTCGTAGAGATCGACGACAAGACCGGGTGGGAGCAGGACCTGGTGCTCGCCGGACTGGTCGGCATGATCGACCCTGCCCGCCCCGAGGCACGCGAAGCAGTGCTAACGGCCCGAGCCGCCGGCATTCGGGTAGCTATGATCACCGGAGACCAACCCCTCACCGCGGCCAGCATCGCGAGCCAAGTGGGGATCCTCGACTCAGTGCCGCACTCGCCCGACCGGGCAGCGCCGTCGGCCCCGGCGCGCTCGGCCGACGCAGCGGCGCCGGCGCGCCTCGCCGATGCGCTAGGGCCCGCGCCGAGCGCAAGCGAGGCGCGCCGCCTCGTGCTCACCGGGACGGACCTCACCTCTCTCTCGGAAGCCGAGCTGCGCGCCGCAGTCGCCGAGACTGCCGTCTACGCCCGGGTGGCCCCCGAGCAGAAGCTCATCATCGTCAAGGCCCTTCAGGAGTCCGGGAACATCGTGGCCATGACGGGGGACGGCGTCAATGACGCTCCTGCCCTTCAGAAGGCCGACATCGGTGTGGCGATGGGGATCACCGGCACCGACGTGGCCAAAGAAGCGGCGGACATGGTCCTGCTCGACGACAACTTCGCCACCATCGTAGCGGCCGTCAAGGAAGGCCGCGCCATCTACGACAACGTCCGCAAGTTCGTAAAGTACTTGATGGCCACCAACGTGGGCGAGTTGGCGGTGATGCTGATCGCCCCCTTCCTGGGGATGCCGCTGCCGCTACTTCCGCTCCAAATCCTCTGGATGAACCTGGTGACGGACGGTCTTCCCGGGCTGGCTTTGGGCTTCGAACCTCCGGAGCGCGGCCTCATGCGACGGCCGCCCCATCCACCGGGAGAGAGCATCTTCGCCCGCGGGCTAGGTACACACGTTCTTTGGGCAGGGCCGTTGATGGGAGTCGTCGCCCTGGTGACCGGGTGGGCTTACTGGAGAGCCGGGGATGAGGCCTGGCAGACCATGGTCTTTACCGTGCTCACTATCTCCCAGATGTTCCACGTACTTGCCATCCGGCAGGAGCGAGAGTCGCTGTTCCGCACGGGGCTGCTCTCTAATCCCTTGTTGCTCGGGGCGGTGCTGCTCACCATCTTGCTCCAGTTCGCCCTGGTCTACGTACCGGCCTTGCAACAGATCTTCCACACGGTATCGTTGGACTGGACGCACATCCTGGTCGCCTTCGCCCTCAGTACGGTGATCTTCTGGGTGATCGAGACGCAGAAATGGGCGAAGCGCAGGCGGGAGATAGCAGCGAGAACGGCATAGGCGGGGCGGCGCTAGAGCGTAAGTGAGGTGGCATGGAGATCGTCATCAATTTCACCCCCACCGGGATGATCCCCACCAAGGAGATGACCCCCCACGTGCCGGTGTCGGTGACTGAGATCGTGGAAGACGTCTTGCAGGCGGCCGAGCTGGGCATAACTACGGTCCACCTGCACGCTCGCGACGAAGCCACCGGAAAACCCTCCTACTCAGCCGACCTCTACGCCCGTATCATCGAAGGGATCCGCGCCCACGATAAGGAGCTGGTCATCGCCGTCTCCACCAGTGGACGGACCTTCCAGCGCTTCCATCAGCGCGCGGCCTGCCTAGCTCTCGAGGGCGAGCTCAAACCCGACATGGGCAGCTTGACCTTGAGTTCGGTCAATTTCAACAAAGTGGCAAGCGTCAATCCCCCGGATATGATCCGCCGCCTGGCCGAAGAGATGAAGGAGCGCCGAATCCTACCGGAGTTGGAGGCGTTCGATGTGGGCATGATCAACTATGCCAAGTACCTGATCTCCCGTGAGGTCCTCCGTCCTCCCCATTACTTCAACCTGATCCTGGGCAACATCGCCTGCGCCCAGGCCGACCTGCTCCACGCCGGCATGATGATCCGAGACCTTCCCCCGCAGTCCTACTGGAGCCTGGCCGGGGTGGGAAACGCTCAGCTCCCCATGAACGCAGTGGCCATAGCCCTGGGCGGAGGCGTACGCGTAGGATTGGAGGACAACATCTGGTTCGACAGCGAACGCACCCGCCTGGCTACCAACCTGGGCCTGCTGCGACGCATCCATTCCCTGATCGCTGCGAACGGCCACACCGTCATGCCTCCGCGGGACTTCCGGACCCTGCTTGCGCTGAAGGAGGGGCACGGCCGCTACGGACGCCAGGCAGATTGAGCTACGAGGCACTCGACCTGGCGAGGCGCCCCGACCTCAAAGCCGCAGGCTGCGGGCAAGTTCTCGGTTCTTGAGATACCAGTTCACGAGGCGTGCCACGCCCTCCTCAAGACTGACCCGGGGCTCCCACCCTAGAAGTCGACGCGCCTTCTCGATGTTCGCCCAGGTGGCAGGGACATCAGCGGCTTGAGCAGGACCGAAGCGCAGTTCAGCGCTCTTGCCCAGTTCATTCTCAAGCAGACGCACCACTTGCAGAAGCTCGACCGGGCGGTCGCTGCCAAGGTTGATGATCTCAAATCCCAAGGGCCTCAGACCAAGCACAGTCCCCCGCGCCACATCATCGACGTAAGTGAAGTCCCGGGACTGGCGACCATCCCCAAAGATCTCCACCGGCTCGCCTTCCGCGATCCAGCGGCAGAAGCGGAAGAGACTCATGTCGGGACGACCAGCCGGCCCATATACCGTGAAATATCGGAAGATGGTCACGTCGATCCCGTGGAGGTAGTGGTAGGTGTAGCAAAGAGCCTCGGCACCTTTCTTGGAAGCGGCGTAGGGTGAGAGGGGACGGCTGGTGTCCTGGTCTTCGCTGTAGGGTTGAGGGTTGTGAGCCCCATACAGGCTCGAGGTGGAGGCGAGCACGAACTTCTTGCAGCCGTGCCGACGACACAGCTCGAGCAGGTTGAGGGTCCCTGTAACGTTGGTATCTAAGTAGACCCAGGGATCCTCGACACTGGGACGCACACCCGCGCGTGCAGCCAGGTTGATGACGGCATCAAACGACGCGCCGCCCGTCCTTTCCTCGCCTTGCATTTCCCGCCACAAGGCTTCCAGGGCAACGCGGTCGCAGATGTCCAACCGGTGGAACCAGAAACCGGGCCGACCCTCGAGCGCTGCCAGGCGGTGGTTCTTGAGCCTAGGGTCGTAGGCATCGTTCAGATTATCGAGGCCGACCACCTTGTGACCGGCGGCGAGCAGATGTTCTACTACCTGAGAAGCGATGAAACCGGCAGCACCGGTCACCAGCACGCGCATCGGCGACTCTCCTCT
>FWPV01009075.1_pt1 | contig 17001 bp, 9 predicted proteins | sample 2228371 | NCBI WGS metagenome assembly FWPV01 (sample SAMEA103939776, study PRJEB20133) | metagenome | reverse complement strand
CCCGCCGACCGACACCCCCCTGCCCACCGACACCCCCACCCTGACCCCAGTTCCTTCCGAAACCCCGACGCCACCGCCCACGGCGACGCCCACGGCTGCCCAACCCAAGCCCAAACCCAAACCGACCAACACCCCGCCCCCTAAGGCGACCAAAACACCGGTGCCGCCCTTCACCGGCAAGATTTTAAGCGGCTACACCAACTGCAGTGGATACAGGGGCGTGACCGGCATTGTCAAGCATGCCAACGGCAGCCCTTACCCCGGGGTAGCCGTCGGCGTGTGGTCCGATGCCTGGGAGGGCAAGGTGGCAGTTTCGGAAGCCAGCGGCAAGTTCGAGCTATCGCTGAGCGACGTACCGCCCGGCACGTTCAAAGTGGCCGTGGTCAAGCTGGAAACCTGTGGGGAACGTGATGGCCGACCTACGGCGATCGGCTGCCGACGTGTCTCGAATGTCCTGGTCAATATCACAACTACGGAAAGCTGCTTCGGGGCCGGTGCCAACCAGGTGACCGAGATTGAATTTGTGGGGCCCTAGTGGCCTGTCGGAGAAGCATCCTGGAGTGGAGGCTTTACCCGAAATCTGACCATTGCACCGGATAAAGCCCCGATTCCGGGGCTGCAAAGGCGCTATTCCCGGCTCACTCCGTCAAGTTGCCCGATCTTTCGACCAGAACCGTCCACATGCAAAATTCCCTTCTGGCCGATCTTTTGTTCTGGCCGATCTCTTGACCAATTATAACCCTGTTCGGGAGAGCGGTGAGAACAGGGGAGGTGAACCGTGCGCAAAATCCATATCCTGGTTGTGTTTCTGGCCTTGGCCCTGGCCGCCTGCGCCCAAACGCCGGAGGCCATCCCCTCACCGACCGGGTCGCCAGCCCAGCCAACTCCTGCCGAGACCCCGGTAGCCACAGCACCTGCTCCCCAGGGATTTCTCACCGCCGCACCAGCGGCCACATCCACGGCGCCACCGGCTGTTGCCACCAGCGTGCCCCTGGAAGTTGAGCCTGCTGCTCAGCCCACGGCGGCGTTGCCCACACCGACATCCGCCGCCCCATCGCTCTGGCCGCACCTGCTCCGCGAGATTGACTTGGGCATCCCGACCGGCAACAGCTACAACCCCCGCGCCCTGGCCCTCCATCCTGGCCTGGGTCGGCTCTATGCCCGCACCGTCATCCATGGCCCTGAATACCGCGACATAGGACAGGTGGCCGTGCTCGACCTCAGCAACGGGCAGGTGCTGGCCGTCGTCGAAACCGGCCCCGATAGCTTTAGCGAAGGGGCCCTGGCGGTAGACACCGTCCGCAACCGTGTCTATGCCCACAACCCCGGCGACCTGACCGTTACCGTGCTCGAGGCCCGAACCTTGAAAGAGGTTGCCACCCTCGAAGCCGTGGACCGCTTTGCCCTGGACGTCGAAGGGGGCCGCCTGTATGTCGCCGGGACGGGGGGGCTGCGCGTGCTCGACGCCGCCAAGTACGACACGTTGAGCCAGGTGCTCTTTACCTATGCCCCCCAGTTCGTGGCGATGGCGGTGGATGCAGTAGAAAACCGCGTCTACGTGGCCTACCAGGACGCCAGCGGCTCCGTCCTGGCCCAGTACGATGCCTCGACCCTGAAGGCGCTGGCGACCACTGCCCTGCCCGGCCGCCCCGACGCCCTGCTGCCCGACCCGGCCCGGAGCCGGCTATACCTCACCCTGAGCGACGGCTCGCGCAACCTGTTGTGGGTTGTGGATGGCGACGGTCAGCGGTTGGAGGAGCGCCCGTTGGGCGAATGGACGCAGCGCACCTGCCTGGCCCTCGATCCAGAGGGCGACCGCCTCTTCCTGGGACGCGATGCCTATGGCAACTATGGCATTACCATCCTCGACCTGAACACCGGCCGGGAAGCAGGCAACATCCCCCTGACCCAGCCTCCCAACGTCCTGGCCTGGGACCAGGGGCAAAATCGCCTGCTGGTGAGCCACACCTACTTTCACCGGATCGGGGTTGTGGACTGCCAAAAGGGCCTGGAGATCGCCGTCTGGCCCACCGCCCTCAACCTGACGGACCTGGCCGTGGACCCTGCTCGCGGCCATCTGTATATTACCGACAGCGCCGGGCAGCTCCACGTGCTCGACAGCGACACAGACAAAGAGCTGGCCCTCCTGCCCGGTGAAGGGCGCATTGCCGTAGATAGTCCCCACGGCCGCCTCTACACCGGCGGCGAAGGGGCCGACCGGGTGCGCATCTACGACGCCGAGGCGCTGCAACAAACCGGCGAAATCCGCTTTGCTGCCCGGCCGGTGGCCGACGCCTACCACGGCGGCCTGTACCTGGTGCAGGCCGGCGTCTACATCGCCAGCCCGGAGGACATGGCCATCACCGGCGTCCTGTCGGACACACTTCCCCAGTACCCCGGCTTTTCGCCCAACCCCGCCGCCATAGATGCCGTGGTGGACCCCGGCAGCGGGCGGCTGTTTGCCATCATCAACAACGGCGTGCCCGGCTCCAACAACGGCAACTATCTCTACGTCTACGAGCCAGAGACCTACCAAAAGGTATTGACCGACACCGAGCGCAGCCCGATCTACCTGGATGTAGACCCGGTCACCGGCCGGGCCTACGTGTCACGCATCCACCTGGGCGGCCGATCCACCAGCCTGTGGACGCCGGGCCAGGGCTACACCGCCCGGCTGGAGGCGCTGTTTGGCGCGTTGCGGGCCGACCCAACCCTGGGCCGGGTGTATTCGACCATCTACAGCACCACCGACGGCCAGATGCTGATCCTCGATGCCGCCAATCTGGACATCTTGGACAGCGTGCCCATCCCGGCCGGGTTCACCCTCTGGGCGCTCGACCCGCAGCGGCATCTACTCTACCTGGCAACCGTCGAGGGCCAGGTCCAGATCTGGTCGGCCACAGGCGGCAAGCCGCCGCCGGCCGAGGCCCCGGAGCCTGCCGACCTGTCCGCCGAGGCGATCTACAAGCTCTTTGCGACGCCGCAAGAAAAGGTCCTCTTTGCCCTGGACAAGGGCCAGGTCCACCTCTACCGATCCGACAATGGCGGCGCTTCCTGGCTGCGCCTGCGCGGCGGCCTGCCGGAGGAACAGATTCTGGACCTGGCCATCTCCCCCACCTTTGCCCAAGACCAAACCCTGTTCGCTGCCCTGGCGACGGCCGATCAGGGATATGGCGTGTGGAAGTCGGCCGATGGCGGCCGGAGCTGGCACATCGCCAGCAGAGGACTGACCGACCTGGCCGTGGTCAACCTGACCTTCTCGCCCATCTTTGCCCAGGACCAGACCCTCTTTGCCCTGGCCCGCAAGGGGGGCCTTTATCGCTCCGCCGACGCCGGCGAGCGTTGGACCTCGCTGACCGGCCGCTATCGCCCGCCTACGAGCACCTATCCTGAGCCGCCGGGCAGGTTGTACTTTTCGCCCACCTATGCCCAGGATCGGACGATCTTTTTGAGCCACTACGGGCTGCAACGTTCCACCGACGGTGGAGAAACATGGACGACCCTTTTCCCCCAGGCCGTCGAGCCGCTGGCTTTTTCGCCCGATTTCGCCGCCGATCACACCCTCTTTGGCTGGACGAGCTACGGCGGTCTGCTGCGCTCCACCAACGGCGGCGAGACATGGGTGCCGGTCAGCGCCGGCCTGAGCCTGCCGGGCGACGGCTCTGTCACCCTCTTTGTCTCCCCCGACTTTTCCACCAGCCAGACCCTTTACTTCCTGTGGACCGCTCGCTATGGCGAGGCCCCGCCCCAACTCTTCCGCTCCACCGACGCCGCCACAACCTGGGAGCGGCTGGTCGGCCAACCGCCACAGGCGGCCACCCCCATCAAGCTGAGCGCCGACGGCAGCGCCTTCATCGCCCACGACCAGGCCGGCGGAGAGGTCCGCTGGCCGCTGGCCGATCTGACCTGGCAGGCCGGTGCCCCGCCGCCGGTGGCCGACATTGCCTTTAGCGATCTCATCCCCTCGCCCGACTCGAAGACCCTCTACGCCCTGAGCGCCGGGGCCGGCATCCTGCGATCCAACGATGCCGGGCTGACCTGGACCGACACCGGCTTCCCGATACGCTCGCTCTATGGTTTCCTGCAGCCGGTGTTCGTGCCGCCAGATAGCCTCCTGGTCAGCACCGGGCTGGGGTTGTACCGCTCCACGGCAGGAGGGCCGTGGACCCCTGTCGGCGGCGGGCTGCCGCAAGGAGCAGACACCAAAGGCCTGGCAATAGGGACAGACGGCTCACTGCGGGTCTTGGTCAACAATCGGGAGGTGTACCTGTCTACTGATGGTGGCCGGACCTGGAAGCAGCCGTTCCCTCGCCTGCCGAACATCGTGGCGCCCGAAGACCTTCGCTTTTCCCCGGCCTTTGCCACCGACCGCACCGCCTTCTACGCCCCCTCCTGGCAGAAGCCACTGCGCACCATCGGCGGCGGCCCGTGGCAGGCGTTCGGCCCACCGGGGGAATGGACCCTGTCGGTCCTGGAGGTATCTCCAGCCTTTGACCGGGACCGGCTGCTCCTGATGCGCCTTGGGGACAACAGCCTGTGGCGTTCAACCGACGGCGGTGGGATGTGGGTTGACATCAGCGGGCCGTGGGCTACGGCCGGCGGCATGTGGGGGGAGGATATGCCGCTGGCCGTACACAGAGCGACGGACTATACCCTCCACGCCGTGACCTTTTCCCCAGCCTATGCCCAGGATGGCCTGCTCCTAACCCGTGCTGGCAACGTCCTCTACCGCTCGACCGACCAGGGGAGCACCTGGACCAGGGTCCTCAGCCTGGAGTTCCCCAAAGCTCAGGCCGTTTTTACTCCCGATTACGCCCGCGACGGCGCGATCTATCTGCTCAGCGGCAACCGGCTCTATTATTCAGCCGATCGCGGCCGGACATGGCAAGCGCTGCCTGCAGCTCCCTGGAACGAGGATAACCTGTTTGTACTAGAGATGTCGCCCACCTTTGCCCAGGACCACACCCTGCTGGCCTGGACGGGTACCGGCCCGGTCTACCTGTCGTCCGACGCCGGGCGTTCGTGGGCCGAGGCGAGCGGCGGATTGCCACCGGCGAGCATCACAGAGATGTTGTTCTCATCCCACTATGCCTCTGACGGCCTGATCTACCTGGTTCCCTACATGGGGGGCCTCTACAAGCGGGTGGGCAACAGCCCGTGGCTACCGATCACGGCCGGCGGGCCATCTCCGACCCCCACCCGCCCGCCACAGGCGACCCGTCCCCCACGGCCAACGGCCTCGCCTACGCCTGCCGCCTGCCCCGTCGAGCCCCTCCGCTTTCGCGCCGTGTGGCAACAGGCCCGCGACCGCCTGGGTTGCCCGCAACAAGCGGACATCCAGATTCCCCTGGCCGAACAGCCATTCGAGCGAGGGCGGATGTTCTGGGATTCCCACACGCAGCAGATCTATGTTCTGCTCGAGGCGGGTACCTGGCAGGCGTTCGGCGATACCTTTGTCGAAGGGCAGGACCTGGCCTACGACCCCGCCCTGCCGCCGCCCCCCCAGCAGCCGCAGCGTGGCTTTGGCAAGGTGTGGCGTGAACAGTTGGGCGGGCCACAGGCCACCATTGGTTGGGCGCTGGAGAAGGAGCGGCTGGTCAACGGCTGGCGGCAACGCTTCGAGAGGGGGGTGCTAATCTGGACCGACACAGCCCTGCCGGGCGCAACAGAGCAGGGCACAGCCTACCTGCTCTATGACGACGGCACCTGGCAGGCGATTGCAACGCCGCAAGGATAAAGTGGCAAACGGCAAACGTCAAACGTCAAACGTCAGGCGGCAAGCGTCAAGCGTCAAACGTCAGGCGTCAGGCGTCAGGCTTTTTTCTGGCGGCGCCAAAAGGGCAACGCACGACGGTTTTCCGTCGCGCAGGCTGCTCAAGTGCCTGGGCTTAACCCCCAACAGGCGTTCGAGGAGAAAACTGTCCATCAGGCACAGCTCTTCGTGCTGCGCTGCCACCTGGCGGTAGGGGCAATTGGTGTTGTGTATGACATAGCCCTCATCGGTCTTTTCCCAGCGGAATAGAAAGCCCATCGAGTTCATAAAGTCGCAGATCTGCTCCACCCGCGCGGCGAACGACTGACCCTCGACCGGCAACGGGGCCTTTTGGGCAATCTGCTCGGCAATACGTTGGAAAATAGACCGGGTTTCCTCCACGCCCAAGGTGTCTTTTACCTCACTCACCAGGTAGCGTGCCAGCTCTCTATAGCTTTGGGGAAATAGTTCATCGGCCGCGTCCGTCAGGGTGTACACCAGTCGTGGGCGGCCCACCTTGTGCAGATGTTGCACCTGGGAAGCGGCGACCAGGTTCTGGGCCTGGAGCACGTTCAGGTGGTGCCGGATCGTCATCGGCGTCAGGCCCATTCGCTCGGCCAGATCTTCGACCGTAGCCTGTTTCTCTTTCCTCAGAATGCTCAAAATCTCCTGACGTGTACCTTGCATTTCACCCTCTTTAATCAACTCTGTACCACCGGAAGCGGCGATGAAAAGCCAGCGCGTGCTCCCACAAATTGTGCTGCCAGGAGTAGCCCGGCACGGCCATCTTGACGGCAAAACAAGTATACTCAATCGGGAAAAATTGTCAATTGTGATGATATTTATGGCACGGATCACCGATCATCGGTCTAACGGTTGGTAAAGCTTTGACAGACCGCCTGCCCCGTGGTACACTGGGTAGCGTAAGTTACGGGGGGGAGCGTGAAGTTCTATCTCGAGTCGTTAGGGTGCGCGAAGAACCTGGTGGACGCGCAGGGGATGGCGCGCCTGCTCAAGCGCCTGGGCCATCTGCCGGTTGAGGAACCACACCAGGCCCAGGTGATCATCGTCAATACCTGTGGCTTTATCGAGGCTGCCCGGCGGGAGTCGGTGGAGGAGCTGCAGGAGTTGGCCTGCGCCAAACGCCCCGGTCAGGTGCTCATCGCGGCCGGCTGTCTGGCGCAATACTGGGGCCGGCGGCTGCACGACCAGGTGCCCGGCGTTGACGCCCTGCTGGGCACCCGTCGCTGGAGCGAAATTGGAGCTCTGGTTGCCGGGTTGCAGGCCGGTCGGGGGCCCCGTCCGCCCGATTCCCTGTCGCTGCTGGGCGATCCGGCCCCGTCTGCCGACGAAGGGGGCCCTCAAACCGCCAGGCAGGGGGCTTCGGCCTATCTCAAGATCGCCGATGGCTGTAGCGCCCCCTGCGCCTTCTGCGCCATCCCGATCATCAAGGGGCCGGCCGTCAGCCGTCCGGCCGAGGCCATCATCCGCGATGCCATCGAGCTGGTCCATCAGGGGGTCAGGGAGATTGTGATCATTGCCCAGGACACCACCGCCTATGGCCGCGACCGGGGCGAGGGCGATGCGCTGCCCGGCTTGCTGCAAGCTATCTTGGATGCCGTCCCTGACCCTTTATCGGACGGATCTCCGGGCTTGCGCTGGCTGCGGCTGATGTACACCTATCCCGGCCACATCAGCCCCCGCCTCATCGAGGTCATGGCCGGCGACAGGCGGGTGTGCCATTACCTCGACCTGCCGTTGCAACACGCCCATCCCGCCGTCCTGCGGCGGATGAAGCGCCCGGCGGACATAAACCGCACCAGGCAGTTGATCGCCGACCTGCGGGCTGCCATGCCCGACCTGGCGCTGCGCACCGTTTTTATCGTCGGCTATCCGGGCGAAACCGAAGCCGAATTCCAGGCACTGCTCAACTTTGTAGCCGAGGTCCGCTTTGACCGGGTGGGGGCTTTTCTCTACTCACCGGAGGAGGGCACGCCTGCGGCCGACCTGCCCAACCCGGTGCCGGAAGAGGTAGCAGCCAGCCGCTACGACCGGCTGATGGCGTTGCAGCAGCAGATTTCCCTGGAGATCAACCAGGCACAAATAGGCCGCACCCTGGATGTGCTGGTCGAAGGCCAGGGTGACGGCCTGACGGTAGGGCGATCCTATCGCGACGCTCCAGAGATTGACGGGTTGGTGCTGTTCACCGGCGATGCGCCCGTCGGTGGCATAGTTCCGGTGCAGATCACCGGCGCGCTGGAGTACGACCTGATCGGCCAGGTCAAACGTGAAACGTGAAACGTCAAACGTGAAACGTGAAACGTGAAACGTCAAACGTCATTTGACGCCTGACGTTTGACGCTTGACGCCTGACGTTTGACGCTTGACGCCTGACTTTTTTCAGCTCAGCGGCCAAAGATCTGCCCTAGGCAGCCGGAGCGCTCGGCGCGCTGGGGGCGAGTGGCCCACGGGGGCTGCTGGCGGGAGAGGGCCTCAAGCTGCTGCACCCGGGCTTCGAGGGCTTCGCGGCGGGCAGCTTCTTGCCGCCGCATCTCCGACATCTCCCGTTCCAGGTCGAGCATCCGGTCGCGGAGTTTGGCATTTTCTTCTTTCAGTGTAAAATTATCCTGGAGCACCACCGTCAGCAGATCGCGGTTGGCCTGCTGGCTGCCCAGGAGCAGTTGCTGGCCGTCGGCCACCGTGTGCAAGGTATCGGCCAGGACGCTGATGGCCGGGGCAAAGGTCGAAGCGTCGCGCAACAGCGGCCCCAGGGCGGTGACGCGAGGGGCTTCGCCCTCAACCTCGGCAGTGGCGGTGGGCCGTTGCAGGCGCAGGGCCTCCAGCCGTTTGCCAACCTGGATATAGGTCAGGCCCTCGGCCAGCAGGCCCTTGATGGTCAGCAGCGTTTCCAGGTCCTCATCGGTATAGCGCCGATGAGTGGTTTGGCCCCCGGCTGTCGGGTGGGGCCGGCCCGCCGATTCTGACAAGAAATCGGCAAATTCATCAGACCACCGGCGCAGGGTGGAGGGCGATACCTGCAACTGGGTGGCCACTTCGTTGGGTAGACGGTAGCGCGGATCGGGCATAAAGATTCTCCTTTACTCTTTTTCGTTTTCATCCAGAATGCGGTAGGAGCCGTCTATGTATGAACTGGTAGACAGGTCATCGGCAGAACGACGCCTGCTCCGCCTGGTTGTCAGCGTTGCCAGGTGTTCGCGGACGACGCCGGGCGGGCTGAGGTCCACGAACGCCTTGAGCGACAGCAGGATCACGGCCAGGTCATCCAATTCGCTCAGGCCAGGGATCAGCATGTCGGGTAGCAGGTCAATGGGAGAGAGGAGGTAGAGGACACCCGCTACAGGCAGCAGCTTGACCCAGCCCGGCACACGGCCGTCGTGCAGCAGCCGCCACACCAGGCGCACCTGGCGGACAAGGTTGTCGAGAACCCCTGCCGTCTCGCCCAAGTCGGGTGGTGACAATTTTTCGCCCATACCTGACCTCCTGTCGCGCACAGGCCGGGCGAAACGACAAGCGAATCGGCCTGGAGCGCACGTGAGCGATATTATACTCTGAGGTAGCGAATCTGGCAAAACGGGAGATGTGTCTGGCGTCGGTCCCTTTCGCCGCGCCTGGCACCTAGAACTGAGGCGCGATGCATAGTTTACACCGTTTTCTGGCCGACTATGACATGGCCATGCTGCGTGCTCTGGCCCAGAACCGGGGGATCACACTGACTACCAACCGGCGGAGCGAGGCGGCCGAGCAGTTGGCGGCGGGCCTGCTCGATCCGCTGTCGCTGCGGGTGGCGGTGGCCCACCTCAGCCCCGGTGGCCGCGAGGCGTTGGACAGGTTGCTGGCCGCCGGGGGGCGGATGCGTGCCCCGCAGTTTGCCCGACAGTTCGGGCAGGTGCGGCCCATCGGCCCTGGCCGGCTGGAGCGAGAGGCCCTCTGGCGGGAGCCGGCCAACCCCGCCGAGGAGCTGCTCTATGCCGGCTTGATCTTCCGCGCCTTTTTCGACGACATGGGCGGGCCGGGCGAATTCATCTTTATCCCCGACGACCTGTGCCCCCTGCTTCCCCAACCCGAGGCCCGTCCGCCAGCCTTTGCGCTGGAGGAGGTCCCCGCCCCGGCCGATTACCGGGACGAAGGGCAGGAGCTGGTCCACGATCTATTCACGTACCTGGTCTACCTGCAAACCCACGACGTGCGGCCCTACGCCGACGGCCGCCTTGGCAGACGGGACCTTGGGCTTTTGCGCCAACGCCTGGTCGAGGCCGACGAGCGGCGATTTGCTTTTGTGCAGCATCTGGCCGGGCGGTTGGCGTTTGTAGTCCGGCAGGGGCAGTTTCTGCGGCTACAAGCTGCGCCGGTCAAAGGCTGGTTGACGGCCACACCGGCACGGCAACTGGCTATGCTGCAGGAGGCCTGGCGCGATGACCCTACCTGGAACGACCTGTGCCGGGTGCCCGGCCTAGTGTGCGACGAACGGACCGGCTGGCACCTGCGCTACGACCCCCGGCCTGGCCGGCGGGCGTTGCTGGCGCTGTTGGCCCACTGCCCGGCAGAGGCGTGGTGGTCGGTGGCATCGTTTGTGGCCGCCGTCAAAGAGATCCATCCCGATTTTCAGCGCCCCGACGGTGACTATACAAGCTGGTACATCTGCGACGCCGACGGCAATTACCTATCCGGGTTTGAAGCGTGGGATGCCGTGGAAGGGGCACTCATCGCCGATCTGCTGACCGGAACACTGCGTTGGCTGGGCGTTGTCGCAGTGGCGAGCGGCGCTGCCGGCCCCATCTGCCGTCTGACGGCGGCAGGAGCGCGTTTTCTGGGGCTGGAGGCTGAGGATGAAGCCATCCCAACCTCGCCGCCCATCATCATACACCCCGACTTGCGCATTGAGCTGCCGCCGCCGGTCAGCCTCTACGTCCGTTTCCAGTTGGAACGTTTTGCCGACCTGGAAAGCGCAACGCCGTGCCGTTACCGCCTCAGCGCCGGCGGGTTGAGCCGGGCACTGAGCCGGGGCCTGCGCGCCGACCAGGTGCTGGCCTTTCTGCGCCAGGCAAGCAACGGCGCCGTCCCGGCCAACGTAGCTGCCCAAATCCAGACATGGGGCGGGCGGTTTGGCCAGGTCCATCTGGAAGAGGTAGCCCTGTTGCGGGTGAAGGAGGAGTGGGTGTTGAAGGAACTGTCGGTGTTGCCCGAGACCCGATCTCTCATCGGCAGGGTGCTATCGCCTACCAGTGCCCTGGTCAAAAAAGAGAACCTCCCTCGCCTGCGCCAGGCGCTCCGCGACCTGGGGTTTCTCCCGCCCCCGGACGAGGGGGCGTTGGGCGACCCGGCAGAACGCGGTTGACAAAGTAGGCCGGTCGGTGTATGATTGGCACGGCTTCCAAAACTTTAGGAAAAGGGGACAAACCCAAGTGGAAGAAAGCCAACCGCTTGCATCGGTAATCATTCCGGCCTGGAACGAAGAGCGCCGCATGGCCGCCAGCCTGCAAAGGGTGGCGGCGTTTGTGCAGCAGCAGGCCGAGCCGATCGAAGTTATTGTCGTGGACGACGGCAGCCAGGACGCCACGGCTGCCATTGTCGAAGAGTTTGCCGCAACATATCCCTTTATCCGGCTGATCCGCAACCCCCACGGTGGTAAAGGGGCAGCGGTCAAGAGCGGGGTAGCCGAGGGACGGGGGCGCTACCTGGTCATCAGCGATACCGACCTGGCGGTGCCCATTGAGGAGCTGCCCAAATTTTTGCCGCCAGTGCTCGATGGCTACGATCTGGCCATCGCCTCGCGGGAAGCGCCCGGCGCGCGGCGTATCAACGAGCCCTTCTACCGCCACCTGATGGGCCGCGTCTACAACCTTTTGGTGCGGCTGATCGCCGTCCCCGGCATTCAGGATACTCAGTGCGGCTTCAAGGCCTTTCGCCACGATGTAGCCCGCGCCATTTTCCCCTACCAGACGATTGATGGCTGGGGGTTTGACGTCGAGATCCTGTTCATTGCCCGTCGCTTTGGCTATCAGATCGTCGAGGTGCCGGTCACCTGGTACTATGGTGAGAAGAGCAAGATCAACCCGCTCAAAGATGCGATTCGCATGACCCGCGAGCTATTACGGGTGCGGCGCAATGCACGGCAGGGGTTGTACGAACGCCCCAGGTAGCCCCTTTTTTCTCACAGCATCGGCTCTGTACTTGCCGGAACTGACCCAACCGGCGACAGGCTCAGCGTGCCGGTCGGGGTTGGGGTGAAGGTAGGTGATGGCGTCTCGGTAGGCGTCGGGGGCGGGGTGAGGGTAGGCACCGGTGTGTCGGTGGGCAGGGGCGTGTTGGTCGGCAACGGGATGGGGGTGCTTGTCGGCCATGGCGTGTCGGTCGGCAGCGGGGTAGGTGTGTCGGTCGGCCAGGGGGTATCGGTGGGCAGTGGCGTCCAGGTCGGTTCCGGGGTTGGTGTCCAGGTAGGGGTCGGCGTCTCTGTCGGCATGGGGTTCTGCACCCACACCCACGTCCGTGCCTCGACCCCATTGCCCAGATGGTCATAGACAACAACGCGCAGGGTGTAATCTCGGTCGGCCAGGTCGCGCACATCCCACACGGCCAGCAGACCACTATCTATCGGTGAGTAGACCGGTCCGGCCACCAACCCCCAGCCGATGGGGTCCCGCCCTTCACCATACTCGACCACATAGTGGTCAAAGTCGGGCATGGCGGCCCGGCCCACCACATATACGTCGCCGGCCACCACCTCGCCGGGTTGCGGCTGGAATAGAGCCACCTGGGCCGGCCCGGTGTGGACCGGGCAGTAGTCGGTCGGCGGCTGCGGGATGTTATGTGTTTCAGCCCATTTCCTCCCTTCTTCACCGGGCAGGACGTAGAAGTAGCGTTCCTCGACGACATTCTGCGGGCAATAGGGCGTTGCCAGGGCGTTCGTTGTGGTGTCAATGCGCACAAACTGGTGAAAGTCATATTCCGGCCCCAGGGGTCCCTGCCCGTCGGCAAAGATCTCGGTGCGACGGCGGTCGGGCGGGCAGGCGGCGCTGGGCAGGGAGCCGGCATCGGCACTGATCTCGATTTCGACGACCCCGGCGGGGCGGGCGAACTGGCGGGCAGGCTGACCGGCCAGGGCTCGCTCCATGAAATTGTGCCAGATGGGCGACGCACCCCGCGCTCCGGCAACCTGCTTCATCGGCGAGTTGTCGGCATTGCCCACCCACACCCCGGCGACCAGGTCGGGTGTATAGCCCAGAGTCCAGGCATCGCGGTAATCATCGGTGGTGCCGGTTTTGGCCGCTGCCGGCCGGGAGAGCTTTAATGGGCTGTTGGCCCCAAAGATCGGCGCCCGGGCCTGGTTATCGGCCAGGATGTCGGTGATCAGGTAGGCATGCTGCGGGCTGATGACCTGTTCGCCCGGCGGCGGTTGGTATTCTTCGATGATCCGCCCGGCCGAATCCTCGATGCGCAGGATGGCGACCGGTGGCACGCGCCGCCCGCCATTGGCAAAGACGGCATAGGCCCCGGCCATCTCCAGCAGCGTTACGTCGCCGCCGCCCAAGGTCAGGCTCAAGCCATAGTCGGGACGGTTGAGCGAGGCAATGCCCAGTCGCCGGGCGGTGTCGAGCATGGCCGGCAGGCCCACAAAATCGAGCGCCTTGACCGCCGGGATGTTGAGCGACTGGGCCAGTGCCTGGCGCACCAGCACCGGGCCGTGCTCCTTGCCATCATAGTTTTTGGGGATGTAGGGCCGGCCCAGCCCATCCTTGAACTCGGTGGTCACGTCCCAGATGAGTGTCGCTGGGGTCCAGCCCTTCTCGAAGGCGGTGACGTAGGTCACCGGTTTGATGGACGATCCGGGCTGGCGAGGCCGCAGGGCGACATTCACCTGGCCGTCAATGTCGGTATTGTTGAAATCGGCGCTGCCCAGCATGACCAGCACTTCACCCGTATCCGGCTTCAGGGCCACCAGCGCCGCGTTGGTGGCATGCTGATTGGCCAGAGTTGCCAGATGGGCCTGCACCTCCTCCTGGGCAATGGCCTGCAGGTTTGAATCGAGGGTAGTGGTCACGCGCAAGCCGCTGCGGTACAGGACCTCGGCGCCATATTTTTGCTCCAACTGCTGTTGCACCCAGATGACAAAGTGGGGGGCTCCGATGTCGAGCCGCCGTGGCCGGAGCTGGATCTCTTCTTTTTTCGCTGCCTCTGCCTCAGCTTGCGTGATATAGCCAGATTCGACCATCAGGTCCAGGACCACTGCCTGACGGCGCTTGGCTCCCTCCCAGTTGGTGTAGGGGTCCCAGTAGGCCGGTGCCTGGGGCAGCCCGGCCAGCAGCGCGGCCTCGGCCAGCGACAGGTCGGCCGGTTCTTTGCCAAAATAGGTCTCGGCAGCGGCAGCGATGCCGTAGGCCAGGTTGCCATAGTTGATCTCGTTCAGATACATCTCCAGAATGTCGCGCTTGGGGTACCGGCGGCTGATTTCCGAGGCCAGGACCACCTCGCGGATCTTGCGCTTCAAGGTCTGTTCTGTGCGCTCCTCAGGCGACAGGAGCACCAGCCTGGCCAACTGCTGGGGGATGCTGCTGAACCCGGAGACGATCCGCCGCTCCTGGAGATTGTACCACACCGCGCGGACGACGGCAATCGGGTCCACGCCGGGATGCTGCCAAAAGCGTTCATCTTCGGTGGCGACGGTAGCGTTGATCAGATGAGGCGAAATCTGCTCATAAGGCACCAAGGTGCGCCGGCCACCGTTGGGGTCAAAGATCTCGTAGAGCAGGTGACCGTTCCGATCATAGATTTTGGTGCTGATGAAGGCAGCCGTGTGGCTACGCAACGCCTCGGGCGAGGGCAGGTCGGCGGCGATGACGGCATAGGCGGCGGTCAGGCCGCACATCCCCAGGAAAAAGAGCGAGACCAGGCTCAGGACCGAGAGGAGCACAAGGGAGGCCAGGCGCATCCTCTGGCGGCGGCCCTGCCCGGCGGGCCGGATAGGGGGCGGGGAGGGTGGTGCCGGAACCCAGTGGCTGTAGGGCGGTTGGGGCGCGCCGGAATTGTAGGGGGAGCGGGCAGACCTTGCGGGTCGGCGCGAGGGGGCCGGCGGCTGGGTGAAATAGGGAGAGGGGCGGCGCCATTCTGGCTGCCACCCCCTTTCCTGCTGCGCCGGATCCGTTCCCCTGGTTGCAGATCCGGCGGGCTGGGGCCGAGACCGGATCCCGGCCGGTGGTGTCTGTCGGTGTTTTTGGGCCATCCCCTCTCCTGAACGGGTGCATTCCAAATCGCCCTTTAGACGCTCTAGTTGCCCAGAAGGTTCCCTGCCGCCATCCCCCTGGTCCGGCTTCCGAAGGTTGCTGAATAAGCTATAATTGGCCCCCAAAACTGGACCACGTGCTAAAGTGGAGGACATGATATATAATGGACAAGCACGTGGAGGGATAAACATGACCAAAAGTCGACGACGTTTCAAGGCGGAGTTCAAGTTCGAGGTCGCGCTGGAAGCGGCCAAGGGGCTGAAGACGCTCAGCGAGCTGTCCAGCCAGTTCGGTGTCCACCCGAACCAGATCAGTGACTGGAAACGCGAGCTACTCGAAAGCGGCCCCACGGTTTTCTCCAACCCTGCTGCGCGCAAGCAGCGCGAGCAGGAAGCACTCCAAGCGGAGCTATATGAGCAGATCGGGCGTCTGAAAATGGAACTCGAATGGCTTAAAAAAAACTGCCCGATACACTTGAGGCCAAGCGCGCCATGATCGAACGCGACCATCCCGAGCTCAGTGTGCGGCGTCAATGCCAACTGATTGGCCTGAACCGCTCGACGCTGTACTATCAGCCAGCGGGCGAGTCGGCCTACAATCTCGAGCTGATGCGCCTGATCGACCGCCAGTACACGAAGACACCCTTCTACGGCTGGCCACGAATGACGGCATACCTGCGCCGAGAAGGGCACGAAATCAACCCCAAGCGCGTACGTAGATTGATGACTTTGATGGGTTTGCAGGCGATTTACCCGAAACGAAAGACGAGTACGCCGGCCCCGGGTCACAAACACTACCCGTATCTGTTGCGTGGCCTCCAGATCGTGCGACCTTACCAAGTCTGGAGCAGCGACATCACCTACATCCCGATGCGTGGTGGTTTTCTCTACTTGGTGGTCATCCTCGATTGGTTCAGCCGCTATGTGCTGGCCTGGCAGTTGTCGAACACGCTGGACGGACTCTTCTGTCGGGTGGCGCTGCGACAAGCACTGGCGCAAGGTACGCCCGAGATCTTCAACACCGACCAGGGCGCCCAGTTTACCGCCGACGAGTTCACCAGCATTCTGGAAGGAGCCAGTGTCCTGATCAGCATGGACGGCCGCGGCCGAGCTCTGGACAACATCTTTGTCGAGCGTTTCTGGCGCACGGTCAAGTACGAACACATCTACCTCAACGACTACGATTACGTCCCCGCCCTGGAGACGGGGCTGCATGGCTACTTCCGGTTCTACAACTACGAGCGCCCGCATCAGAGCCTGGGCTACCGAACACCGGCCGAGGTACACTATGCGTGAGCAGCTTGGGCTGTGGAGATGTGGAAAACTCTCCGCTGCGCTCCAAGTTTCCCACATCTCCACAGCCCCGACGGCGGCGTTGGCGGATTTGACACGCAGCGGGATCGGAGTTATGATGTGCCCGCTTACCCTGTTGACCGGCAGCGCATGCCCAAGACGGAAGGGTGGCGATCCACCTTATTGGGGCCGATCCGTGGTCCAAAGAATGGGGCCAACCTCACGATGAAGTTGGCCTGCAAGTGCAAGTCACTGATTTGGCAGATGTATACTTCTTCAATGACGACCCACGAGGCAACGGGATTCTTATCGTTTACCGTTGTGTCGTCATAGGTGGAGCGTTGACCGAAAGCGATGAAGCGATTGCCCCCACCTTTTTTGCCAGCAAAGATATTCCGCCGAACTTGGCAGGTGGTGGACACAACCAAGCTATATATGCTTGGCAAGAGTTGCGTGCTTGAAATCCATATCGGTCATACTCCGCATTCAGCAAACGCGGCCTAACAGCGCATGGTGCGACCCGTTTACCCGAAACCGCGACAAGCGGGGGATGGGTAGCGAAGGAAAGGATACCGGCAGTCCTGAACTTTGACAACTGTGTGTCCATTCAGGTGCGGGGAGACATCCCCAACTCCTGACCTCCAGGCGGAGGAGTGACCGCATCGCCCTACGTTGTGCGCCTGGTAGCCGCACGGCGGAGTGCAAGGGCGAACGGTAG
>FWPV01009073.1_pt1 | contig 17002 bp, 13 predicted proteins | sample 2228371 | NCBI WGS metagenome assembly FWPV01 (sample SAMEA103939776, study PRJEB20133) | metagenome | reverse complement strand
GTTGCCTTTAGGATACGCCTGGCCTGGCATCAGGGAGTCGTTGATGAGCCGTGCCTTGGAGGCCTGTCTCGCGAGGGTTCCTGGCTCGCAACTTCAATATCCCAATGAACGCAGACAACAGGAGGATCAAGACCATGGGACAGATCAGCAAGGAGGATTTTATCGAATTCATCAAGAACGCCACGGCCCTGGAGTTGGCCGAGATCGTCAAGGAGCTCGAGGCCATCTTCGGCGTCACCGCGGCGGCCCCTGTGGCAGTGGCCGCCGCAGGCCCGGCCGCCGCGGCCCCGCAGCCCGTCGAGGAGGAGAAGACCGAGTTCGACGTGATCCTGACGGGATACGGGGACAAGAAGATCCAGGTGATCAAGGTGGTGCGGGCCCTGACCGGTCTGGGCCTCAAGGAGGCCAAGGACTTGGTGGAGGGGGTTCCGAAGCCGGTCAAGGAAGGGATCTCGAAGAAGGAGGCCGAGGAGGCCAAGAAGCAGCTCGAGGAGGCGGGTGGGACCGTGGAGATCAAGTGAAAGAGGAGCTTCCCCGGAGATACACCACGTTGGAATCTTGGCGCTGGCCGTGGCCTGAGACCAGCTTGGCGGCCCCATCATGGAGGTTCTCCAGAGGGACCCAAGCGCGCCACGGATGGGGGGTATGCGATTCATGATAAACGAGGAAGTCCAACCAGGGCTGCGTAGGAAGAGCTTTTCGAAGATAGAGAAGATCGTCGATCTTCCCAACCTGATAGATATACAACGCAAGTCCTTCCAGCGTTTTCTTCAGGCGGATGTGCCTCCTGAGGAAAGAGAGGATGTGGGCCTGCAAGGGGTCTTCAAGAGCGTCTTTCCAATACAGGATTTCAATGAGACCGCCTCCCTGGAGTTCGTCAGCTACTCCCTGGGCGAGCCCAAGTACGACGTGGAGGAGTGCCTTCAGCGTGGCATGACATACGCCGTGCCCGTGAAGATAACGGTGCGACTCATAGTGTGGGAGCTGGACAAAGGTAAGCGCCGTCAGGCGATCCGTGACGTCAAGGAGCAGGAGGTCTATTTCGGCGAGATCCCGTTGATGACGGACAAGGGCACGTTCATCATCAACGGGACAGAGCGGGTAGTGGTGAGCCAGCTCCATCGTTCTCCTGGGATCTTCTTCGAGCATGACAAAGGCAAGACCCACTCGAGCGGCATGCTCCTTTACTCCGCGAGGATCATCCCCATGCGGGGCTCGTGGCTCGACTTGGAGTTCGATGCCAAGGACATCCTGTACGTGAGGATAGACAAGCGGAGGAAGTTCCCGGTGACCGTGCTCCTGAAGGCGCTTGGATATAGCGCTGAGGAGTTGCTTCGCTATTTCTACCCCACAGAGACGATCATCGCCGAGGGCGGAAAACTCTTCAGAAGGCTTCCCTTGGATCTCCTCCTCGGTACCAAGGCGTCAGAGACCATCCTCTTGTCGGATTCCGAGGAGCCGCTGGTCAAGAGAGGGGCCATGGTGAGGAAAAAGCACATCAAGGCCTTGCAAAGCAGCGGTATCGATCGCGTCCCCATGCATCCGGACGACCTGCCGAACAAGGTCGTAGCCAGGCCAGTCATCGATCCTGACACGGGCGAGGTCCTGGTGGACTGCAATGAGAGCCTGACCCCTGAGCGGTGGGCTGGACTGATGGAGAAGGGGGTTCGGGAGGTGGAGGTGCTTTTCATCGACGAACGCCGGTTTCTCCGAACCATCAGCGACACACTGCTACTGGACAAAGTGGAAGGCGAGAGGGAGGCCATCCTAGAGATCTACAAGCGTTTGCGACCTGGTAACCCACCCACGGAAGAGACGGCTCGGGAGTTCTTCCATAACCTGTTCTTCAATCCCAGATACTATGACCTGTCCGCCGTGGGGCGATGGAAGCTCAACAGAAAGCTCGGCATCTCGATGGAGGATGCCCCGCTGGAGCATTCCACCCTTCGCAAGGAAGACATCATGGCGGCTGTCCATTACCTCCTTAAGCTTCGGGCGGGGGAGGGGCAGATAGACGATATAGACCACCTGGGCAACCGGAGGGTCAAGGCGGTGGGGGAACTCATCGAGAACCAATACAGGATCGGCCTGGTGAGGATGGAAAGGGCTATCAAGGAGAGGATGAGCCTACAGGAGGTCGAGACCCTGATGCCTCATGACCTCATCAACGCCAAGCCGGTCTCGGCCGTGGTCAAGGAGTTCTTCGGGAGCAGTCAACTGAGCCAGTTCATGGACCAGACAAACCCGCTGTCCGAGATCACGCACAAGAGGAGGCTCAGCGCCTTGGGCCCCGGAGGGCTCACAAGGGACAGGGCCGGGTTCGAGGTGAGGGACGTGCACCCGACTCACTACGGGCGGATCTGTCCCATCGAGACCCCGGAGGGGCCCAACATCGGCCTCATAGTCTCTTTGAGCACCTATGCCAGGGTCAACGAGATGGGGTTCATTGAGACGCCCTATCGCAAGGTTTCTGGCAGGAAGGTCACCCGCGACATCGAGTACCTGACTGCCCTGGATGAAGAAGGGCATATCATTGCCCAGGCAAATGCCCCCCTTGACGACAAGGGTCGCTTCAAGAGCGACCTCGTTTCCGTTCGTCACCGCGGGGGTGAGTTCGCCCTGAAGAGGGCCGAAGAGGTGGATCGGATGGACGTCTCGCCCAACCAACTGGTGAGCGTGGCGGCCTCGCTGATCCCTTTTCTGGAAAACGACGATGCCAATCGCGCCCTGATGGGCTCTAACATGCAAAGGCAGGCCGTGCCGCTCATGGTCACGGAGGCCCCGCTGGTGGGCACCGGGATGGAACAAGCGGTAGCAAGGGATTCAGGCGCCACTGTTGTGGCCCGTCGGGCCGGGGTAGTGGAGAGCGTGGATGCCTCTCGGATAGTGATCCGGGCCGATGGTGTATCCCAGACAGGGCAGGACACGGGGATCGACATCTACAACCTCATCAAGTACCAGCGCTCCAATCAGAACACCTGTATCAATCAAAAGCCCATCGTCCACGTGGGTCAGCGGGTGGAGGCTGGCCAGATGATCGCCGACGGGCCTGCCACTCACCAGGGAGAGTTGGCATTGGGACGGAATGTGACGGTGGCCTTCATGCCTTGGGGGGGGTATAACTTCGAGGACTCGATCCTCGTGAGCGAGAAGGTGGTCAAGGAGGACATCTTCACCTCGATCCACATCGAGGAGTTCGAGGTGATGGCCAGGGACACCAAACTGGGCAAGGAGGAGATCACGCGGGATATCCCGAACATAGGGGATGAGAATCTGCGCAACCTGGACGAGAGCGGCATCGTTGCCATCGGGGTCGAGGTGAAACCTGGGGATATCTTGGTGGGGAAGGTGACCCCAAAGGGGGAGACCCAGCTGTCGCCAGAGGAGAAGCTCCTCAGGGCCATCTTCGGGGAGAAGGCGGGGGAGATCCGTGATACCTCCCTGCGGGTTCCACCCGGTGTTGAGGGGACGGTCATCAGTGTCAGGATCTTCTCCAGAAAGGGGGTCGACAAGGATGGCCGCTCCAAGGAGATCGAGGACGAGGAGACCGCCAGACTGGTCAAGGATCAGGACGACGAGATCCGCATCATCCAGAACAGCGTCAAGGATCGTATGCGACAGATCCTGATGGGCAAGGTCCTTTCGGTGGATATCCGCGACCATTTCAGCGACGAGATCCTGGCCTCGAAGGGGCAGAAGATCACCCGAGCGATACTGGATCGCCTCCCAATGCATCGCTGGATGGAGCTTCGGGTCGAGGGAGACCCAGGGGTGCAAAGGGAGGTCCGCGACCTCTACCAGCACTTCCAGGAGCAGGTGGATCTCATCAAGGTGGCCTTTGAGGACAAGATGCTCAAGCTCAAGCGGGGGGATGAGCTCCCGCCAGGCGTGATAAAGATGGTCAAGGTCTATGTGGCCATCAAACGCAAGCTTTCGGTAGGTGACAAGATGGCAGGACGCCACGGTAACAAGGGGGTCATCTCCCGGGTCCTGCCTGAGGAGGACATGCCCTATTTCGCTGACGGGACCCCTGTGGACATCGTGCTCAATCCGCTGGGAGTCCCATCCAGGATGAACGTGGGGCAGGTCTTGGAGACCCACCTGGGCTGGGCGGCCAAGGGGCTGGGTGAGAAGATCGGGAAGCTCCTGGAGGTCGCTTCAGGCCCCGAGGCCTTGCGCAAGTATATCTCCAAGATCTATTCGTCGCCTGCCTTCGATCGTTTCCTGAAGAAGCTCCCAGAGGAAGATCTGAGAGAGCTCGCCCGCAAGCTCGCCAAGGGGGTTCCCATGGCGACCCCCGTGTTCGACGGGGCGACGGAGCCTGAGATCAGGGAGGCCCTCAAGGAGGCAGGGCTGCCGATCACGGGCCAGGAGATCCTCTACGATGGGCGCACCGGGGAGCCGTTCCACCAGCCCATAACTGTGGGGACTATGTACATGATGAAGCTCCATCACCTAGTGGATGACAAGATCCATGCCCGCTCCATCGGACCTTACTCGTTGGTGACCCAGCAACCTCTGGGGGGCAAGGCGCAGTTCGGCGGGCAGCGTCTAGGAGAGATGGAGGTCTGGGCCATGGAGGCTTACGGGGCTGCCTATACCCTTCAGGAGTTCCTCACGGTCAAGTCCGATGACATAGCTGGCCGCAACAGGATGTATGAATCCATCGTCAAGGGGGATCATCGTCTGGAACCGGGACTCCCGGAGTCGTTCAATGTGTTGATAAGGGAGCTCCAGAGCCTCGGTCTGGATGTGGAGTTGCTGGAAGAGACGGGACAGTGAGTGTACAGCAGAGATGCTGGATGCAAGACGTGTGATGCAGCAGGGGGGTATCCCATTGTCCCCCTCTTCTAGGCCGGCATGAAGGATGCCGCATTGTTTCTGACAGGAGGGCGCCTTTGGAAGATCTCTTCAGCCTATTTGAGAAGCCTAAAGATCCGCTCAGTTTCAACGCCATTCGGATCTCTCTGGCCTCGCCTGAGAAGATACGCTCCTGGTCCCACGGCGAGGTGAGAAAACCGGAGACCATCAACTACCGGACCTTCAAACCGGAGAGGGACGGGCTCTTCTGTGCGAAGATATTCGGTCCCATCAAGGACTACGAGTGCAATTGCGGCAAGTATCGCAGGATGAAGCACCGGGGGGTGGTGTGCGAGAAGTGCGGGGTGGAGGTGATTCACTCCAGGGTGAGGAGGGAAAGACTGGGACACATCGAGCTGGCCTCTCCGGTGGCCCACATATGGTTTCTCAAGAGCCTCCCGAGCCGTATCGGCACGCTCCTAGGGATCACCTTGAAGGACTTGGAGCGGGTCCTCTATTTCGAGAACTACATCGTCACCGACCCAGGGGATACCGACCTGCAGGTGAGGGAGATACTCTCGGAAGAGAGATATCGGCGCAAGATCCAGGAGTTCGGCGATGGGAGTTTCAAGGCAGGGATGGGTGCCGAGACCATAAGGGATCTCCTGAAGAACATGGATCTGGCTGCGGAGGCAGATCGGCTCCGAGAGGAGATGAAGGCCACCACCTCGGAGGCCAAACGGAAGAAGATAGCCAAACAGCTCAAGGTGGTGGAGGCCTTTCGGTTTTCAGGAAACAGGCCGGAGTGGATGATCCTCGATGTGATCCCTGTGCTGCCGCCCGACTTGCGCCCCCTTGTCCCTCTGGATGGTGGGCGGTTCGCAACATCCGATCTCAATGACCTCTACCGTAGGGTCATCAACAGAAACAACCGCCTCAAGCGTCTGTACGAACTGAACGCCCCAGACATCATCATCCGCAATGAGAAGCGGATGCTCCAGGAGGCCGTGGATGTCTTGTTCGACAACGGGAGGCGGGGTAAGGTCATTACCGGTCCCAACAAACGTCCTCTCAAGTCGCTCAGCGACATGCTCAAAGGCAAACAGGGCCGATTCAGGCAGAACCTGCTAGGCAAACGAGTGGACTATTCCGGTCGGACGGTGATCGTGGTGGGTCCAAACCTGAGGCTCCACCAGTGCGGCCTTCCCAAGAAGATGGCCCTGGAGCTTTTCAAGCCCTTCGTCTATCGAAAGCTGGAGGAGAAGGGTTACGTCACCACCATAAAGAGCGCCAAGAAACTGGTGGAGAAGGAGACCCCGGAGGTCTGGGATTGCCTGGAGGAGGTCGTCACAGAGTATCCGGTTCTGCTGAATCGCGCGCCGACCCTCCATCGGCTCGGCATCCAGGCCTTTGAGCCAATCCTCATCGAAGGGAAGGCCATACAACTTCACCCGTTGGTGTGCGCGGCGTTCAACGCGGATTTCGATGGGGATCAGATGGCAGTGCATGTGCCCCTCTCTGTAGAGGCTCAGGTCGAGGCACGCGTCTTGATGCTATCCAGCAACAACATATTGAGCCCTGCCCATGGGAAGCCGATCATAGTCCCAACCCAGGAGATCGTGCTTGGACTCTACTATCTGACGCGCCATAGGGAGTTCGCCAAGGGTGAGGGGAAGGTATTCTCTGGGCCAGAGGAGGTCAGGGTGGCATACGACGTGGCCGAGGTCGATGTCCACGCTAGGATCAAGGTGCGACTCGAGGGCCAACTGGTGGAGACCACGGTGGGCCGAATCCTGCTGAGGGAGATAGTCCCGCCGGAGATCCCTTTCGATGTCTACAATCGGCCAATGAAGAAGAAGGAACTGGCCAATCTCATAGATCACTGCTACCGGTTGGCAGGGCACAAGAAGACCGTGGTCCTGGCAGACCGGCTGAAGGATCTCGGCTATCATTTTGCCACGCTGGCGGGGGTATCCATCTCCATGAAGGACATGATCATCCCCGAGACCAAGGAGGAGATCATCCGAGAGGCCCAGGCCCAGGTTCAGGACCTGGAGGAGCAGTACGCGCAAGGGTGGATCACGGACGGTGAGCGATACAACAAGGTAGTGGACATCTGGGCCAATGCCACGGAGAAGGTGGCGGAGGACATGGTGCATCGCTTGCGGACCGAGAAGGTAACGGCCCCGGATGGGTCTGTGGTGGAGGTAGAAGGCTTCAATCCCATCTACATGATGGTGGATTCCGGGGCTCGCGGCAGCCAGCTCCAGATCAGGCAGCTCGCTGGCATGAGGGGGCTAATGGCCAAGCCGTCCGGGGAGATAATAGAGACCCCTATCACTGCCAATTTTCGTGAGGGACTCACGGTGCTGCAGTACTTCATCTCCACCCACGGGGCCCGCAAGGGGCTGGCGGATACCGCCCTGAAGACCGCCAACTCCGGTTACCTCACCCGACGGCTCGTGGACGTCTGCCAGGACGTGGTGATCCAGGAGAACGACTGCGGCACGACCGACGGTGTGGAGATGACCTCCCTGGTGGAGGGCGGTGAGATCATCGATGAGGTTGGCGACCGCGTGCTGGGGAGGATAGCCTTCGACGACCTCGAGAACCCGCTTGCCGAGGGGGATGCCGACCGTTACATAGTACGGGCCAACGAGATGATCGATGAGGAGGCGGTCAGGAAGATCAAGGAGGCTGGGATAGACCGCGTGAAGATCCGCTCGGTGCTCACTTGTAAGTCGAGGTACGGACTTTGCGCCATGTGTTATGGTCGTGACCTGGCCCATGGGAGGCTCGTGAACATAGGGGAGGCCGTCGGGATAATAGCGGCACAGTCCATAGGAGAGCCAGGCACGCAGCTCACCATGAGGACCTTCCATATCGGCGGGATCGCGGCAGGCAAGGCCGAGCAGAGCAAGCTCTACAATCGTCATGCCGGCAAGGTGGTCTACGATAAGCTCAACCCCTTGCGCAAGGGGAAGGACTTCGTGGTGATGAGCCGATACGGGGCGATTGTCATCGTGGACGACAGCGGGCGGGAGAGGGAGCGCTATCCGGTGATCTATGGGGCGTATCTCAAAGTGGCCAATGGGCAGCAAGTGGAGCGCAATACCTTGCTGGCTGAATGGGACCCGTTTACAACCCCTATCATAACGGAGACCTCTGGGAGGGTCAAGTTCGGGGATATCATCGACGGGGTGACGATGACCGAGAAGAAGGATCCCGTCACCGGGCACTCCACCAAGGTCATCGTGGAGACCAAGGACCCGGACCTCAGGCCCCGGGTTTCCATAAAGGACGAGAAGGGTCGGACCCTCAAAGTGCGGGGCAGCGAACACATGGCGCGCTACCCCATGCCCGTCGGTGCCCTCATAGCCGTGGAGGAGGGCAGTTTGGTGGAGGCTGGGGACATCCTCGCCAAGATCCCGAGGGAGACGACCAAGACAAAGGACATAACCGGCGGATTGCCAAGGGTGGCCGAGCTGTTCGAGGCCAGGAAACCTAAGGAATACGCTGTGATAAGCGAGATAGACGGGGTGGTCTCCTTCGGGAAGGACACCAAGGGAAAACGCAAGGTGATAGTCACCCCCGAGGTCGGGGATCCAAGGGAATACATGATCCCCAAAGGGAAGCACATCGCGGTCCGAGAGGGGGACAGGGTGCTTGCCGGGGAGCCGCTCATGGACGGGCCCTCCAACCCGCACGACATCCTGAGGGTGAAGGGTGAGAAGGAACTGGCCAAGTTCCTAGTGGACGAGGTCCAAGAGGTTTACCGGCTCCAAGGGGTTAAGATCAACGACAAGCACATAGAGGTGATCGTCCGTCAGATGATGCGCAGGGTCAGGGTGAAGGAGGGAGGGGACACGGAGTTCCTGGTCGGGGAGGCAGTGGAGAAGCACATCTTCGACGACGTCAACAGCAAGGTGATGGCACAAGGCGGGCGCCCGGCAACTGCGGAACCACTCCTCCTAGGGATAACGAAAGCGGCCCTGAGCACCGAGAGCTTCATCTCGGCGGCCTCCTTCCAGGAGACCACGCGGGTGCTGACCGATGCGGCGGTTCAGGGAAGGGTGGACTTGCTGAGGGGGCTCAAGGAAAACGTCATCATGGGGAGGTTGATCCCGGCTGGTTCGGGTCGTCGAGAATACAGGAACATGCGGCTGGAGATCGAGGCGGAGGGGGAAGAGGAGGAGGTGGAGCTGGAAGAGAAGCTGCTTGACAATATGTTCGAAGAGGGATAAAAATATTAAATTTAGCGCCTCGGCAACGAGACGCCGCGTGGGCATGTGAGACAGGAGAGGGGTAATGCCGACCATAAACCAGTTGGTTCGAAAGAGCCGCAAGAAGGTCCCGAAGAAGAACAAGGTCCCGGCGCTGCAGGGATGTCCTCAGAAGAGGGGTGTCTGCGTCAGGGTCTACACCACTACCCCGAAGAAACCGAACTCGGCGTTGCGCAAGGTGGCCAGGGTTCGTCTCACCAATGCCTACGAGGTCACCTCGTACATACCAGGGGAGGGTCACAATCTTCAGGAGCACTCGGTGGTCCTCATAAGAGGCGGGCGCGTCAAGGATCTCCCCGGGGTGCGGTACCACATCATTCGCGGTACCTTGGACTCTCTGGGGGTGCAGGATCGCAGGAGATCGCGTTCCAAGTACGGCGCGAAGAGACCGAAGTGATCCAGGCAGAGGCGAAGGCCGAGGCAGAGGTTGGGGAGAAGGATGACGAGGGGAGAGTGGCGAGGGATCCAGTGACTTCCTGGGCCTTGGCCTCACGACATCAGGAGTGTTGGGTATGCCCAGAAAGAGAGAAGTGACCAGAAGGCCCATTGTCCCGGACCCGATATACGGCAAGCCAATGGTGACGAAGTTCATCAACGTCATCATGACGAGGGGCAAGAAGAGCGTTGCGGAGCGGATCATGTACGGTGCCCTGGACCTCGTGCAGAAGCGAACCAAGCAGGACCCCATTGTGGTCTTCGAGAAGGCCCTGGAGAACGTCAAACCGGTCATCGAGGTGAAGTCCAGGCGGGTGGGCGGCTCCACGTACCAGGTGCCTGTGGAGGTCCGCTCCGAGCGTAGGGTGTCTCTGGGGATCCGGTGGTTGGTCCAGTTCAGCAGGAAGAGGCCAGAGAAGAGCATGGCTGAGCGGTTGGCAGCGGAGCTTATCGATGCTGCCAATAACCGCGGCAACACCGTGAAGAAGAAGGAGGACACTCACCGCATGGCCGAGGCCAACAAGGCCTTTGCGCATTATCGGTGGTAAGAGGCGCTGGATACCGGCTAGTTAGTCAGGCTCATGAGACATGAGGGATGGATCATGCACGGGGGGTGATGTGTGATTTGGTCCGAGGTCCGTCTCTGCGGCGGGTATCGGACAGTGAATCATGCATCTTCCCGTGGACAAGGGTCGATTTTTTTCCCTGCGGGATGGACGGAAGCTGTGAAGAACGCAGTCCCATTGAAGAGGCAGAGAAACATAGGGATCATGGCCCATATCGATGCCGGGAAGACCACCACCACGGAACGGATCCTGTATTACACCGGTGTCTCCCATCGCATGGGGGAGGTGGACGAAGGCACATCGGTGATGGACTGGATGGAGCAGGAGCAGGAAAGAGGCATCACCATCACCTCTGCGGCCACAACCTGCTTTTGGAAGGGACATCGCATCAACATCATCGACACACCGGGCCACGTGGACTTCACCATCGAGGTGGAAAGGAGCCTGAGGGTCCTCGATGGGGCCGTGGCTGTCTTCTGCGCGGTAGGAGGGGTTGAACCGCAGTCGGAGACCGTGTGGCGTCAGGCGGACAAGTACCGCGTGCCGAGGATCGCCTTCGTGAACAAGATGGATCGCTCAGGTGCGAACTTCTTCTGGGTGGTGGATGCGATAAGCCGCCGTTTCCAGGTTCGGGCCATACCCGTTCAACTGCCCATAGGGGGGGGAGAGGAGTTCCGAGGGGTTATCGACCTGGTGGAGATGAAATCCATTCAGTGGGATGGTTCAGGCCTCGGGGCCCAATTCCAGGAGGGACCTGTCCCGGAAGAGAACCGGGCTGTGGCCGAGAGGTATAGGGAACAGCTCCTCGAGGCCCTCGCTGAGGCAGATGACGAATTCATGGAGGATTACTTGGCCGAGAGGGCTTTGGGGCCAGGGGAGATCAAGCGGGTCATCCGCTCCGCGACACTGGGCCTTCGTCTCGTCCCTGTCCTGTGTGGTGCCGCGTTCAAGAACAAGGGGATACAGCCATTGCTGGATGCGGTGGTCGACTACCTGCCTTCTCCCCTGGATGTGCCTCCAGTGGAAGGGCGGCTGCCCGACGGGGCCGTTGGTTGGAGGAGGGCCAGCGTGAACGAACCGTTCTCTGCCCTGGTATTCAAGGTCATGAATGACCCGTACGTGGGACACCTCAGCTACCTAAGGGTGTACTCTGGCTCCCTCAGGAGCGGGAGCCCTGTGCTCAACGCCGCCACTGGAAGCCGTGAGAGGATCGGTCGCTTGCTGAAGATGCACGCCAACAAGCGGGAGGAGATACAGGAGGTTCGTGCCGGCGACATCGCCGCAGCAGTGGGGTTGAAGCGAGTTCGCACCGGCGAGACCATCTGCGAACCTGATCATCCGATCCTCCTTGAGTCGCTGGAATTCCCGGAGCCTGTGATATCCGTGGCGCTTGAGCCGCGTAGTCCCGAGGATCAGGATCGAATGGGTGATGCCCTGCGCCGCTTGGCGCAGGAGGACCCCTCATTTCGTGTTCGGCAGGACGAGGAGACGGGCCAGACCGTCGTGTCCGGCATGGGGGAGTTGCACCTGGAGATCATTGTAGACCGCTTGTTGCGAGAGTTCGGAGTGGACGCGCAGGTGGGGGTCCCTGAGGTGGCCTTCAGGGAGACCCTGACCCGTGTGGCTGAAGGGGAAGGTCGATTTGTCCGGCAGTCAGGGGGGAGAGGCCAGTACGGGCATGTCCTTTTGAGGGTGGAACCTCTGGCTGCCGGGGAAGGGTTCCGTTTCGAGAACGCAAGTCAGGGTGGGGTTGTCCCACGGGAATACGTCGCAGCAGTTGAGGCCGGGGTCCGAGAGGCCATGGACAGAGGGGTCTTGGCCGGTTACCCCGTGGTGGATGTTGGCGTGACCTTGGTGGACGGTTCTTACCACGAAGTGGACTCGTCGGACCTGGCGTTCAAGATCGCAGGCTCCCTGGGATTTCAGGAGGCCGCCCGAAGGGCAGGCCCCGTGCTGCTGGAGCCGCTGATGTCCGTGGAGGTGGTGGCCCCTGAGGAGTATCTCGGGGAGGTGCTTGGCGACCTGACGGGGCGACGGGGTGAGATTCAGGGCATGGACCTGCGCAGCGGCTCCAGGGTGATACAGGCCCGTGTCCCTTTGGCCAAGATGTTCGGGTATGCCACGAACCTGAGGTCCATCACCCAGGGACGGGCGACCTTCACCATGCAGTTCGCTGAGTACGGTCAGGTGCCGAGATCCTTGGCTGAGGAGATCAGGGCCAGGGCGGCCCGGTGCTGAACGCCTTGTCCCCAAGCAGACCCGGGGCTCAGGGGCCATGCCGAGGCCACCGGACCACAAGGAGGCGTATCGATGTCTAAGAGGAAGTTTGAGAGGACGAAGCCGCATGTGAACATAGGGACGATAGGGCATGTGGATCATGGTAAGACGACGTTGACGTCTGCGATAACGAAGGTATTGAGTACTAAGGGTTTAGCGGAGTATACGTCGTTTGATCAGATAGACAAGGCACCTGAGGAGAGGGAGAGGGGTTTGACGATAGCGATTGCGCATATTGAGTATGAGACGGAGCGGCGGCATTATGCGCACATAGATTGTCCTGGGCATGCGGATTACATAAAGAACATGATAACTGGTGCTGCGCAGATGGATGGGGCGATATTGGTGGTGAGTGCTGCTGATGGGCCTATGCCGCAGACTCGGGAGCACATATTGTTAGCGAAGCAGGTGAGGGTGCCTTCGATGGTGGTATTTTTGAACAAGGCGGACATGGTTGATGATCCTGAGTTATTGGAGTTAGTGGAGTTGGAGTTGAGGGAGTTATTGAGTTCTTATGATTTTCCTGGGGATGAGATACCGATTATTGTAGGGAGTGCGTTGAAGGCGTATGAGAGTGATTCTAGGGATCCTGGTGCGCCGGAGTATGAGTGCATATGGAAGTTGATGGAGGCTGTGGACAGTTACATACCTGAGCCTGTTCGTGATATTGACAAGCCTTTTTTGATGCCGATAGAGGATGTATTTTCGATATCTGGGCGTGGTACGGTGGTGACGGGGAGGGTAGAGCGTGGGGTAGTGAAGGTAGGGGATGAGGTGGAGATAGTTGGGATAAGGCCGACGTTTAGGACGGTATGTACTGGGGTTGAGATGTTTCGGAAGATATTGGATCAAGGTCAGGCTGGGGACAACATAGGGATATTGTTGAGGGGTACGAAGCGTGATGAGGTAGAGCGGGGTCAGGTGGTGGCGAAGCCTGGATCGATTACGCCGCATCGGAGGTTTCGGGCTGAGACTTACATATTGACGAAGGAGGAGGGGGGTCGTCACACGCCGTTTTTCAACGGGTATCGTCCGCAGTTTTATTTTCGTACGACGGATGTGACGGGGGTAGTGACGTTGCCTGAGGGTGTCGAGATGGTGATGCCTGGGGACAATTTAGGGATCACGGTGGATTTGATCACGCCGATAGCGTTGGAGAAGGAGTTGCGTTTTGCGATCCGTGAGGGTGGGCGCACGGTGGGTGCAGGCGTGGTCAGCGAGGTGATCGAGTAGGGGTTGATCCCAGGGGGGATAGGAGATAGGAGATGAGGGAGATCGTCACCCTCGCCTGCACTGAGTGCAAGCGGAGGAACTACACGACGACCAAGAACAAGCGTACAACGCCCGACCGATTGGAGTTCAAGAAGTATTGTAGATTCTGCCAACGACATACCCCCCATCGGGAAGTCAAATGATGGAAACCGCTCCTGGGCTTACGGTTTCGGCCTGGGTGAAGGCCAGTAGCTCTAACGGCTAGAGCACCGGACTCCAAATCCGGGGGGTGGGGGTTCGAATCCCTCCTGGCCTGCCATTTTTTCGACCTGGTTACCTCACTGGGGGAGCGGGAGGGGATCTCTTCGGGATGATCGATATCAGAAATGCATACGCGGCGGCGAGGCAGTTCTTCAGGGAGGTCCGTGCGGAGCTCAAACGGGTCACGTGGGCCACTCGTAAGGAGACGATAGGGGCCACCTCTGTAGTGCTGGTCCTGGTGATCATCGTAGCGGTGTTCCTGGGGATCGTGGATTTCGGGGTGCATGCCCTGATCCTCAAGATCCTCAGTTGAAGGCATCCGGAGGGGTCAGGGGGCATGGCGCATAAGTGGTACGTCGTGCATACGTATTCCGGTTACGAGAACAAGGTGAAGGCTGCCCTTGAAGATCGCATCAAGTCCTTCGGGAAGGAGGAGTACTTCTCGGAGATACTCATCCCTTCGGAGAAGGTCGTGGAACTCGTGAAAGGGGAGAGGCGGACGTCTACTCGCAAGTTCTTCCCTGGTTACATCTTCGTCAAGATGGAACTCAACGACGAGACATGGCACATTGTAAAGAACACACCCAAGGTCACCGGATTCATAGGGAGCCGAACGGAACCCACCCCGATATCGGACGGCGAGGTCGAAGAGATCATACAGCAGATAAACGAGGGGGTCCTGAAACCGAAGCCGAAGTTCGTCTTCGAGAAAGGCGATAGCGTTCGGGTCATCGACGGGCCTTTTCTCAACTTCAACGGGGTTGTCGACGAGGTCAGGCCCGAGAAGGGGAAGGTGCGGGTGCTGGTGAGTATCTTTGGTCGTCCGACCCCCGTGGAGCTCGACTTCGTACAGGTGGCCAAGAACTGAGACAATCGTCAGAGGGGAGAAATGGCTAAGAAGGTCATAGGCATGATAAAGTTGCAGATACCCGCCGGCCAGGCAACGCCGTCGCCACCTGTCGGGCCGGCTCTGGGCCAACACGGCGTCAATATCATGGAGTTCTGCAAGGCCTTCAACGCTAAGACGCAAGGTCAAGAGGGGATGATCATCCCAGCCGTGGTGACGGTCTACGCGGACCGCTCGTTCACCTTCGTGACGAAGACCCCTCCGGCCTCAGTGCTGCTGAAGAGGGCTGCCCAGATCGCCAAGGGTAGCGGCCAACCCAATAGGGAGAAGGTCGGGCGGGTCACTCGGTCTCAGATCAGAGAGATCGCCGAGACGAAAATCAGGGATCTCAATACTGACGATCTGGAGAAGGCCGTGGCGACGATCACGGGCACTGCGCGAAGCATGGGGATAGAGATCGTAGAGGATGCATGAACCAGGGTCCACGATGCACTGAGAGGGCCAAGGCTGAGGCTGGGGGACCCTTGTCTGCCTAGACCAGGCCTGAGCATGGGTATGGAGATAGGGTATGGGCAAGAGGGGAAAGAAGTATCGGGCTGCCAGGGAGAAGATCGACGGTACCACACGCTACACGCTGGAGGAGGCGGTAGAGCTGGTCATTGGCGCCTCTTATGCCAAGTTCGACGAGACGGTCGATGTCGCCTTGAGGTTGGGAGTGGACCCGAGGCATGCGGATCAGATGGTCAGGGGAGCTGTCGTCCTCCCCCACGGACGGGGCAAGCAGGTCAGGGTCCTTGTGTTCGCCAGGGGCGAGAAGGAAAAAGAGGCCTTGGAGGCTGGTGCCGATCATGTGGGGGCAGAGGAACTGGCCGAACGGATCCAGAAAGAGGGATGGTTGGAGTTCGACAAGGCCATCGCGACCCCTGACCTCATGGGGGTGGTCGGTAAGCTTGGACGCATCTTGGGGCCGAGGGGGCTGATGCCGAACCCCAAGGTGGGCACTGTCACCTTCGACGTGGCCAGGGCGGTCAAGGAGGTCAAGGCCGGCAAGGTGGACTTCAAGGTGGACAAGGCGGGCGTGCTTCATGCCCCCATCGGGAAGGTTTCCTTTGGAAAGGATAAACTCCTGGACAATGCCAAGGCGCTGCTCGAGGCGGTAGTGCGGCTCAAGCCCGCCAGCAGCAAGGGTGTATACCTGAGGGGCATTGCCCTGTCCAGTACCATGGGGCCAGGGGTCAAGGTCGATCCAGCCCACATTCGGAACATGATGAGGTGAGCTCTGTCATAGTGGCTTTCCACCGAGTTCGTAGATCGATTCAGTGCAAAGCGCCTAGGGATGAGCGAGGGGAGATCACCGGGAGATGAAACGCCCGGGGGGTGATGGAGGCGACCGGCGACGTCGAGTGGGCTCTGGGGCCCGTGATGCGCAGCGGGTCCAGGCCAAAGGGCTCATGGAAGGACGGTCCGGGCAATGACTCCCGCGCGACAGCGCACCAGAGGAAGGGGCAGAGGAGAGATCAGGTGAAGAGGCAAGACAAGGAACGATTGGTGGATAGGCTGAGGGAGAGGTTCGGCGAATCAGACGTGGCTGTCTTCACTCGCTTTTCTGGCCTCAGCGTGATGGAGATGAATCAGTTGCGCAACGAGCTCAAGAGGGCCTCGGTAGATTACCGAGTGGTGAAGAACACCCTGTTGAAACGAGCCATGGAAGCCGGGGGGATGGCCCATCTGAGAGACCTGGTTGAAGGCCCGTTGGCCGTTGCTACAACCAGGGGGGACATCGTTGCCTTGGCGAGGACCCTCACCGGATTCATGAAGGACCACCCGAAGCTGGAGATCCATGCGGGGCTGCTCAGGGGTAGGGTCTTGGACGCCAAGACCGTTGAGCGGGCCGCCACCCTTCCCAGCCGCGAGGAGTTGATCGGGAAGTTGCTATACCTGCTGAACTCCCCTGTGATTCGGCTGATGAATGCCCTCAAGGATATCCCGGGCAGTCTGGTGAGGACGCTCTCTGCCATCCAGGACCAGAAGGCTCAGGCCGACGGGACGCCATGATGGATCCAAGGGGCTTCCAGTACGATCGACGGGTCATTGGGGGGTCATCTGAGAAGGAGTGGCCGGGCCGGGGCAATCGCTGGCGTCGCCAGGGGATTGGCCCCGTGCGGTGGGGAGACAGCCGCCCAAGCTGCGACGCCGCGTGGAGTGACGGTGTGGCCCCGGCAGTTGCCTTGAGGATACGCCTGGCCTGGCATCAGGGAGTCGTTGATGAGCCGTGCCTTGGAGGCCTGTCTCGCGAGGGTTCCTGGCTCGCAACTTCAATA
>FWPV01003740.1_pt1 | contig 17002 bp, 12 predicted proteins | sample 2228371 | NCBI WGS metagenome assembly FWPV01 (sample SAMEA103939776, study PRJEB20133) | metagenome | reverse complement strand
AAAAGAATAAAATCACATTCTGGAAAGGACCTAAAAAAATTGTTAAAAAAAACAAGAATAGACGAGAATTTTTAGGTTTTCTTGGTTCTTTTTTCATATATTAATTTTTTTTAATGTTTTAATTTTCATTTTGCAAAACTAAGGTTTCTATGGTGCCATTTAATAATAAATGATTTATTTTTTCCTGATAATAGAGAATTTTATTGGTTTCATATTGTAAAACTGCCTGCTGTTCTGCATTTAAATCATTGATATAATCCACAGAGGTAATTAAACCTTTATCAAGTTTAAGCGACGACTGTAAAGTGATTTGTTTTCTCAATTGCATTATCAGTGAATCGTTTTTAAGTGAAGACTTAAGTTGTTCAATACGGGTTTCAGATATTCTTTGGGTCAATCGTAAATTCTGTTCAAAGGCTTGTTGTTGATTTTTGAGTTTTTGCTGTTGCAAAAAAATAAGTTGTTGATTGTTTCTCATGCTATGCCAGTCATATATTGTCCATCGTAATGAAATTCCAACAATATAGTAGGGATCTAAAGTGGTGGATAACATATTGAGTGCTGGGCGTCCATAGCCCGCTTGTGCAAATGCAATAATATTAGGTTTTCTTTGAGAATGAATCATATTTTTTGCGCTTTCAAATAGCATGTTTTGATTTTCAAAAGAAATAATTTCTATTTTTTTGATGTTTTTAATGCTGTCTATTTTAATGTCGGGCAATTTTAATAGAATACTATCGTTGACTTCTATTTGGGTTAGATCTTTAAAATTTTCGTATAGTGTTTTTAACATAAATTGATTTTCTAGGAGAATTTGGTAGGCTTTAATCTTTTCTATTAAGATAAAATTCACGTCTTTTTCCTGTAATATACCCATTTTAACAGCCGCTAATACGCTTTTTTCTTTCTCTTCAAGGGTGTTTACTATTAATTTTTGAAGTTCTATTTTTTTTCTAAAAATTAATATTTGAAAATAAAGTTGATTAATTTGTTCTATAAGTTTTCGAAGCTCAATGTTATTCTGGAGCAGATCTATTTGGGTTGAAATTTTTTCACTCTCTTTGGCATATTTTTTTATACCTCCCCTATATATAGGCTGTTGAATATTTATGTATATTTTATACTGATCCAGGGGAGTCTCAATTGTTTGTGGAAGAAAGGTTATGGGTTGGGTTGAAATATCGGGAATTAACATATGAAGATTCAGTCCATCGCTCTGATAGGTAGCCTGACTATTAAGCTCTATTGAGGGTTTCCATTGGTTTAGTAAATTATTTTGTTTGATTTTGCCCATACTATCTATTAGGCTCATATTGTGATATAGGGTATAATGGTCTATGGCTTGCTGCCAGCATTGTTGTAATAAAATGGTTTGTTGTGCATTAACTCTTTTATAGGGCAATGTAAGGATTAAAAGATATAAAAATATCATTATTCTTTTAAATGTTTGTCTCATAATTTATTTTTTAATGGCATTTATTATAAATTCTGAAATTACTTTACTACGATTTTTTATAAATTCCTCAAATGATATCTTGTTTCTCGATAGAATCAGATTTTCTACCATAGGACGGGCTATAAAGGGAAATACGCATAATGACACTATATTTATTATCAAATGTTCGTAAGGAATTGATTTTATTTTTCCCAAATTAGCTTCTTTTTCTATCATCTCTTTTATTTTATCTATTATATTGCTCCCATTATTATCAATTATTTTTTTGAAAGTATTAACGAGTTTTTCAGGATTTACCATTATCTCTCGAATAACAAAACGAACTATAAAGGGATTTTTTTGCAAAAAACTAATGTATAGTTCTATTATCAATTCTATTTTTTTTTCAAAGGGCATTTGATCTTCTATTATTGTATTGATACTCAGTGGTAGTTGACGAATCACATGTGGCACAATGGCATCAAACAAACGTTCTTTTGAACGGTAATAATAGTGTAAAAGAGCTTTGTTAATTCCTGCTCTATTGGCAATGTTTTGCATGCGAGCTCCTTCAAATCCTTTTTCTAAAAATTCATCGTAGGCCGCCTGAAAAATTATTTCTTCCGTACTTTTTGACTGATGTGTAGTTTCTTCTTTCATGTTAACTGAATAATTTAACCATAAAGTTAAACCATTTGGCAAATATAATGCTTTTTATTTTTTTGCAAATTTTTTTTATGCATTTACCTTCTTTTTGTATTCAGTTACAGTTGAAATAATATTTTCTCAAACACCGGTTGAGAAGCATGGATTTCTTAAAGTAAAGGGTAATCAATTAGTTAATGAAAAAGGGGAGGGGGTTCAATTAAAGGGTATGTCGCTATGTTGGAGTCAGTGGTTTCCTAAGCACTATAATTTCGAAACCATAAAATGGTTAAGAGATGATTGGAAATGTGATGTAGTACGTGCTGCTATGGCAGTAGAATGGGATGGGTATTTAATTCATCCCGATATGGAACAATATAAGGTGGAAACGGTAATTCATGCTGCCATCGATTTAGGGTTGTATGTCATTATAGATTGGCACGATCATCATGCTGAGCGAAATGTAGAGGCAGCCAAACGTTTTTTCGGTGAAATGGCAAGAAAGTTTAATCTTTTTCCCAACATTATATATGAAATATATAATGAACCCGAAAAAGTGAGTTGGAGCAATATTATTAAACCATATCATGAGGCAGTTATTGCAGAGATTAGAAAATACGATAAAAAAAATATTATAATATGTGGTACTTCCACCTGGTTGAAGGATGTAGAGGAGGCTGCCCTCGACCCGTTACAGGGTGAAAATATAGCTTATACCTTACACTATTATGCAGCAACTCATAAACAATGGTTACGTGATAAATTAGTAAAAGCATTAAATGCAGGTATAGCTATTTTTGTAACAGAGTATGGTTTATGTGAAGCTTCGGGAGAAACTTCTATCGATTGTGATGAAGCTATTAAATGGTGGAATTTGTTAGATCAATATAAAATAAGTTATTGTAACTGGGCTATTTACGATAAGAAAGAGAGTGCTGCTGCACTTTATCCTTTAAATAATACAAAAGGGGAATGGCAAGTAGAAAATCTTACCCCTTCGGGTCGTATGGTACGTGCTCATTTAAGAGGAGAAGCTCCTCTCATATATTGTCCCCAGAAGTAAAAAAGCGGATATTTCCGCTTTTTAGATGGCTATAGCTTTTACTCTAAATATTACGTTTTTCCCAACATAATAATTTCCATGATCAAATTCCCATTCCCAGCTCTGAAGAGTGGGATAGTTCACTATATCTACCGAAAGTATAGGTTGAATGGCTTCTAATTGATTATGTTTATTTTTTATAACTTCCTCATAATCTGTAATTAAGCACGTTTTGCCTTTAGGAAGAGTTTCAATATGTTTTATTTGTAATATTTTTTTAAATGTGTTTAATTCTTCCTCATTGTATATGTCATATTTTTTAATATAGGATAATAGCATTTGATCAAGTTGGCTTAATATGTTTACTGAGGCTACAAAATCAAATTCTTGGGTATAGGAAAAACCGTTAATTTCAAGTTCAGTGAGATTTATTTTTTTTCGAAAACTTTTGTACATTTGTATGCAATCATATACCTGTTGTACAGCTCCTCCTGTTATGTCCTGCTCTATTGCATAAACATTTGAATATTTTTTTAGTTTATGTTTTACCTGAGCGGGATGTATGATGTCAAAAAGGTATACTTCCTTAAATTGTTGCGATAGTTCATCTAAGGGTATATCTAGTAACCAACCACTTCCCAGTATAGCACAGGAGTCCTTAGAACAATTCTCTGCAGCATTCAATATGATTTTTTTGGTGTTTTCTATATGGGAGGCCCAACCAGCCAATTCATTTATATAACGATCAAATATTCCTCTTTGATCGGCAAAGTAATTCATTTTTTTAAGTATTCGATATTTTCTATTTAAAAACATATGTTTTATTTATTTTCGTTCATTTTATTCAATTCTTTCTGTATTATATCTCTGAAATATTCCTTGAGTTGGGCAGGTTCGTATGTTGGAAATTTTTCATAGGGTACAGGATCTAATATTTTTACTCTGATATGGGTTTCTGGGTCATCTTTTTTTGTTTTTAATCCAATATAACTCCCATCTATTACAATGGGTTGTATGGGAACTTTGTTTTCTATAGCTGCTTTAAATGCCCCTTCTTTAAAACGTCCCATATTTCTTGATTTTGATCTTGTTCCCTCTGGGAATATCATTACGGGATTATTCTCAGAAAGGGCTTTTTTTATGTCTTGAAACATTTTGGTAAATGTTCGCGGATCTTCTCTTTTTAAACTAATGTAGCCATTCATACGCATTACCCAGCCCAATACTGGTACCTTGAAATTTTCTATTTTCGATACCCAAATGAAGTAGGCAAAGGTGTGAAAAAGTACTACAATGTCGAGCAAATGTTGATGATTGGAAATGACAATGCATGCTTTTTCACGGGTTAGTTTTTCTTTATTCTCTATATCTACGTATGTCGATGGTAATATACTTATGTAAAAAGTATTCCACCATTGGGTATATTTTTTGGCTGCATAGTGTTTTTTATCGAATGGATAGGTTATTATCCATAGTATTAGGTAGGGGATAAAAAGGATAAAGAGAGTGATCCCAACTATTATCCAAATTATATAATTACGTATTTTATAGTACATTTTTTTTTTTTTTAATCTCGCAAAGATATAAAGTTTTATTTTGTGTTCTATTAAAATCATATCTTTAATAGATGTATGCGTTTTACGGCTATATAAATAGAATTTATGAATTATGAACGAGATTTGATTCGACCTTAGGTTAAATAAATTATAATTTGAAGGAAATTAGTTAATTTGTGACGATTGAAGTTTTTTATTCTTTTTTATATTTATTCTTTGTGGCATATATATAACGTAAATAAGTTAAAGAGCCCTTAAGTAGGGCAACAAATAATTATTAATTGATAACTTAGATGGATATTTTTACTTTATAGGGTTATTTTCAAATAATTGTACATATCCAGGCAGTAAATAAATTTTAGCATCTATATAGGTAATAAAATATTGATTTATAATGTTTTGTATATGTCAATCAAATTAATAGTTCAATTAATTTAACTTAATAAATAATTGTATTTTTATTCTTCAACTGAATAACAATTTCCATGGTATCTTTTGCTATCTCTAGTTCTTCGTTGGTAGGAACTACCAATACTTTGACTCTGGAATTTGGAGTGCTAATAATTTGTTCTTTTCCCCTGAGACCTTTGTTTAAATTTTCATCTATGGTAATACCCAGAAATTCCATATCGCTACATACCTCCCTACGTGTATCATCGGAATTTTCGCCAACTCCTCCTGTAAAAACTAAAACATCGAGTCCACCCATAGCCGCCGCATAGGCTCCTATGTATTTTTTTATGCGATAGTGATACATGTCAAGTCCCAATTGAGCTCTATAATTACTTTGTTTGTATGCAGCTTCGCTCACTTCACGCATATCCGATGAAATTCCGGTGATTCCCAATATTCCACTATGCTTATTAAGTATTGTATTGGCAGTATTAGCATCAACCGACTCTTTTTGCATAATGAAGGTAACAATTCCAGGATCAACATCGCCGCTGCGAGTTCCCATAATCAAACCCTCGACTGGTGTTAAACCCATGGAAGTATCAATAGATTTACCATTTTTTATGGCTGTTATGGAAGCCCCATTGCCCAAATGACAAGTAATTATTTTCTGTTCTTCAATTTTTACTTTAAGTATTTCACATGCCCTACGTGATACATATCGATGTGAAGTACCATGATATCCATAACGCCTTAAGCCATATTTTTTATAAAGAGAGTAAGGTATGGCATACATGAATGCTTTTTCAGGCATGGTTTGATGAAAAGCAGTATCGAAGGTGGCTACCTGGGGTACTTCTGGTAATAAGGCTTGCATGGCATATATCCCTTTCAAATTGGCTGGATTATGTAAAGGGGCGAGATTTACGTATTCTTCAATTTTTTCAATGACGTGTTTATCTATGTAAACACTTCCTTTAAATTCTTCACCTCCTAAAACTACTCTGTGTCCTACCGCGTCTATTTCATTGAAACTGGAGATTACTCCTCTTCTTTTGCTACTCATTATCCCTAATATGTATTCTATTCCCGTCTGGTGATCGATGATCTCACCTTCAAGTTTTACCGGTTCACCATTATAGGGTTCATACTTGAGATACGAACCATGGAGTCCTACCTTATCAACTATTCCTTTTGCCAATATTTTGTTCTCCTCCATATCAAAAAGTTGATATTTTATGGAGGAACTGCCACAATTGAGGACTATGATTTTCATTTTTTTATTCTTTTGTTTAATTTTATAGCGTAAACATTTAGTTTAAATGATTTTATTTAAACACCTGTTTATCAAATTAATGCAATTTAAATTCCGCACTTTGAATGGTTTCTCCTACAATTTTTCCATCCTTGTAATGATAAAATCCTTTCCCTACTTTTTTCCCAATATATCCCGAACGAACTAAACGTTTTATTACAGGAGAAGCTTTAAACTTATACAAACTATATTCTTGAAATAGATTGTCCATCCATTTTACAACCTTATCAAGACCTATTTTATCGGCAAGTTCAAAGGGTCCCAATTGCATGCGATATCCCTCTTTCATTACCTGGTCAATGGTGCGTGCCGAAGCTACTCCTTCCATTAATAATTCACAGGCTTCATTAATGAGGGTAACTATGAGCCGGGTACTGATATGTCCTGGTGATTCATTTATGGCAATAACCTTTCGATCTATCATTTTAGCAAATTTGCATACCTTTTGATAGGTATCAAGGCTAGTCTCCATGCCTTTTACCACTTCAACTATTTTTATTGTGGTGGCCGGACTCATAAAATGAAGTCCTATGGCACGCTCAGGACACCTCAGCACAGATGCAATTTCACTGATCATTAGGGTGGAAGTATTAGTTGCAATAATTGTTTCTTCGGAAACTACTGCTTCTATTTTTTTAAATACTTCTTTACGTAATTCTAAATTATTCCCTGTTGTTTTGGAGTTTACCGATTCTATTACTAGGTTACATTCTGCTAAATCATTAAAATCTATGGTGCCTCGCATGCGCGATAATATTGCTCTTTTGTCAGATTGGGTCAGACCCCATTGATTTTCTTCTTCATCTAGTTGATTCTTTATGCTTTCGTATATTTCTTTTATCTTTTCCTCCGAAACATCTAGAAATATAGCATTTAATCCATATTGGCATATAATTCGAGTAATTTCTTGACCCATCCTGCCACAACCCACTACTCCTATGGTATGTATTTCATCCCTTTTATGTATTTTTCGGGTTAAGGCATAGTCCTCTAACGTTTCTTTTATGATTTCTTCTTTTTTAACTTCATCTTTCATGTAAGGAAATATTTTGGATATTTGAATCTTAAATTTTATAATCCTGCTGCCTGATTGGCCGTAATGGCAATGAGATTTACAATGTCGCTAACAGAGCATCCACGTGATAAATCGTTGATTGGTGCTGCCATCCCCTGTAAAACGGGTCCTATTGCTTCGGCATGTGCCAGCCTTTGTACTAGTTTGTAGGCAATATTTCCTGCTTCTAAGGTTGGAAAAATGAGTACATTTGCATATCCTGCAATGGTGCTCAATGGTGCCTTGCTTTTTCCAATGGAGGGGATAATGGCTGCATCGGCTTGTAATTCGCCATCTATTTGTAAGGTTGGATCCTTTTCCTGTGCGATTCGTGTAGCTTGTATTACTTTATCACACATTTCATGACGGGCGCTTCCTTTAGTTGAAAAACTTAGCATGGCAACTTTGGGTTCTATTCCAACTATGGCTTTTGTTGTCCTGGCTGTGGTAACTGCTATTTCCGCTAATTCACGATCGGTAGGATTAGGATGAACGGCACAGTCGGCAAATATTAGAATACCCTCATGCCCAAATTCTTTGTCCTTTAATATCATAATAAATGCACCAGATACTACACTTATACCTGGTTCGGTTTTTACATATTGAAAAGCAGGACGAAGTACATCTCCCGTTGCATTCATGGCGCCCGCTACTTCACCATCTGCATCTCCGTTTTTTATCATTAATGTGGCCAGATATAATGGATTTTCTATAAGTACTTTTGCTTCTTCTTTTGTCAATCCTTTATTTTTCCTTAGCTCTAACATTAATTCTACATATCTATCCTTGTTGTCATGAAATTTTGGATTGATGATGGTAGCTTTTTCTATATTATTTAGGCTTTTTTCTTTAGCTATTTTAAGAATTTCATTTCTATCGCCCAATAGTATTATATCTGCTATGCCTTCCTGTATTACAATATCCGCAGCTTTTAGGGTTCTTTCTTCTGTCCCTTCGGGTAATACAATTCTTTTTTGATGTTTTTTTGCATTTTCTATGATTCTATCTAATAAGTCCATAATATTTTTTTTTTAATCATGCAAAATTATGCAAAATACTGTTTCCTTTTTATGAAATTGTGCTACTTTTTTCTTATTTAGAGCCATTTAAAAAAAGGAAATACGTACAATGGGATACTAATATCTTTTTAGTTATTATTTTGAACAATTTTTCCAGTCCTATTTATAATTAAAAAAGGGACTGTCTTATTTCATACAGTCCCTATTTGATAATATTTAATTGTTTTTAATTGTTGCTTACATTATCCTTTATTTCTGTATGAAGAATATCTATTTTTATTTCTTCTTTTTCCTTATCAAGTCCTATGAGTATTTTATCCCCCTCATGGATACTTGCCTTTATAATAACTTCTGCCATAGGATCTTCAAGGTATTTTTGAATGGCTCGCTTAAGAGGACGTGCTCCAAACTGACTGTCGTACCCTCGTTCTATTATGAAATCTCTGGCTTCATCGGTAAGTTCTACTTGATATCCAAGAGAATGTATACGATCGTACAATCCTTTCAACTCTATATCTATGATCTTTGAAATGTGTTCTTTCGTTAATGGATTGAATAATACTATATCATCAATACGATTGAGAAACTCAGGAGCAAATGTTTTTTTCAAAGCGTTCTGAATAACACCTTTTGCATAATCATTGGCTTGAGCAAGTTTAGCACTGGTGGTAAAACCAATACCCTGACCAAAATCCTTTAATTGACGAGTCCCAATGTTGGAGGTCATTATGATAATGGTATTTTTAAAATCTACTCTTCTGCCCAAACTGTCGGTAAGTATACCATCATCCAAAACTTGCAGTAAGAGATGAAAAACATCAGGATGTGCTTTTTCAATTTCATCAAGTAGTACAACTGAATAAGGTTTTCTGCGAACTTTCTCGGTAAGCTGACCCCCTTCCTCGTACCCAACATAGCCTGGAGGTGCCCCTATCAGACGAGAAACTGAAAATTTTTCCATATATTCACTCATATCGATACGGATAAGATTATCGTAACTTTCAAAAAGGTATTTAGCTAATATCTTAGCCAATTGAGTTTTACCTACCCCCGTAGGGCCTAAAAATATAAATGAACCAATAGGTCTATTGGGATCTTTCAAGCCGGCTCTATTGCGTTGTATTGCTTTGACTACTTTATCAATTGCTTCATCCTGGCCCACAACGCTTGCCTTGAGTTCTTCTGCCATTTTTAAAAGTCGTGTACCCTCAGCTTGAGCTATTCTTTGTACTGGTACACCTGTCATCATGGCTACCACCTCTGCCACTTTGTCGGCATCAACTACAATTCTATTTTTACTCAATTCTTGTTCCCACCTAATTTTTTCATGTTCCAAACGCTCCAATAATTCTTTTTCACGGTCACGAAAACTTGCAGCACGTTCAAAATTCTGATTTTTTACCGATTTTAATTTTTCTTTTTTCGTTTCCTCTATTTCTTTTTCTAAATTTAATATTCGTTCTGGAACAACAATATTAGATATATGCACACGCGAACCGGCTTCGTCCATCGCATCAATAGCTTTATCTGGTAAATGATGATCGGTTATGTATCGAGCAGTAAGCTTTACACATGCTTCTAATGCCTCTGGTGTATATATTACATTATGATGCTCCTCATACCTGTCTTTAATGTTGTAAAGTATTTCAAGGGTTTCTTCTGGAGTAGTAGGCTCTACCATAACTTTCTGAAATCTTCGTTCGAGAGCGCCATCTTTTTCAATATGCTGACGATACTCATCCAAAGTAGTAGCCCCAATGCATTGTATTTCCCCACGTGCCAACGCAGGTTTTAGCATATTGGCAGCATCGAGCGAACCAGTGGCTCCACCAGCTCCAACTATGGTATGTATCTCATCAATAAAAAGTATGATATTCGGATTACGCTGAAGCTCATTCAATATTGCCTTCATACGTTCTTCAAATTGACCTCTATATTTCGTCCCAGCAACAATAGAAGCAAGATCTAAGGCTATAACTCGCTTATTAAAAAGTACTCTCGATACTTTTCTTTGTACTATACGTAATGCCAAGCCCTCAACTATAGCCGATTTTCCTACTCCTGGTTCTCCAATAAGTATGGGATTATTCTTTTTCCTTCTACTCAGTATCTGTGCTATGCGTTCTATTTCTTTTTCCCTTCCTACTATGGGATCTAGTCGACCCTCCTCCGCTGCCTTAGTTAAATCTATACCAAAGTTATCCAATACAGGAGTATCCGAATTCGATTTAATAGAGGAACCCTGTGAACCTTTTCCCATGCCACCAAAAGGAGAGCTTCTCTCATCATCCTCATCTCCATAATCGGAAGAATTTTTAGGCTGCCTAATCTCAATAGCATCACGTATTATATCGTAATCTATATTATTTTCCATCAAATATTTAGAAACCAAGTTATTCTCATCCCGTAGTATGGCCAATAATAAATGCCCTGTGGATATTTCTTCATCGTTAAGCGCTCTGGCTTCCAGGTATACCAACTTAAGTATGCGTTCCGACGACTTAAGTAATGGTAAATGTTCTATACTTCTGTTTTCATCGGTATATTCTCTAATGGAATCTTCAATGTAGGTTTTTATTTCGTTTATATCTATTAATTCTGATAGTATATCTATAGCTATACTCTCCCCATCTCGCAATATACCCAGAAAAAAGTGCTCTGGCCTTATATAGGAATTTCCCAATCGTATAGCTTCTTCTTTACTATACGATAAAACATCTTTAATTTTTTGTGAAAATTGTGAATCCATACATTTTTTTTTTAAGATATAACAATTATTATACCTTTTTGCTTATGCAAAGTTAGTTAAATTTAAATAAAATTCTTTAATCTTGCAATTATTAATAATTTTCAACAAAACTTTAATATTTAGCAAATAAACCTTAAATTCGTGCACTTTTAAAAATTTTTAGAGATTTTTTGTTATATGGCTGATATTGAGCGAATTATTCCAGTAAACATTGAAGAAGAAATGAAAACAGCCTACATCGATTATTCGATGTCGGTTATTGTTTCACGTGCCCTGCCCGATGTTAGAGATGGTTTAAAACCTGTGCATCGTAGAGTTTTATTTGGGATGGCCGAATTGGGGTTAACGGCAAATAAACCTTATAAAAAATCGGCTCGAATTGTTGGGGAAGTTCTTGGTAAATATCATCCTCACGGCGATTCTTCGGTTTATGAAACAATGGTACGAATGGCTCAACCCTGGTCGTTACGTTACCCATTAGTGGATGGTCAGGGCAATTTCGGTTCAATCGATGGCGATAGTCCTGCGGCTATGCGTTATACTGAAGCTCGCCTTATGAAAATAGCCGAAGAAATGCTCACCGATATTGATAAAAATACAGTTGATTTTCAGCTAAACTTCGACGATACTCTTCAAGAACCTACAGTGATGCCGGCCCGTATCCCTAATTTGCTCATTAATGGTGCTTCTGGTATTGCTGTGGGAATGGCTACCAATATGCCTCCACATAATCTTCGGGAAGTAGTAGATGCTATTATTGCTTATATCGATAATAACAATATTACGATAGATGAATTGATGCATTACATTAAAGGCCCCGACTTTCCTACGGGAGGAATAATTTTAGGGACTTCTGGAATACGCGAAGCGTACGAAACAGGTAAGGGAAAAGTTATTATTCGTTCCCGTACTGAAATAGAAACTACTGAAACTGGAAGAGAACGAATTGTGGTTACAGAAATCCCTTACATGGTAAATAAACTCGAACTTATTCAAAAAATTGCCGATCTAATCAATGAAAAAAAAATAGAAGGCATTTCATATCTCAACGATGAAAGTGATAGGGAGGGTATGCGTATAGTTATGATTTGCAAAAGAGAAGCCTCGGCCAATGTAGTTTTAAATAAATTACTAAAGTATACCCTTTTACAAACCTCATACAATATTAACAATATCGCTTTAGTTAATGGTCGTCCACGTACTTTAACTTTAAAAGAATTAATTAAATATTATGTCGATCACCGACATGATGTAGTCGTTAGAAGAACACAGTACGATCTACAAGAAGCTGAAAAGAAAAAACACATTCTCGAGGGTTTGCTTATTGCGCTCGACCATCTCGACGAAGTTATTAATCTTATTCGCGAATCACGCACCCCTGAAGAAGCTAGAAATGGTTTAATAGAAAGATTTGGCCTCACAGAGATTCAAGCCCGTTCTATTCTCGATATGAGACTGCAAAGTCTTACCGGAATGCAACGTGAAAAAATTAAGTCAGATTATGATGAGTTGGTCAAACAAATTGCTTACTATCAACAAATCCTCTCCGATGAAGGTTTACGGATGTCTATTATTAAAGATGAGCTTAGTGATATTAAAGAAAAATATGGTGACGAACGCCGTACGGAGATACATCCCAGTGCCGAGGAATTCAATCCCGAAGATTTTTATGCTAACGATGAAATGATCATTACCATATCTCACATGGGATACATCAAACGAACTCCTCTTGCCGAATTTCGAACCCAGAGTAGGGGAGGAGTAGGTTCTAAAGCCAGTGCAACACGCGATGATGATTTTCTTGAACATATGTTTAGTGCAACCATGCACAATACCATATTATTTTTTACTGAAAAAGGAAAGTGTTTCTGGCTTAAAGTATACGAAATACCAGAAGGAAATAAAACTTCGAAGGGTAGAGCAATTCAAAATTTACTCAATATCGACCCCGATGATAAAATTCGTGCCTATATTCATGTACCTAATCTTGAAGATAGAGAGTATCTCAATAATCACTACGTAATTTTATGTACCCAAAAAGGAATAATCAAAAAGACATTACTGGAAGCCTATTCACGCCCCCGTCAATCGGGTATTCATGCTATAAACATTAGAGAAGGAGATAGACTTATAGAAGCTATTCTTACTGATGGTAATTCAGAAATTTTAATGGCTGTAAAATCTGGTAAAGCTTTACGCTTTCATGAACAAAAGATTCGACCCGTTGGTCGTTCAGCTGCAGGAGTGAAAGGCATTACGCTATGCGACGATAACGATGAAGTGGTTGGTATGGTGTGTGTTAACACGTCCTCCGAAACCATTATGGTAGTTTCGGAAAACGGATTTGGAAAACGTTCCGATGTTAATGAGTATAGAATTACCGGAAGAGGTGGTAAAGGAGTTAAAACCATTAATATAACCCCTAAAACAGGACAACTTATTGGAATTAAAAGTGTTACCGATGAAGATGATCTAATGATAATTACTCGAATGGGTTTAACCATTAGAATGGATGTTTCGCAATTCCGAATTATGGGACGTGCTACCCAAGGAGTAAAACTCATTAATTTACGCGAAAACGATGCAATAGCCGCAATCGCTAAAGTTCCTAAGAGCAATGATGAATCAATTAATGAATCTCAGGAGGAAAACAATTGAACTTTAAAACGAAAAAATATTTTTTTAAATTTGTAAGTAATATAAAATTATTGTTAATCAAAAAAAACTGAAAAATGAGAAAAATATTTGTGTTTTTCCTATTGATAAGTGCAACAGGCATTTTATCAATGGCTCAAAAAAAAGTAGTAAGAATCGCAGAACGTGAGCTTAACAAAGGTAATCTTAAAACTGCATGGGATACTCTTCAGGTAGCATTACAAAATGAAGAAACAAAAAATGATGCCAATACCTGGTTTTTAAAAGGATTAATCTTGCAAAATATTGCAAAATCGACCGATTCATCACTTCTAAGTATGATAGATGAACCGGTAAAGCATGCTTATGAGGCTTATGAAAAAGCGTTACAAATTGATGCAGGTAAAGTCAGACAAAAAATAAATCTTCAGTTAAATGATATGTACATCATTGCTGTAACAAGAGGAAGTAAAGAGTTTGAAAATAAAAATTATAGTAAAGCCTTAGAACTGTTTGAATTATCTCTGCAAATAGAAACAGCCCCTATCTTTAAAAATATTATTGATACCTCCATGTATTTCAACTGTGGTTTAGCTGCTTTGAATGCTAAAAATTATGATAAGGCTATTGAATATTTTTCTAAAGCTGCTCAATATAATTATAATGGGGGAGTAACTTATTCACTTCTTAGAAACGCATATTTAGAAAAAGGAGATTCCATCAATGCATTAAAAACCCTTCAGGAAGGTTTTGAAAAATTTCCCAATGATTTAAATGTTATAGTTGATCTTGTAAATTATTATATTACAAGCCAGAAGGTAGACGATGCCTTACGTTATCTGAATATGGCTAAAGAAAAAGAACCCAATAATGCTTCCTTTTATTTTGCCGAAGGAACATTGTATGAAAAAATAAACGATACAGAAAAAGCCGAAAATGCTTACCGCAAGGCAACTGAGTTAGATCCAAAACATTTCGGAGCATGGTACAACCTAGGAGTTCTTTATTACAATAAAGCGGTTAAAATTTTCGATGAAGCCTCCAATGAAAAAGATGATAACAAATATCAGCAAATGCTCAACGAAGGAAATGAAATGTTAAAAAAATGTATTCCTTACCTCGAAGAAGCGCACAAAATTGATCCCAAAGATGAAATTTGTGCTAAAACCCTTCGAGGATTATATTTTCGTTTACAAATGAAAGACAAACTCGATGCCATTAATACCGAAATGGGATGGTAAATATCTAATAATAAAGGAGTTGCAAATACTCCTTTATTTTATAAATTTAAATTTAACATAATATTAATTATACGACTTTAAAAAAAATTATTTTTTTTATCAAAAAAATTCTTTTGATTTCAATGAAAAATGTATTATTGCAGTAAAATCAAAAGCAGAACCATGGGAAAAGTGAATAAGGTTGTAAGTTTACAAAACCTATCGCCGGAATTGATTGAACTTCTGCACAAAAAGTATCCTGATGGATACCAGAATCATGTTATTAAAGTTACTACTCCTAAAAATGATTTCTTTTATGGAGTTACGCTGGATACTCCAGAGGTAAGTTATTTGGTTAAGGTTCCGGTAAAAATAGATACCAATCCAGAAGAAATTGATGAAAAAGATTTCATCACCGAACCAGATGATGTACTTACCCCTGATGAAACATTTGACGACACGGTTGAAGATGCTGAAGATCCTGATTCAATTCCAGATGAGGATTAATTTTTTAAGAATAAAACCTGGTTGTTACCAGGTTTTTTTATTATTATAGTTACTATTTACTTAGTACAAAATCAAATAATATCAGCATTTTAATTTATGAATAATATTAGAGGCGGTGGTAAAGTCTTCTGAATCAATGGCATTCAACACTTCATTCGATACACCTAAGGTTTCCTTGTAATACTGCATCAGAATATTGTTGAAAATATCAATATTGCTTCCAATTCGACGAATGCCGTCTTCAAAATCAATGGCTGATTTATGCTTTCTGGTTTTTAAAACGTCAATTATTGTCTGTAAAAATTGCTCGGGATCAAAGGGCTTACTAATATAGAAGTTAATTCCTGCTACTCTACACTTTTCCTCTATTCCGGTTATGGCATCGGCTGTCATGGCGATAATCGGAACTTTTTGGTCTGTTTTCCTGATTAAAGTGGTAGCTTCAAGACCATTAAGAACGGGCATATGCAAATCCATAAGAATTAAGTCAACATCGTTTTGATGTGCCATAAAATATTCATACCCTTCTTTTCCATCATTAGCCAAAGTGATTCGGCAGCCAATTGGGCTAAGAATCGATTGGGCAATCATTTGATTTGTCTTATTATCCTCAACAATTAGTATATGGTGGGAGTCTTTCGATAATTGTTGAAGGGAAAGGCTCTTGTCAGGAGCTGTTTTCTGCAGATGAACCACCTGTTTCTTCGTTAGTTCCAAGATGCAATTAAATAAAGTGGAGGGCATAAATGGTTTAATAATACCAAAATCAATGCCGGCAACTTCTAAATTTTCAAATAAGTATTCTCTGGCAATTGGGATCATCAAAATGCACTTCGGAATATGAGTGATTTGTTCACGAACTTTTGAATAAAATTCTATACCGTTTTCACTTGGTGTAGAGTAATCCAATAACAATAAATCGTAGGGAGTATTTCCGGTCTTACCTGCTTCCTCTAACAAGGTGAAACCTTTCTCGACGGAATTGGCAAACTCGGCAGTAATATGAAAAGAGGTTAAGTATTCCTTGATCATATTCACGTAAAAGGGACTCTTTTCAATAACAAGAATTCGAAGTCGGCTAAAATCCACAGAGGATTTTAATGAGTATTCGCGATGTTCCTGTGTATTATCAATATCCAAGTTGATTTGAAAGGAAAAAGTGGAACCTACTTTTTCTGTGCTTTCCACCTGAATTTCACCGCCCATAAGCTCGACTAAGGTTTTGGATATTGTGAGGCCGAGGCCGGTTCCTCCAAATCTACGGCTGATGCTGGCATCACCCTGATCAAAGGGGGTAAAAATTTGTTTGAGTTGTGTTTCTGACATACCAATTCCGGTATCTTTTATTTTAAATACTATCTTACAGGTTTCGACGGTCTTCTCGAGGACGGTAATAGTCACGGAGACGGAGCCTTCTTTTGTAAATTTAATTG
>FWPV01008559.1_pt1 | contig 17004 bp, 18 predicted proteins | sample 2228371 | NCBI WGS metagenome assembly FWPV01 (sample SAMEA103939776, study PRJEB20133) | metagenome | reverse complement strand
TTGAAAAAAAGTGGATATAATAAAAAAATAGAAGAAACTAAGAAATATTTTAAGAAAGAATTAATTATTCTGTTAAAATGATTGAAAATTTTTTTAATTGTTTATATAATATTATTGAAAAAAAATTTTATGTCGGAGAAAGGAGGTGAAAAAGCTTTAGGACCGACATAAAATAAATACAATTGATTTAAGGAAACACGGAAACTTAAATCAAGTTGTAGGAATTTTAAAAATCCTAAGGAGGTAAAGGATGAAAAAAACTTTTACGCTTGTAGTGTTGATGTTGCTTTTGGCTGTCCCAACATTTTCAGCATTTGTAGATGTTCCTGCTGACCATTGGGCTTATGACGCACTTGATAAAGCAATAAAGAGTGGAATATTAGAAGGTTATCCTGATGGAACTTATAAAGGGCAGAGAAATATGAGTCGATATGAATTGGCTATGGTGATAGCAAGACTGCTTGACTACATAGATAAAATTCAACCTGCTAAAGGAGAAGTAACCTCTGCTGAATTGGAAGAAGTCAAAAATATAATAAAAAAGCTGGCTGCAGAGTTTAAAGATGAACTTGCTGCTCTTGAAGTAAAAGTGGATGAAAATGGGAAACGAATTACCGAATTGGAAAAAAAGGTGGCAGGGCTAAAAGGATTTTTGGGAACACTGAAAGTTTCTGGCACATTAAGGCAAAGAGTGGATGTAGTAGATACGGATTGTAGAGATTTACTTGGTAGCTGCTTACTTGCTGAAAAAACAGAACCAAAAGCGGGCTATGAACTATTTGGTTATCTTGCTGTGGAAGGTAAAGCAGGCGATAATGTGGATGTCTTGGTGGAGCTGGATACATGGAATACTAATGCAAGTAGGACCACTCGTTTTGGCAGTGATGACGGATTTACTTTAACCCTTGATCAGGCGTTTGCACTAATAGATATGACGAAAACCGCTGCAGAATTGGATAGTTTGAAAACAACAGTAGGGTATCAATACTTTAAGTTGGGACCTTATGGTTTGTTAGCAGATAATGGTTATGCAGCGAATCCTGCATTAAGAGTGGATTTGGCAAAGGATAGAATAAGCCTTACTGGAATAGCAGCAGTTCTTACTTTAAACAATGTTGAAGCTGGTAAAGGTTCTGATGGTGGAGATAAATATGTTGCTGGTAGACTGGGAATTGATTTATCTCCAGTTAAGTTAGGAGTAAATTACCTTGGGCAAGGAGTCGGACTTGAAAAAGGATGGGGTGTAGATTTAGATGCCAAACTACTCACAAAAAGCCCATATCTTACTGGTTTGAGGGCTGAATATTTACAGATGACAGATGATCAAGTTGGCTCTGCAAATCCTTTTAATAACATCAACGATTATAGTTATATAGTTGGGTTGGATGTTTATAAAACAGATAGGGCGAAGTTAACTCTTTCCTATGCAGACATTAGTGCCTTGCCAGGGGCAACTGGAGTAGATGTTGACCCGTTTTTAGAATTTGATGAAAAAAACACTACTTTAGGGGGCCAGGTTATTCGCTCTTATGAAAGCGGTGCAATTTTTTGTCCGGATAATTTCAAAGGATGGGGAGCAGAAGGTTCTTATACTTTGTTGAAAGATTTGACGATAAAAGGTAAAGTAGTAATTGGTGATTATAACGAAAATTATCCAGCTACTGTTGGATTAAAAGGAGAACGAAGGACAGGCGTAGCAGCAATTGGAATTTCTAAGCCAATTAATGATGAAGCTACTTTATCAATTCAGTACATGCAGGCTGGAAAGGACCCAATGATATTAAACAGAATCCGAGGCGAATTGCTTGTTAACTTCTAATACCATCCTTCTTAAAAGCTGGTAGTTTTGCAAAAATAAAGCCCTGAGCAATTTATTTTGCTTAGGGCTTTTTTTATTTTTATAAATATGAAAAATGCTTTTTTTTTATTGTTTACTTACTTACTTTTTCTTTCGTTAGTTTCTTTATATTCTTCTTCTGAAGATAAGACGAAACAAATAATTAAAATTACTGCCAATGAGATTGAGTTCGATTATGCAAATGGATTAGTAATTGGTAAGCAAAATGTAAATGTAAATTTTTCTGATATAGAATTTAAATTTTTTGACATTAAGGCTGATTTAAATCAAAAAAAATTTTGTTCATCAAGTTTATCTTCAATTGATAAAGGCAAGCTACATCTTACAGGAGATGAATTTACTTATGATTATAAAGTAAAAAAAGGTTTGCTTAAAAATATTAGAGGTAATTACGAAAATGTGAATATATTTGGAGAAGAAGTATCATTTACCTCTGATTTCTATTTATTTAAGGATATTAATGCCTCGACCTGTCCTGAAAATAAAAAGGATTTTAGAGTTTTTGTAAAATATGTTGAATTAAAAGAAGGAAAAAATGCAAAAATGGAAAATGTATCCATTTTTTTACACAACTTGAAAATTTTTAAATGGAAAAAATATGAAATGAACTTTGAGAAAGGAGAGCATAGAATGTCATCTGGGTTATTTATGCCTCAGGTTAATTATTCAAAGGAAGCGGGCTTAGGAATAGGATTTTTTTTAACTAAAGAATTGAGAGAATCTAATTTAAATATTACACAGGCTTACTTCACCAAATATGGATTTCTGCCGAAAGTTTCAATAACAAAAAATTTTTCAAATAACGAATTGAATTTTGTTTATGGAAGAGAGATAAGAAAAGATCATGAAAAAAGACATTTAATGATAGGTTCTATACCTTCTGTTCGATATATTACTAAAGATGTTAAATTTGGTGATTTTACTTTTTCCACTGAGTTGGAGTTTGGCAAATTAAGGGAATATAAACCTTTTAAAGAAGGAGAATTTGGTAGACTTTTAATTGATGCAGAGGGAAAAGTTATAAATATAACAGATACATTGAAAATGAGCGTCGATGGAAATTTGAATTTCTCAAAAGTTTTTCATGGAAAACATGTTTTCTTTGAAAACGCAGTAGATACCTAGCTCTTTAACTTGCTTATGTTTTATATTATCAGAGGTTCGAGTTTTAAAAATATTTTAAAAATAATAGAAACATTAATTTGAATTTTAAGGATTATATATATAAAGGGGATTCTTTTTTCAGAATTAATAAGATAGATACTAATGAAAGGGTTGTATTAGATGTAAAATTCCCTTTTGGTAAGAAATTCACGTTTAGCATTTCAAATGATTATGATGTTGTTGAAAGAAAATTTGATGAAGTGGAAATGGAAATAAAGAGAGATTTTAATTGCTTACAATGGTCTTTTGTTTGGAGGTTTAAAAGTAAAGAATTTGCAATTGATGCAGATATTTTAGGATTGTGATTTTCTTTTGATGATTAACTAATTTGATTAAATACCTTCTGTGATTGATTTTCTTTCAAGGGAAAAGTTTATAAAACTAATCATATCTAATGAAAAAATTGATTATATTTTTTATTATCGTCAATTTCTTATTTCTTAATGTTACATTTGGAAATAAATTTATCCTAAAAGATATTTTTTCAAAATACATTTTAATTGATAAAGAGAAGGGAATTTCTATTGATAATGAAATAATTTCTCCAGATGTTCCTGCCATTGAGATCGAAAATATTGTTTTTATTCCCATAAGATTCGTTGCTGAGCATTTGCACTATAAAGTAAGCTGGAACCATGATAAAAAAATTGTAACAATATTTAAAGGAGCCAAAAAGGTTACTTTTAAAATAGGAGAGCAAGAAGTAAAGGTGGGTAATAGAAAAGAGAGGCTTTTAGATAGGTCTTTAATATATAAAGATAGAGCAATGGTTCCTTATGATTTAGTGAGAAACGAGTTGCCAGTTGATTTAAATACAGCAGAGGCAAAGAGTATTGAACAGCAAAAAAAAGTAAAATTGAGAGCAGAGAACATATTTGTTAAATATTTGGTTATAGTATGTTGGTTTTTTTGTATTTTATTATGGTTAAGGTCGATATTTAATATGTTGGTTAAAGGCAAACAAGTATGAGCAACTATATTGATAAAATCATTATTGGAATTTTGTTAATTGTAATATCTCCAATTGCTTATTTTTTTACACAAAGTAGTTATTGGGCAGCAATGGTTCCTGTTGGAACTGCACTGATTGGTTTGTTATCAAAAGAAGATATGAAAAATAAATTAATGACCATGGCAGATGTTTCAATGAGTTTTGGTTTACTTGGGACTTTAGTAGGTTTAGGTCCAATTATTGGTCCTGCAATAGCAAAAGGTGATAAGGTAGGAATTGGATATGGGCTTGCTATTGTTGTTCAAACCACAATATTTGGCATTTTAATTGCCATTTTTATAAATGCAATTGTTGCAAGAGTTGTGAAAAATGAGAAGGAGAATTGATATTAGGATACCATTTACTGATTTTTCGTTTATTATGATAAGTGTTTTAATGATTCTAATTTCTATGGGATACTTTGAGGGTAAAATTGGTGAAAAGTCGTATTCTAAATATAGAAATGAAGTCATAGAGAAGGCAAAAAAAGAAGAAAAGCGTAAAATAAAAGAGTTATTTAAAATAGGAAACAGAGAGGCCTCTGAGAATGAGAAAATTGAAGTGGCTCCATTACATAATAAGACTCAGTTGAACCAAGATATAAAAAATGATGAAAAAATTTTGTCTGAACGAGTTACTACAATAAAGAGTTCACAAAAATCTGAAGTTTTAAGCAGAGAAAAGGAAATAGAAGATAACAAAAAGCCCAGTGAAAGAAACATTGGAGATAACTCTCAAGTAGCTGAGATGGAAGAAGAACTTAGTAAACATGATTATATTGATTTAAGATAAAAAGATGCTAATAAGAATTTTAATTGTTAAAATTTTTCTATTAAATTTTTTATGGCAGGATTTACATTCAGATGAAAACATTGTTAATATAACTCAACAGATTGAATCTGCTTTATTCAAAAAGATTGAATTCTTAAGGAAGGATGAATTTTGGGAATATAGAAAAGGCAGATTTAGAAGTAAACCTATTCCTTATCAAAAATTTCACTTTTTCCAATTAGTAATGCAAACTCCAGAGGTATTAATAGAAAGAAACAATGATGTTTTTCATTCTTGCTTACTCAGAATAAGGGCTTCCAATGCAGAAAAATATTTAAAAGAGTTTTTCATAAGAAAGTTAGTTGAATCCTATAATATATCTGAATCTATAGAGAAAGCAGGGTCGATTTATGAAATTTATAACATATTCAAAGAAAGTGAAGCAACTATGTTTTTTTTGCCGATAAGAGAAAAAGTTTTTATAAATGCATATAAGTGGCTGGAGGAAATAATTTCACAAACAAGAAAATATGAAATGAAGGATTATTATGAAAATAAGATACATTCAATTTTATTGCAAGAACCAAAGGTAGGAAGCATTTATGAGCTAAATTCTAAAATCTCTTCAGAAATATCTTCTCTTTCAAGAATTCTCTATGAGGCTTCGCTTGAAAATAAAAATGAATAAAAACTTGTTTTTGAAACTTTTAGGTATATTGCTAAAAGCATATTTATTTATATTTTTATGTTTTTTTATTGATGCGAATGAAGAATACACTCTTACGGTTCAAACAAGTGATGGAGTAATTGTAGTGTATGGAGAAAAAGAAGCTTTAGTAAACTTAAAATTCGTTCTAAAAGACTTAATGGGGAAAAAAATTAACAGAGAAGATGTTAGAAAACTCATTAAAGATAAAAATATGCAAGGAATAAAGCAAGTTGAAGAATTTCGTTTGTATAAACCTGTAGAATTATTACATTCAAGTGGGACGAAAAAGGAGTTATATACAGTTAGATTGGCTGAAACTGAAGGTGTTATTCCATTAATTGAAGGTTTGACGGAAAAAGAGGCAGTTAATTTACTTGAATGTTTAAATTTCTTCCCAATTAGAAAAGATGCTTTTGAGGGAATGGATAGCTTATCAATTGCAAAAATAATATTCGAAAAAAAAAGAAAGATAATTGTATATTCTAATTTCAATGAGTTAGAAACAATTTACATCATATATTAATTTGTTATGTTTTATTTTTTGTTTAGATTTTTTTTTATTGTTTTTGTTTTTTGTATAAATTTTGCTTTTTCAATAGATATAATTCATATAAGAGCAGAAAAGGAACAGTTAAAGAGAGGTATTGTATTTATATATAATGAAGAACCTCATTTTATTAAAGGAGAGTTTGAGGTTGGTGTTAATAATGTTGTCATTGATGATATAGAAATAAGCTTAGAAGTATTCAAATATGAATATGAAAGGAAAGAAGAAATTACTATTATTCCTGTAGAAATAGAAGACAAGTCGTTAGCCTTAGGAACAGAGATTAGATATTATTCAAATTTAGGAGTAGAAAATTCAATAAAAATTCCTCCCAAAAAGATTTTTTTGCCCCTTCCTTTTTTCATTACTGTTCCACAACAAATTAGTCGAAGAAAAATAATTATTAAAGTTATTCCCAAGATAACTAAAAAGTCAAAGGTTAAAATAGAAGATACTGCTGAAGATGGCGTTGTTGCAGATATCAGATATGAAGGAATTGCATACATTAAATTTAAAGATATTCTAAAAAGAATGAATCGAAGAGATCTTGATTTAACTCTTTTTTCAGGTAAGGGAACAAATCATTTTTGGACTGTTATAATAGAAAATTTTTTTGAGACATACGAAGAAAGAGATATTGATGTGGTAAGAGAAGTAAAATTAAAAAAAGATGCGACTATTCAATTGAGAGCAGATAACATAGGAAACTTAAACAATTTAAAATTTGGAACGAATTTAATCTATTCATACAAAAGAACAACTCTATCTTTTGGCAATATAGGAAGAGAAGTAAAAAACAAATGTCACTTAGAGTTGGAATATAATTATGATAAAACAAAGTTTAAATTAAGATTTCAAGGAATTAAAACACATCGAATAGAAACAAAGTTTCCTTTTGTATTTGATATAGAGGATATAGGCTTTCAACTAATTTTTAAATTGGATAAGCCTAATTTAAATTTTTCTTTTGGTTCCTTAAAAGTTGAAGATCAAGATGATCAGGGTGAAGTAGATAAAAATTTTAATTTATTATTAAATACTTCTTATTCTTTTGGTCAGATAACACCTTTTTATGGCATTAAGAAGTTTAATGTAATTGGTGAAACATCTTTAATTTTAACAAAGGTAGGTAAAGATTCCTGGCTAAAAGGAGAAATAAGAGCAGATTTGTCTTATTTATTTGTAAATGTTTTATCAATTAGATTTAATGATGATTTTTTTACTATTTCAGGTAAGGATAAAAAACCCTTATGGCAGAATAGACTTATTTCATTAACAAAGCGGAGAGATTACTTTAATAAAAGCGACCTTCTCAATAAGTATGATATTGATTCTATTTTTGTAGATTTTAAGTTTAGTAGAAGTGGAAAAAACAACAAGTTTACAAAAGAAGTAAAAATTGGACTAACTAAAATAATTAGAATTCGACAATATGACATCCCGGTGGAGTTTTTTATACTGAAAAACGCACGACAAGAGTTTAAGCCGTCTTTATCCATTAGTATACGAGAATACATTTAGTTTTTTTTAATTACAACCAAAAATTAACGATTTATTTTTAATAGAATAACTGCACTTACAGTAATTCTATTATGATTTTTTTTATTTAAAATTCTTAAGGTTTTAATTCAATGATGCTTAGAGAAGTTCTTATACCTCAAGTTGTTATTTTTATATTTTTTTTGTTAAATTCTTATAATTTTTCAAGTGATATCATAAATTTAAGTGTAAGAACTAAAGATGGAATAATACTTTTTAAAAGCAGAAAAGAAACAATTGAAAACTTAAAAAATATATTAACTAATGAAGGGAAAAATCTTTCAAATTTAGAGATAATATCAAAATTGGGAAAATACAATTTTGAAGGGAAGCTGGACTATCAGTTTTACAGAGACATTTCAATAAAGTCAGAAAAAATACCTGGAATTGTTATAAAATCTACAATTTCTTCTGCTGTAGATTTAGGTTATATTCCTAACATAATTAATATGAGCTTAGATGAGGTATTTTTTCTTCTTTATGCAGAAGGTTGGGAATTTGGAATTTTTGGTTCCCTGCCGGAAGGAATTTTATCGATTCCAAGAAATATTTTTATATATTCTGGTCCGAAATTTTATAATGAAAGTAAAATATGGATTGATGGAATAGATTATTCTTTAAACGAAATCGGCTATAATTTGGTTATCTTAAATAAAGATGGAGAAATTGTTGAAGTCAAAAATTTTAAAACACCTACTTCTATAGAAGAATCTGAAAAGATGGTTAAATTTTTAGAAAGCATTGAGGGAAAGGATTATTATATATTGTCCTCCCTAAAGTGGGGAGCTACAAATTTTTTCTCTGGTAGTGCTTTAAAATATTTGAGGAAATTGGGTGTGAAGTATATGCCGGATACACGGACACACTTTTCGGATGCATTCATTTTGTATAAAGATAATTTAATAGAAAATTTTAAATTAGATTTTCCTTCTAAAGTTATAGGTTTTAAAAAAGATAGATATTTTGAAACCGAAGAAAAAATAACATCCTTGATAACGCCAGGAATTATTATTATTTCTGGGACTAAACCGGATGATTTAGTTTACATTTGTGGAAAAGTTGACTAATTTTTTTAGAAATTTAATTTTTAAGCATAGGACTAAAATTCAGCATTTTTTTGTAGTGACTATTTTAATGTTTGCTAAGCCTAATAAGTTTTCTCTAATTTTCGGTTTAGTATTTATAATTTTTGGAATTTTTATTAGGGTTTGGGCGGTAGGTTATATAAAAAAAATGGAATTCCTAACGGTAGAGGGTCCGTATAGCTATATTAGAAATCCTTTATATTTTGGAAGCTTTTTTATAGGCTTGGGTTTGTGTATTTGCAGTTTCAATTTGTTTTTTCTTTTAATTTATTTAGTCCTTTTTTATTTGATTTATTGTATCACCATTATTGAGGAAGAAAAAATTTTAAAAAGCACTTTTGCTGAGCAGTATGAAAAATACAAAGAAAGTGTTCCGTCTTTTATCCCTATATTTAAAACTAAAAGTTCATTTCAACTTCAAAAGGCAAAATCTAAATGGGATTTTTATGGGTTCTTAAAGAATAAAGAATATGAGGGAGTAATCTTTAATTTGTTTGGATTTTTATTTCTCTTATTTTTACATTTTATTTTTAAAGGCAATAGGTCCTTAATTGATTTTGTGCTTTGGAAAATAAATCTTTAAAAAACATACTTGTTGTAAACTTATCTTTGATTGGAGATGTGATACTATCGACCCCAGTGATAAGAAATTTAAAACTCAACTATCCTGATGCTTCCATTAGATTTCTTACTGTACCTTGGTCAAAGGAAGTCGTTGCAAACAATCCTTATTTGGATGAAGTGATTGTATATGACAAACATAACGGAGATAAGGGGTTGTATGGATTAATAAAAATTTCAAAAATTATTAAAAGGTATTCATTTGATTTAAGTGTAATTGTTAATAAATCTTTTGGTAGTGCATTAATATGCTTTTTGGCGAGAATACCCCAGAGGATTAGCTATGCAATTGAAGGTCGTAATTGGTTGCTTTCACAAAAAATTAAATTCGATGAAAATTTGCACTTGGCAGAAAATCATATAAGACTGCTTGCATTGCTTAACATTAAAAATTGTGATAGAAGGTTAGATTTTTCTTTTACTAATTCAGATTTACAATATATAGATAATCTTTTAAATAAAGATTCTAAAGGAATTAAGCCACTAATAGGAATTAATCCTTCAGCCAGTTGGGAAACAAAGAGATGGGGTGTAGATAAGTATATTAGATTAGCAAATATGATTAAATCAGAATTTGATGTTGATATTGCTTTCATAGGAAGTAAGATGGATGAAAAGGTAGTTAATAGTGTAGTAGAAAATTTGAATTTTGAATGTTTAAATTTATTAAATAAAACAACACTACCACAATTAGGAGCATTTTTAAGTAAATGTAAATTATTTATAACCAACGATACAGGACCAATGCATTTGGCTGTTGCAGTTGGAACTCCAGTAGTGGCAGTTTTTGGACCAACCTCACCCTCAAAATGTGGACCATTTTATGGCGACAACATAAATATTCAGAGTAATCTTGCGTGCATAAATTGTTATAAGAAAAAGTGTGATTCTTTAAAGTGTATGGATTCAATTTCTGTAGAAAGAGTATTTGAAGCTGTGAAATTTAAAATAAAAAGTAAAAGTTGACTTTTTGTTTAATCTACATTATCATTAATGAACCTTCAAATGTGTATTAACCATTGATTTGATGGCAATCAGTTGGAGTTGTAATTAAAAAATAAATGCAGGTTGGTTTTTACTATACGAGATATTTAAGTTTTAGTGATTTAAACCCCTTAAATTAAGAGGGGTTTTTTTATGATTTAATTTTAAAAATTTTAAATTTAAAGCGAGGAGAAAGATATGTCAATTGTATCTATAAAGGACCTATTAGAAGCAGGTGCGCATTTTGGTCATCAAACAAGAAGATGGAATCCTAAAATGAAGCAATACATTTTTACAGAAAGGAACGGCATATACATACTTGATTTACAAAAGACTGCAGAAGCATGTAGTAATGCCTATAATTTTGTTAAACAGGTTTCAGAAAAAGGTGGCACAGGTCTTTTTGTGGGGACAAAGAAGCAAGCTTCAGAATTAATTGAACAAGAAGCCAAAAGATGTGGAGCTTTTTATATAAACTACAGGTGGCTTGGTGGAACCCTTACGAATTTTAATGTAATTTTATCAAGGATTGAGGCTCTTAAAAGGCTTGAAGAAGAAGAAAAAAGTGGAGAATTTGAAAAATTAGGTAAAAAGATTGCTAAGAGCAAAAGGATCCAATTGGCAAAGCTTCAACGGTATTTAAATGGAATCAGGAATATGGAAAAATTACCTGATTTCCTTTTTGTTGTTGATGAAAGAAAAGAGAACTTAGCAATTGCTGAAGCAGTTAGAATGAAAATTCCTATTGTGGCAATTGTTGATACAAATTGTGATCCTACTTTAGTAGATTATCCAATTCCGGGAAATGACGATGCGGTAAGGGCTATAAAATTATTTGTTCAACTAATTGCAGATGCAATAATCGAAGGGAGGGAAGGTTTGCAACTCAGAGATAAGGCAATAGAGGATATCAGTGAAGAAGAATATAAGGAAGAAATATTGAAGGGTGGCAAAAAGGAAGAAAATTAATTATCACAACTATTTTAAGGGTACAAAATTGGCTATTTTAATTTAAGTTGGGGTGACTTTTAATGGAAATCTCTGTTGAAATGGTTAATGAATTAAGGAAAATTACGCAAATTTCAATAATGGAGTGTAAAAAAGCCCTAATAGAGAGTAATGGAGATATTAATAAAGCAGTTGAAATATTGAGAAAAAGGGGGCTTGATATAGCAGGTAAGAAGGCAACACGGGAGGTTAAAGAGGGAATAATTGTTTCTTATGTTCACTTAAATAATAAAATAGGTGTTTTAGTGGAGTTGATGTGTGAAACGGATTTTGTTGCTAAATCTGAAGACTTTAAAATTTTAGGGAAAGAAATTGCAATGCAAATTGCAGCTTGTAATCCCAAGTATTTAATACCTACAGAGATACCAGAAGATATTATTGAAAAAGAGAAGGAAATTTATAGAGCGCAATTTTTAGAAAGCGGTAAACCAGAAAGGGTAATAGAAAATATAGTTAAGGGGAAATTAGAGAAATTTTACGAGCAAATATGTTTATTGGAGCAAAGATATGTGAGAGATGAGAAATTAAAAATAAAGGATTTAATTGCTTCAACAATTTCTAAATTGGGTGAGAACATAAAAGTTAGTAGATTTGTTAGATTTGAGCTGGGAGAAAAAATTTAGATGGTATGAAACCAAAATATAAGAGAATTTTATTAAAATTGAGTGGAGAGATACTAAAGGGAAAAAAAGAGGATATAGGTTTTGATAAGATTGATTCTATTGCAGAACAGATTAAGGAAATTCACGAAATAGGAGTAGAAATAGGAATTGTTGTAGGGGGAGGAAATATATATAGAGGCATAAATTTTTCAAAGAGTGGCATAGATAGAGTTACGGGGGATTATATTGGAATGCTTGCAACTGTAATAAACTCTTTGGCATTACAAAATTTCTTGGAAAAAAAGGGTTTATATACAAGGGTTTTAACTTCAATTGAAATGAGGGAAATTGCAGAACCTTTTATACGAAGGAGAGCATTACGGCATTTGGAGAAGGGCAGAGTAGTAATTTTTGCTGCTGGAACTGGTAATCCATACTTTACAACTGATACAGCAGCTGCTCTAAAGGCTGTTGAAATTGAAGCAGAAGTTATTCTTAAAGCAACAAAAGTTGATGGTGTTTATGATAAAGATCCTTTAATGTTTAGTGAGGCTAAAAAAATACAATCTATTCCTTTTATGCAGGTGATAAAGAAAGAATTGAAAATAATGGATACAACTGCTATATCAATGTGTATGGAGAATAAACTCCCAATTATAGTGTTTAATATATTTAAGAGAGGAAACCTAAAAAAGATTGTTTTAGGAGAAGAAATAGGTTCTTTTATCGGGGGTGATAAAAGTTAATGGATGAAATTTTAAATTGTGTTGCAGAAAAGATGAAGTTAACTTTAAGTGCGCTTGAAAAGGATTTATTGCAAATTAGAACAGGTAGAGCAACTCCTGCATTATTAGACAACATATATGTGGAATGTTACAACAGTAAGACACCACTATTAAAGTTGGCTGCAGTTTCAGTTCCTGAACCTCGGCAGCTTCTTATTCGTCCTTATGATGTTAGCTTGGTTGGTGAAATCGTTAGAGCAATTAACAAATCAGATTTGGGCTTAAATCCTAATAGTGATGGAAAAAGAATAAGACTTGAAATTCCTATCCTTACAGAAGAAAGGAAAAAAGAAATAATGAAATTAATAAATAAAAGAGGGGAGGAGAGCAAAATAAGTTTGAGAAATATCAGGAGAGAAGTTAATGAAGATGTTAAAAAGAAAAAGTTCCCTGAGGATGAAGAAAAGAGAATAATAGAAAAAATTCAAAAGATTACAGATGAATACATAGAAAAAGTTAGTGAGTTAATTAAGAAAAAAGAAAATGAAATAATGAATTATTGATAATCTGCTTTAAATATAATTTATTTGGTTTTTGTTGCCTTCAAATCATTTTTCAATTAAAAGAAACTTAAAAATTTAACATTTTGGCTAAACTTTTCAATTGAATTTTAACTTAGTTAATTTCATTAGAATGACATAATAGGCAAGAAGCTTGAATTACTTTTTTAATTAAAAAATACATATGTTTTTTAATGATGTTATTTCAGTAATCTTTTTGTTTGGAATAATAATAATTTTCCATGAATTTGGTCATTTTATTTTTGCAAAGTTATCAGGGATTGAAGTATATGAATTTTCATTTGGGTTTGGTCCAGAATTATTTAAGTATGAAACATTAGAAACAGTTTATAAAATATGCTTATTTCCAATTGGAGGTTATGTTAAATTAGCTGGAATGGAGGAAAATGATGCTGAATTAGAAAATGGTTTTAGGAAGAAACCTATTTTATCAAAGATTTCTGTTATTTTAACTGGCTCGGGAATGAATATTTTTCTTGCGGTCTTAGTTTTATTTTCTTTGAGATTTATATGGGGAAAACCTAATATAGTAACATTTATTCAAGATGTTAAAAGTAATTCTCCAGCTTATAAAGCAGGATTAATGAAAAATGATTATATTTATGAAGTTAATGGTAAAATTGTTGAAAATTCTAAGGATTTTGTTGAGTCAATAAAGCGAAGTAATGGAAACAAAGTTGTTTTGAAGATACAAAGAGATGGAAAAATAATTTTTAAAGAAGTTATTCCTGAATTTGACTTAAAATTAGGCAGGTGGTTAATAGGAGTTGAAATAAATAATAAAGTTTTATTATCAAACACTATTGCTTATATAAAAAGTGGTTTTGTTTCAAACCTTAGGGTTGGAGATAAAATAGTAGAGATTAATGGGAATATAATTAGAGAAGGTGAATATTTTGAGGGTGTATTAAATAGGTTTCTAAATGCGGAAGCAAGGGTGTATAAAATAAAATTTAAGAGAGGAGAGAAGTTTTTTTATAGTACTGTAAGTTTACAAGAGTTATATAAAAATTTAAGTTTTAAGCCTTTATACAAAAAGATGGGGTTTGGCAAGGCAATTATTAGTGGGTTTGATGAAACCGGAAAAACATTAAAACTTTTTTGTGTTGGGTTGTATTACATGATTATGGGGAAAATATCTCGGAATGATGTTGCTGGGCCTATAGGGATAATTAAACTATCAACAACTGTTTCTAAAGCAGGATTTGACCAACTCCTACATTTTATAGCTTTTTTAAGTATTAATCTTGCAATTATTAACATGATTCCGTTTCCTGCACTTGATGGTTCAAGATTTGTTTTAATTTTATGGGAAGGGATTATTAAAAGGCCTATAAATCCTAAAAAAGAAAATGTTTTTCACTATGTGGGTTTTGTTATCCTTATATTACTTCTGATTTTCCTTACTTATAAGGACATATATTTTCCATCTCACTTTTTAAAATGAAATTAACTTCACTTTTTTTCCAAACATTTAAAGAAGATCCAGCAGAAGCAGAAATTGAATCTCATAAGTTAATGCTTAGGGCAGGTTTTATAAAAAAGTTAAGTTCAGGTATATATTCTTTTATGCCTTTATGTTGGAGGACATTAAAAAAAATTAAAAATATCATCATTGAGGAGATGGACCGTATTGGAGCACAAGAAATCTTTATGCCTACATTGCATCCTATTAATTTATGGATGGAAACAGGAAGATATGATGTGTATAGGAAAGAAAATATATTGTTCATAACGACGGACAGGAAAGGTTCTCAATATCTACTTGGACCCACCCATGAAGAGGTTGTGACTGATGTAGTTCGTAGTAAAGTAAAATCATACAAAGACCTTCCTGTAATGTTATATCAAATTCAGACTAAATTTAGAGATGAAATTCGACCAAGGTTTGGCATTACCCGAGCCAGAGAATTTTTAATGAAAGATGCTTATAGTTTTGATGAAAGTTTTGAAAGGTTAAATGATTCATACAATCTTTTTTTTGAAGCATATAAGAAAATTTTCACTCGCTGTGGATTGAATTTTGCAATTGCAGAAGCATATTCAGGAGCAATTGGTGGAGATGTTTCTCATGAATTTATGGCTTTGACAGATGTGGGAGAAGATATAATTGTTTCCTGTAACAGTTGTGATTATTGTGCAAATTTAGAGAAAGCTTCAGCTTGGGTTCCTTTATCAAAAGATGTTGACCAAGAACTTTTGCCTTTAAAATTATTACATACTCCTCAAATAAAAACAGTTAAAGAATTGGCTAACTTTACTTCTATTTTGCCTACTAATATGATTAAAACACTTTTCTATATGTTTGATGATCAGCCTGTTGCCATTTTGATAAGAGGAGATAGAGAAATAAATGAGATTAAATTAAAAAATACATTTAAAGTGAATAATGTAGAAATGGCTGATGAGGAAACAATAGTGAGTATAACTAATGCAAAGGTTGGTTTTGCTGGACCAGTTGGTCTAAAAAATATCATAATTATTATGGATGAAAGTCTTAGAGGTGGAACAAATTTTTTATCTGGCGCTAATAAAACGGATTATCATTATATAAACATTAATTTTGGAAGGGATTTTAAACCTTCTCTTATTGCTGAAATAAAGATTGCAGAAGAGGGAGATATTTGCCCTAAGTGCAAGAACAGATTAAAAATTTCAAAAGGCATAGAGTTGGGTCATACATTTAAGCTGGGAGAAAAGTACAGCAGAGCAATGAATGCTTTATTTGTAAATAGAAAGGGAGAGTATGAATATATAAAAATGGGTTGTTATGGAATTGGAGTTGGCAGAATTATGGTTGCAGCAATAGAACAAAACCATAATGAAAATGGAATTAATTTCCCATTTCTAATTGCTCCTTATGAGGTTATTATAATACCTGTAAACATAGCCTTTCCTGAAATTGGTAAAGTTGCAAATAATTTGTATGATGAAATGCTCAAGAGAAGGTATGAAGTGTTATTTGATGATAGAGATGTTAGTGCGGGGATAAAATTTAAAGATGCTGATTTGATGGGAATACCGATTAAAGTTATTATTGGGAAAAGTTTAAAAGAGGGGAAAGTGGAGATAAAGAGTCAAATAGGTCGAGAACTTGTTTCTGCAGATGTAAAAAAAACAATTGAAAAAGTGGATGAAATAATTGCAACCTTAAAAAGTAACTATTCTGCTTAAAAAATTTAAACTCTTTTGGGGATAGTTGTAAGTTGAAAGTAGCGGCTATTATTCCAGCCTACAACGAGGAAAGAACAATAAGAAGGATAATACATACTTTACAAAAATGTGAGTTGATTTCTGAAATAATAGTGGTAAATGATTGTTCAACAGATAGAACGGCTGAGATAGTAGCAGAGGAATATGGGGTTACTTTAGTAAGTTTAGCTAAGAATGTTGGGAAAGGAGGAGCTGTAAAAGCAGGTCTTACAAAAACAAATGCAGATATTATTTTGTTGTTAGATGCAGATTTGATAGGACTTCAGGTTGAGCATATTAAAAAATTGTTAGAGCCTGTGATGAATAATGAATATCAAAGTTCTGTTGGCATATTTAAAGAAGGTAGAACTACAACAGATTTTGCTCAGAAAATTGTTCCAAAATTGTCTGGACAACGGGCAATTAGAAGAGAATTAATTCAAAACATTGATTTGGAAAGAGCAAGATTTGGTATGGAAGTTGCCATAGCAAAATATCTTGATGAAAATAATATAGCAACAAAAGAGGTAGAACTGTTCAATTTGACACATGTTATGAAGGAAGAGAAGTTAGGATATGTAAAGGGTTTTAGAGCGAGAATAAAAATGTATTGGGAAATATTAAATA
>FWPV01005707.1_pt1 | contig 17005 bp, 15 predicted proteins | sample 2228371 | NCBI WGS metagenome assembly FWPV01 (sample SAMEA103939776, study PRJEB20133) | metagenome | reverse complement strand
TTTGAAGCGATTGAAATAGCTGATATAGTTGCTAAGTACGGAAATCCAAATTCCATCACTGATGTTGGAGTTGGTGCGCAATGCGCATTTACTGGTGTGCTTGGCGGAATCTTCAATGTATTGATTAATCTTAAAGACATTAAAGATGAAAAGTTTGTTGAAGAAATGAAAAAAGTATGTATTGAGTTAAAATCGAAAGCACAGAAAAAACTTAGTGAAGTTTTAGCTTATGTTGAATCAAAACTTTAATTAACCAAAGAGAGTTCTATGAGACAACCAAATAAATTTAAAGTAGGAATTTTACAATTAGCTTTCAGTAAAAATCCTGATGAAAACCTGAAGAAAGCTGTAAAGTGGATTGAAAAAGCTGCTGACAAGGGTGCACAGGTAGTTTGTTTACCCGAACTTTTCAGAACTCAGTATTTCTGCCAGTCAGAAAATATTGATTACTTTGATTTAGCCGAGACAATTCCCGGTCCTTCAACTGAAACTATAAGTAAAGTTGCAAGAAAGAAAAAAGTTGTTGTAATAGTTCCGGTATTTGAAAATCGAGCGATAGGATTATATCATAACTCTCTGGCTGTTATCAACACTCAGGGTGAAATAGTTGGTGTTTACAGAAAGATGCACATACCTGATGATCCGGCTTATTATGAAAAATTTTATTTCACTCCCGGAGATTTAGGATTCAAATCATTCGAAACTGAATTCGGAAATATCGGTACATTGATTTGCTGGGACCAATGGTATCCTGAAGGTGCCAGATTAACTGCATTACAGGGAGCGAGCATTTTATTTTATCCAACTGCAATTGGCTGGCATCCTTACGAAAAGAAAGAGCACGGTAAAGCACAATTTGAAAGCTGGCAGACAATTCAACGTTCTCACGCAATTGCCAATGGCGTTTATGTAGCTGCTGTTAATCGAATCGGACTTGAAAAAGAAACTAAGGATTCTGCAGGAATTGAATTCTGGGGCAGAAGTTTTATTTGTGATCCGCAAGGAATAATAATTGCAGAAGCTTCTCACGATAAAGAAGAAATTATTATTGGCGAGGTTGACTTAAACAGAATTGAATATATTCGTCGTAACTGGCCGTTCCTCCGTGACAGAAGAATTGAAGCTTATGGAAATATTATTAAAAGATTTGACGACTAATATTAAACTGGTAGTAAAAGTCAAAATTTATTAATAATATTTTAGTAGAAAATATGTCAGAGAAGCAATATGTAGAATTGAAAAAACTTTGTTATGATTTTTCGATTAGAATAATAAAAATTGTCGATTCATCGGATCTCTTATAAATTTTAACAATCAGTACGATAATCCTGATTTTTAGAAGACAGTTATTTTTTGACCTTTGACTTTTTAATACCAATTAAAATCTATGAAAAATAACAAAAGCTCAAACTCAAAATACCGTTTGCCTGCCGAATGGGAAAAACACGAAGCAACCTGGATTGGCTGGCCTGCAAATAATAAAGACTGGCCCGGGAAGTTTACTCCAATTCCCTGGGTCTATGGTGAGATTGCCAGATACATCTCTCGTGAAGAAAAAGTAAGAATAATTGTTCAATCAAAAACTCATCAACAAAAAGCTCTGAATGTTTTGAAGTCTGTTAATACAAATCTTGACAACATTGAGTTTTTCACTTTAAAGACCGATAGAAACTGGCTAAGAGATGCAGGTCCCCAATTCGTAAAAGATAAGAATGGTAATACAGTTGTCATTCAATTTAAATTTAATGCCTGGGCTAAGTATGATAATTATAGGCATGATGCAAAAATTCCTGAAATGATTTCTGAAAAGTTGAATAAGAAAAGAATTATTGCAGAACATAAAAACAAGGAAGTTGTACTGGAAGGCGGTAGCATTGATTATAATGGTACCGGAACAATCATTACAACTGAAGAGTGCCTTATGGATGAAGAAGTTCAGGTAAGAAATCCCGGTTTCACAAAAAAAGATTATGAAGAGGTATTCAGAAAATATTTTGGAGTTACAAATGTGATTTGGTTAGGGAAAGGAATTGCAGGAGATGACACTCACGGTCATGTTGATGATATTACAAGATTTATAAACCGCAACACAATTGTTACTGTAATTGAAACAAAAGCCAATGACCCGAACTATATTCCTTTGATGGAAAATCGTGAAAGATTGGAAGATGCAAAACTTGAAGATGGATCAATCCCAGAAATAATTGATATTCCAATGCCATCACCGGTTTATTTTAAAGGACAAAGATTACCAGCGAGTTATGCTAATTTTTATATTTCAAATTACGCTGTGCTTGTTCCAACATTCAACGATCCGAATGACAGAATAGCACTGGGTATCCTTTCAGAACTGTTTGAAGATAGGCCTGTAATTGGAATTCACGCAGTTGATTTGGTTTGGGGTTTGGGAACTTTACATTGTCTTACACACGAACAAATTATCTGATTATTTATCGCAGTAAAACCATCTTTTTAGTCTGAACAAATAGCTGAGAAGAAGGATTATCCGGTTCAATCACCTGAATCTGATAAAAATAAACTCCTGATGAAAGATTATCTGCATTAAACTGAACTTCATAATAATTCTGCTGTTGAACTTCATCTACTAAAGTCTGAATTTCATTACCAAGTAAATCATAAATTTTGATTTTTACATATCCATCGCGTGGAATTGAATAAGCGATTTTAGTATCCGGATTAAAAGGATTTGGAAAATTCTGATACAAAACGAAGTCGATAGGTAAGGGAGGAGGATTGCCTAAATTGATATCAAGTTTGTTATCACTTATTCTCGAATTATCACTTCCGATTAGAATTAAATTTTCAACTATTACATTTTCGGGCAGATTAATTGGGAAGGGAATATTTGCAACAAAATTATTTCCACTTTTGATTGTTTTTATTCCAAAGCGGTCATAAAGTAAAACTCTTAAAATATTTTCTCCGAAATAATAATATCCCTGACCTAATCCAGTTGTAATATTAGTCTCACCACTATAATCACCAATATTTGAAAATTCAATTTGTACCCCGCGTATTTCTTTATCCGTGTTCAGATACAAACTTATGCCGTTATGGTTTACATATATAGAAGTTTTGGTTTCAAAACCTGAATTAGAGTTTACCGGATTATTTGAGATAACAAAACTGCAAGCATTTATCTGAACTCCGCTTGGATAAACACCAGTGAGTATTATATTTTGAAGTAATGAAAGATCCTGAACATTAACAAGCCCATCAGGATTAGGTTCGGAATTTCCAACAAACCACGGTGCTAAATCAGCTCTTAGAAATGCTTCTCCCTCAAGAGAATCTTTACCAATTATGTGATCCACGATCAGCAAAATATCAAGTATATCCAAACAACCATCGCCGTTAACATCACCATAAAATCCGACTCTGTTTCTGACAATTACTTTAAGTTCATTTCTTGATGGCGTAATATTAATCGGATTTCCTTGATATGTACTCGCTTCGGCACTCGTTATCTGGAATGATGATTTTACACTGTCGGTTAATGGTGGTAAATCAGCAACACGATAGTTTATTTTGAACAAATCAAGATAATTCCCGGGAGGAAGCCCATTATTTTGATTCAAATTATAAAGTAAAACCAGAACCTCATCCTGTGAAGCACCGTTTGGAGATAAAGGTCCCCTAATTACATTGTAATTTAATACCCACGAAGGATCACTTATATCTGAACCCTTTTCAATGCTCTGAAATGTAATTACATTATTATCGTCAGGGGCTTTGTTAACCTGCAATCTGAATTGAATTGCCTGAGCAGTTGCTGAAAGACTTCTTAATTGCATTACATCAGTGTATGAAAAATCTTCAAATCTGTAAACGATATCATTCTGAAATACTAATCCTGTTTTTGGAATAGCGAAGCTGTGTATGGTAATAATCTTAAATTCTGATCTTGAGGGAGTTATATCAATAGGAAATCCGTCATAAGTACTTGCAGATACCTGTGAAATTCTTAAAGATGATTTTAAGCTGTCTTTATTTGAGGGTAAGTCAGCGACACGATAATTAACCTTGAAAAGTTCGTCATAATTTCCCGGAGGCAAACCATTATTATAGTTTTGATTATAGATTAAAACATAAATATCATCAGCAGAAGAACCATTCGGTTGAATAGGACCGCGTATTATATTAAATGCAAGAATCCATGTGCTATCTGAAATGTCTGAACCTTTCTCAATACTGATGAATGTCAGCATCATATTATCATCAGGGGCTTTGTTAACGGATAATTTAAATTGAATTGCCTGCGCAGTTTGAAAAAGATTTTTTAATTGGATTATATCTGTATAAGTGCTGTCTTTAAGCCGGTAAATCAGTGGTTTTTCGAAGATTAAACCTGTGGATGAATCACTTAATCCGATATCCCGATTATGAATTACTATCTCCTGAGAAAAACCAGGATTAAAATTCACGGCAATTACGAAAAGTATTGCCGTAATTAGTAAAGTTTTAACTTTGAAGAAGCACTTTATCATTAAACAAACTATTTGTTTTATGTATCATTCTGCTATTATTTGCCAAAGAGTGTACCAATCAAATACTCTTTGTGTCATATTGATTTTTTATTAAAATCAAATTCTATAGTGATTATCGCTTTTCTCTGTGGAAATTTTACAATGAAGTTTATACATAAAGGTAAATTTTAGAAAGGGGTGAAAAAATTTAATGGAATATCTGATGCAAGCGTATTTATTTAAAGACCACTGGCAAACTCAACAGCTTTAAGAAAAATATTTTTGAATATCGATTCTAAATCACTACCTCATCAATATCAGATAAAGTCCGTTTGGTTTTATTTACGGTTGAGTTTAAGTTTTCAGTGTTAATTATAAAATATTTACCATAGGAGGATAAATTCAGTGATTATCGCCATACCTAAAGAACTCCTGCCTGGTGAAAACAGAGTTGCCTGCGTACCTGATGTCGCTTCCAAATTAATTAAATCCGGATTCGAAATAATTGTTGAGAAAAATGCTGGTCTTAATGCCGGATTTCGTGATGAACAGTACATTAAAGCAGGGGCAAAAATAGCTGACACTGTTGAAGACTTATATGCAAATGCAGATATAATATTCAAAGTTCAGCGACCTATTGAACACCCGTCAGGAAAGCTCGAAATTGAATTATACAAGAAAGGTTCTCTTTTAATTTCACTCGCCTATGTTCTGCACTATTTTGACATAGCGAAAAAATGTGCAGAGAGGGGAATTGATTTTATTTCAATGGATATGATTCCCCGAACAACTCTTGCACAAAAGATGGATGCTCTTAGTTCTCAGGCAAACATTGCTGGTTATAAGAGTGTTATCCTTGCTGCAAATCATCTTGGAAAAATTTTCCCTCTGATGATGACTGCAGCAGGAACAATTTCTCCCGCAAAAGTTGTAATAATGGGCGCTGGAGTCGCTGGATTACAAGCTCTCGGCACAGCAAAAAGATTAGGTGCCGTTGTTGAAGTGTCTGATATTCGTCCTGCGGTTAAGGAAGAAGTTCAATCCTTAGGTGGGAAATTTATAGAGGTTGAAACAACTGAGGATATGCAGGATTCCGGTGGTTATGCAAAAGAAGCCTCACCCGAGTTCCTTAAAAAACAACAGGAACTGATATTTAAACATGTTACCGAAGCTGACATAGTTATTACAACGGCTTTAGTTCCAGGTAAAAAAGCACCTATACTTGTTACTGAGGAAATGGTGAAAAATATGCGTGCCGGAAGCGTGGTACTTGATATGGCCACAGAATTTGGAGGCAATTGTGAAATAAGTGAGAAAGGAAAAACTGTTAAAAAATATGATGTTACAATAATTGGCGAACCAAATTTGCCAAGTTTGGTTCCGACACATGCAAGTGAAATGTATTCAAAAAATATTTTAAGTCTTATTCAGCATATTGCAAAAGATGGAAAAATAAATCTGAATCCTGATGACGAAATTGTTAAAGGATGTTTAATTACAAGAAATGGTGATGTAATAAATCAAAGAGTTAAAGATTTAATTAAGTAAAAGGGAAAATAATTATGGAAGAATATTTGTTTTTAATGCACATCTATGTTTTCGTTCTTGCCATATTTGTTGGCTTCGAACTGATAACAAAAGTTCCACCTACGCTTCACACTCCGTTAATGTCTGGTTCAAACGCTATCTCAGGTATTACAGTGGTAGGTGCAATATTAAGTGCAGGTATGGAACAATTTAATATAAGTACAATTCTGGGTCTTGTTGCAGTTATCTTCGCAATGATAAATGTTGTGGGAGGATTTCTTGTAACAGATCGAATGCTAAAAATGTTCAAGAAAAAGTGAGATGATAAAATGAAAGTTGTTATAGAAATCACTTATCTGGTCTCCTCGATTTTATTCATCTTCGGAATAAAAAAATTAGCATCTCCCAAAACCGCTCGACAGGGAAACTTGTTCGCTGCCATAGGAATGTTTCTCGCAATTGTTGCAACACTTCTTGATCAGAATGTTTTAACATATGAATGGATAATAATAGGTTCAATTATCGGAGCGTTGGTCGGAGCTATTATGGCTATTAAAGTTCCAATGACCGGAATGCCTCAGATGGTTGGTCTGCTGAATGGTTTTGGTGGTGGCGCTTCAACACTAGTAGCTTTATCTGAATATTTCAGAAAAAATCCTAACTATCCCGTTGACACTGGAGCTGCCTTTATTTTACCGGTCGATCAGGGTGTTGCAATAATTCTAAGTCTTTTGATAGGTGGTGTTACTTTCACAGGTTCCTTGATTGCATTTGGTAAACTGCAGGGAATTGTTACCGGTAAAGTTGTAAAATATCCGCTTCAACATCCAATTAATCTGATATTATTATTGGCTGTTTTGGCTGCGGGCGCTTATGTAGTCATTAATCCTGATGAATTGAATTTATTGTTTATAATCACAGGCGTTTCATTAGTTCTTGGTGTATTACTGGTACTTCCTATCGGCGGTGCTGATATGCCCGTAGCAATTTCATTACTTAATTCGTATTCCGGATTAGCTGCCTCAACTACCGGATTCGTTCTTGGAAATAATGAATTAATTATTGCCGGTGCGTTGGTCGGTGCATCGGGAATTATTCTTACAATCATAATGTGTAAGGGAATGAACCGATCACTAATGAATGTTGTACTTGGTGGCTGGGCAAGTGCCGGAACTACTGGTCCTGCTACAACCACTTCTGCAAAAGGGCAGGTTAAATCAATCGATACTGAAGAACTTGCAATGTTACTTGATGCTGTAAGCAGTGTAATCATTGTTCCTGGTTACGGAATGGCAGTAGCACAAGCGCAGCACGCAATAAGGGATTTGATGAATGTTCTTGAAAAGAAAGGTGTAAATGTTCGTTTTGCAATTCATCCCGTAGCCGGAAGAATGCCCGGACATATGAATGTTCTTCTTGCAGAAGCGCAGGTTCCTTATGACAAACTTTATGCAATGGAAGATATAAATGATGATTTTCCGAATACTGATGTTGTAATTGTAGTTGGGGCAAATGATGTTGTTAATCCTGCTGCTCGCCATGATCAAAACAGTCCGATTTACGGAATGCCTATCTTAAATGTTGATTACGCAAAAACAGTCATTATAAATAAGAGATCATTGAATGTTGGTTATGCAGGCATTGATAATGAACTGTTCTTTTATCCTAACGCACTTATGTACTTTGGTGATGCAAAAGAAGCGATTACAAAACTTGTAAATGAGCTGAAAGCATCTTCATAAAAAAAGCACTCTTTATTTAGCCCTCTTTTACTCAGGTGAAAGAGGGATTTTTTTTCAATGATTTTAATCATTTATTTCTCTAGTCTTAATAAATAAGCGGGTTAAGAAGTAATAAGCAAATCTATTGTATTATGCTTTTGTAGACTAATAAATAGTTCGTAAATCTTTCCACTTCAGACATATTAAGTAAAGTTTTTGGCTGAATCCAAAGTAATTTTAGTTCCTCAATCACTTGACTTAAACCAATTGAAATAGATGATTGTAAAAATAAAATCAACAAAGTAATATACTTCTTCTTGCATTCACTGCTATAAATGAGAGAGACATTATTAAAATGCATTAAATGATTGTTTTGTTATAAGCTTAAGATAATTTTTTCAATTATGAAAAATTTATTCCCAAAATCTTAAAATTTTGATTTTATAAAATAAATTAAATAAGAAAAACTCTCAGCTTTAAATCTAATTTCTAATAATTGTTATTTTATCTCAGATGATGTAAACATTCAATTAACTAAACTATCAGAATTTTTAAATTCCCAAAAAGCTGCACTTGTTTTATTAGATCCTTTTGGAATGCAGATAAACTGGTCAAGTATTGAAAAACTAAAAGGAAAAAAGTAGATCTATAGATTTTAATACCCTCTGGTGTAATAATAAATCGATTTCTTGATAGAAAAGGAAAGTTAGTATTTTCAAATAAACTTCAATCTTATTTTGGACTAACGGAAGATGAAATTAGGAAAAGGTTTTATGAAGTTGAGATTGTAGAAACTTTATTTGGTATCGAAGAGGAAATTAAGAAGACTAATGATTCTATTTATAAAATTGCCGAACTTTATATTGAAAAATTAAAAAACATTTGGGAATTTGTAACGGATAAGCCTTTGATATTGTACAACACTCGGAATATACCTATTTATCATTTTGTTTTTGCATCAAACAATAAAACAGCTTTAAAGATTGCAAATCAAATAATTGAGAAGAAAAACAAATGAAAACCACAAAAATTGAATGGACAGAGAAAGTCTGGAATCCAAGTATTGGTTGCGATAAAGTCTCTGCTGGTTGTAAATTCTGTTATGCAGAAAGTTTTTCCAGACGACTAAAAGCTATGGGTGTTGAGGATTATAAAGATGGATTTACTTTTAAGATATTACCTCATCGTCTCGAAGAGCCGTTCAAGATTAAAAAGCCAACGAAATTTTTTGTTAACTCAATGAGTGATCTATTCCACGAACAAATGCCTTTTGAATATCTTGATATGATATTTGATGTAATACAAAAAACACCACAGCATATTTATCAAATTCTAACTAAGCGTGACAAAATAATGCTTGAGTATCTTACCAATAGAAAAGTCCCTGATAATGTTTGGCTTGGGGTTAGTGTAGAAAATGCAACTTATAAAAAAAGAATTGATACACTAAAAAAAGTAAAAGCCACAATCAGATTTATTTCATTTGAACCACTCATAGGTTCAGTTGGGAAGATAAATCTCAAAGGAATTCACTGGGCAATAGTCGGAGGTGAATCAGGAGTAAAAGCCAGACCAATCAAAACAGAATGGATAGAAGAAATTTTTACTCAGTGCAAAGAACAAGAAGTTGCATTTTTCTTTAAGCAATGGGGCAGTTGGGGTGCAGATGAAATAAAACGAAGTAAAAGAGCAAACGGAAGGTTATTCAGAGGTAAAGTTTGGAATGAATATCCTTTAAATCCAAGAAAGAGGTAGGGTGATACAAGTCTTGTATAGGTTAAAAGAGAAGGAAAGAAAAATAATCGAGAAACAACTCCGTGCATCTCCGTGTCCTCTGTGGTGAAAGGAAAACATCTCACCACAGAGAGCACAGAGAAACACAGAGGAAACTGCAAGAAATTTTCCGTGCCTCTCCGTGTCCTCTGTGGTGAAAAAAAATTACTACAGAAATTTCAAAAAAACATAGGTAATTATGAAAAAATACAGAATCTACATAGACGAAGTAGGTAATAATGATTTGGAAAGTTCTGAAAATCCGAACCATCGTTATCTCAGTTTAACGGGTTTGATATTTGAATTAGATTATGTTAAAAATGTAGTAGGTCCACGTTTAGAAAATTTAAAGCAAAAATATTTTCCTTATCATCCCGATGAACCTATAATACTTCATAGAAAAGAACTTGTAAATAAAAAACATCCTTTTAGTGTTTTAAGAGATAAGCAATTTGAGGAAAAATTTAATCTTGACTTATTGAATTTATTAGAAGAGTTAGATTATACAATTGTATCAGTATTGATTGATAAATTAGAGCATAAATTAAAATATCAAACCTGGAAATATGATCCATATCATTATTGTCTTGAAATTATAATTGAGCGATTTTTCTTTTTCCTTGAAGCCGTAAATGCGATTGGAGATGTAATGGTTGAATCACGTGGAGGGAAAGAGGATATGCGGTTAAAAAATTCTTTCACTCATATATATGAAAAAGGTACACAGTTTATTGATGCTGAAAGGATTCAAAAAAGATTGACAAGCAAAGAACTAAAAGTAAAGCCAAAAATGTTAAACATTGCGTGCTTACAGCTAGCGGATTTGATAGCTCATCCATCAAGGCGTTTTATGTTTAGAAAATTTGGAATAAATGAGGGAAAAAGTTATTCATTTGGAGACGAAATAGTTAAAATTATTGAGAAAAAATATTATAAAGGAAAAACAGGAATTGAAGGTTATGGAATTAAAATATTACCATAAAAAAACCCCGATTGCTCGGGGCAAAGGCACTTACGTCCTTCCACCTCCAGATAAACTGGATTACTACAAAAATATAAACTATAACCATAAAATACAATATTAAATGTGTATTTATGAAATAAAAAACATAAATTAAACATTCAAAAATAGAGCCCATTGATAGTGAATTTACCTCATTATTTTAGGAAAGGGTGAAGTTGTTCAATATATACTTTTTTATTTAACCGAATCTGAAAAACAAAGAAGTTTACTGGGCCGTAGCCGAGCTTGTAAAAGAAAGGCTGGATAAGGCAAGGAGTGTGTAACTCCGTGCCTCTCCGTGTCCTCTGTGGTGAAAGAATAACCCACCACAGAGAGCACAGAGAAACACAGAGGAAATAATTGATGATGAACTAAATTATTCTTGGCAATATTAATTAAATTCAATTCCTATAGTCCGGCTCCATATTAGATTTTTATTCTCTTCGGGTTGATTTGTAATCGCCAGCAGAACAATCACATTTTTATAATTATTCTTTCCATCTATACTGATTGATAAATTATATTCATTATATTGACTTAAATCAGGTAAATCTCTGTGTTGCAGTTCAATGATTTTATCGCGCCTTGTGGGAGGAATGTCATAATAAAATAACAGGTAATATAGTCTTGCGGACTTCAGTAATTTTTTATCAACTTTATCACAATAGATTTTGATATTCAATACTGATGAATTCATCTCAGTTTTAATATGGGGAATTATTGATGAGTCAGGTGTAATTTTATTATTTATAGATAAACAATCCGGTTCAGATAATCCGGAATTTACTTTGATTATTTTCTGATAAGCATTAGTTGCTTTTATATTGTAGCTTTTCCAGATTGCAGAAAGCAAAGGATCTGAGTTTACTTTCCTGGCTAAAGCAACGGTTATTGCAAATCTTTTCCGTGCATTAACAGCCGCTTTCGAATTGCTTACCTTTTGTTTTACTGGTTTGGTGTAAGCAACAACTTTACCATTTCTTACTCTGAACACAATATCAGATAAGCTTCCTTTTAATTCACCGATAATACTTCGTTTTACTATTGCCATAATAATTCAATGATTTTTATTTGCAAATATAAGATTATTATAGGTAATAAAGCGTATCTGAAGCGTATGTGGAGCGTATGTGAAGTGTATTTGAAAGGAAATAACTGATATCGGATAAACTCTGTGAAAATAGGTGAATATGGGCAGATAAACCGGTAAGTTTTAAATAATATTAATGGAAAATTAAAATCAGAATTAGTTCTCTTAACAGCGATAGCTGGCAGTATAAAAATTACATTTCTTTCAAAATTTCTGAAAATTGTTCAAATGAAAATTATTTAATCATCCGGTTTATTTAATTTGTGAAGTAAATTGAACTTTTAATTTTTCCTTTTTTCATTTTGAATTTCTTCTTTTGCATCCTTTGTAATACCAGATCATTTTTTTATATATATTTTCTCATATTGAATGAATTATTTTTCAGAGGTAGCTATGAAAATCCACACTCTCAATAGAATTGTCATTTCAATCATCTGCATATTCTGTTTTTCTTTAACTCCAATCTATGGCCAAGCTCCCGATACAGTCTGGACAAAGACGATAGGCGGAAGCAACATTGATATTGGAAATTGTGTCAGAGAAACTTCTGATGGTGGATTTATTATTGCCGGTTATACAAGATCTTATGGAACGGCAAGCGGAAGAAACCTTCTTCTGATAAAGACTGATTCTTTCGGAAATGTAATTTGGGCAAATGGCTATGGTGGGAATAATGATGATGAAGCAAGTTCTGTTGTGCAGAATTCAGATGGTGGCTTTGTTGCTTGTGGTTATACAAAGTCTTATGGCTCCGGTGGTAATGATTTTTATCTTGTCAAAGTAGATGCTAATGGAAATCAACTTTGGGACAGAGTTTTTGGTGGTACATCCGATGAAGAAGCTTATTCAATGGTTGCTTCTGATGATGGTGGATTTTTAATTGCCGGGGCAACATCTTCGTTTGGTGCCGGCAGCAGAGATATATGGTTAATTAAAACTGATGCATCCGGTAGTCAGCAATGGATAAAAACAATTGGCGGGCTTAGTTCAGATGGAGCAAGGTCAATCAATAAAACTTCTGATGGAGGTTATATAATAACCGGTTGGACATTCTCCTACGGACCCGGTGCAGTTGGTAATGTCTGGTTGGTAAAAACTGACTCGCTTGGCAATATGCAATGGAATAAATTTTTTGGCGGAAGTGATGTTGACCGTGGATTGTCAGTTCAGCAAACTCTTGATGGTGGTTACATCATTACCGGTTATACTGCTTCGTCGGGAACAGGACTGGATGATATGCTTCTGATTAAAACTGATTCCGCAGGAAATGCTCAGTGGCAATATACTTTTGGAGGAACAGGAAGAGATTACGGCAATTCTGTTATTCAATCAAGTGATGGTGGTTATGTGATAACCGGCTATACTCTGTCTTATGGCGCTGGTGGGGATGATTTGTGGATTGTAAAAACAAATGAATCGGGAACTATGCTTTGGAGTAAAACCTTAGGCGGCGCTCAGTCTGATGTTGGTAATTTCATTATTCAAACCACAGATGGAAGTTATGTAATTACCGGTCACACTCTTTCATCCGGAGCTGGTTTACACGATGTGTGGTTGATCAAATTAAATTCCTGGATACCTGTTGAATTAAATTCATTCACTGCCAGTATAATGGAAAGCTCAGTTGAGCTGAACTGGACCACTGCCACAGAAACAAACAATAAAGGATTTGAAATTCAGCGAAGGGAAATCTCAAATAACCAATTATCTGAATGGATATCACTTGGTTTTGTTAATGGTAAAGGTACTTCAACTGACATCAATCATTATTCGTTTACTGACGAATATCTGACAAATGGAGTGTATCATTACAGGTTAAAGCAAATTGATTATGATGGTTCTTTTACTTATTCAGATTTTGTTGAGGCACAGATTACTTCTCCTGATGAGTTTGTTTTATATCAGAATTATCCTAATCCGTTTAATCCGAGTACAAAAATAAAATACACAATACCAACCACCCCTGCTTCGCTTCCTCTCCTTACTAAGGAGGGGATTGAGGGGAGGTTTGTAACGCTTAAAGTATATGATCTGCTTGGAAGAGAAGTTGCAACTCTTGTAAATGAAGAACAAACAGCAGGAAATTATGAAGTTGAATTCAATATAGCGCGCGGAACCAATCGTGCCATTACAAGCGGGATTTATTTCTATCAACTTAAAGTATATAATTCATCAACCGGCTCTGGACAAAGTATTATTCAAACAAAGAAGATGATTTTACTAAAGTGAAATTGATTTGCTGAAATGAGATCGATAAATTCCGATGACTATTACCAAGGATTAGTTCAGTAAAAGGATTTAAAATAAAAAACACTTCCCGCGTTGAAGGAAGTGTTTTAGGGGGTGCCATGAACATAAAATTTTATGCCTGAGCCGATAAACTCTCTCTTGTATAATAGTTTGTTGCTGAAGTAAAATCAAAACTTTCTACTGCTTCATCCAATGTATCATAAGCATTGAAAATATTAAGTGTCCCGGATTTCTCCATCAATGCTCTTACCACGGATTTAGGTTTCACAAGTCTGATTTCGCCGCTGATCATTGAAATTTTCTTAAGAGATAATACCAAAACTCCCAGAAATGTTGAATCAATGAATTCACATTGGCTCAAATCAACTACTACTTTTCTGAATTTCTTTTCGATATCTTCATCAAGAATTTTCTTTAGCTCACTTGCTTCTTTGTATGTAGCTCTTGTGAGGTTTACTTTCTCGATAAAAACATCTTTGATCACTATTTTTTCGAAATCTTCCATTTTGACCCTCGTTATTTCTTGAATCCCCTGTACATAAAATGTTTTTGTTAAAAATAAATTTAAGTTCATTCCGGACACTCCAATTATTATTCCAATTCAATTATCGTTAATAAATTTATAAATTTTATGCCCCCTGGCTCACTTTGATAATTCATTAACATTTATTTACTAAATTGAACCAATAAATTTCACTTTTTATGAGTAACTCAGCTATAAAATCTGCAATTTCACTTTCAAAAACACATTATGAGAACTTTCCTGTAGCTTCTTTTCTGATTCCGAAGGATAAACGAAACGATATTGCAATCGTTTATTGGTTTGCGAGAACTGCAGATGATATTGCAGATGAAGGTCAAATATCCGCAACTGAACGATTATATGCATTGAATGAATTTGAAAATAAATTTATTGAATCGTTAAATGGAGCTTATGTAAATGATGAGTATAAGATTTTGTCTGAGGTTGTAATACGAAATAATCTTAACCCAAAATATTTTACTGATCTCATTTCTGCATTCAGACAGGATATTACAAAAAAAAGATACGAACATTTTGATGAAGTTCTTGATTATTGTAAAAGATCTGCTAATCCTGTTGGCAGAATTGTTCTGGAAATATTTAGTATAAGGGATAACGAAGCATTTGAATATTCAGACAGGATTTGCACAGCATTACAGCTAACAAATTTTTATCAGGATGTTGAAACAGATTTTGCAAAAGAAAGAATATATTTCCCGAAGGATGAGATGGAAATGTTCAAAGTAAGTGAAAGCGTGTTTGAGATGAAAGAAAATAATCCTAATTTTTCGGCGTTATTGGAATACAGTGTTCAAAGAGCCAGAAATTTATTTTCTGAAGGAAAAAAACTTTTAGATTATCTGAAGGGCAGATTGAAAATTGAAATCAGGTGGACAATTGCAGGTGGAGAAAAAATCCTGACGAAAATTGAAAAAAATAATTATCAGATTTTTGGTAAAAGACCAACTATCAACAAAAAAGATTTTATTTCGATACTTCTGAAAAGTATATTAAACAAATGACAGAAACAGCAAAAGAAATATCAAAAGGAAGCAAGAGCAGTTTTTACTATGCTTTTAATCTTTTACCTGAGCATCAGAGAGATGCAATGAATACTGTTTATGCTTTCTGCAGAAAAACTGATGATATTGTTGATGATCAGTTAACTCCGGATGAAGTAAAATACGACAGACTAAGACGCTGGCGGATCGAGTTCGAAAAAGCATTTGAAGGAAGAAGTGAATATCCTTTGCTGAATAAGTTGGGTAAAACGATTTCCAATTTTAATATTCCGCTTGATCCATTCTTTGAACTGATTAAAGGAATGGAAATGGATTTACAGAAAAACCGTTACAAAAGTTTTGATGATTTACTTGTTTATTGCTACCGTGTTGCATCAACAGTTGGTCTGATGTGCATTGAAATTTTCGGTTATAAAAATCCCTCGACAAAAGACTTTGCCGTAAATCTTGGCATCGCACTTCAATTGACAAACATACTTCGTGATTTAGGGAAAGATGCAGATCAGGGAAGAATTTATCTTCCGCAGGAAGATTTCCGCCGGTTTAATTATTCAGAAAAACTACTTTATCAAAAAGTAACGAATGAAAATTTCCGAAACCTTATGGACTATGAAGTAAACCGAGCAAAGATGTACTTTGAAAAAGCAACCAATTCACTTGACCTTGATGATAAGAAAACTATGTTTGCGGCTCGTGCAATGCAGCATATATATTACAGAATGCTTGAGAGAATTATTCAATCAGATTATGATGTTTTGAATAATGAAATTAAAGTTAAAAAAATTGAAAAGGTTGGTATTGCTCTCGGAGTCTGGGCAAAATATCAGTTAGTTTATTGATGAAAAAAGTTCTGGTAATAGGAGGCGGTTTAGCCGGACTAACATCTGCTGTATATCTCACCAAAAATAATTTCAGAGTAACTCTGCTAGAAGCTTCACCCAAATTAGGCGGAAGAGCATATTCTTTTTACGATGAAGATTTGAAAACAGAAATTGACAATGGTCAGCACATTATGCTCGGTTGTTATAAGGATACTCTTCAGCTACTCAGGATTACTGAAGCATTGGACGGAATAAAAATTCAGGAGTCGCTTGAAATAAATTATCTCGGAAGAAACAATAAAAGATTTTCTCTTAGTGCCAGAAGAAAATTTTATCCTTTCAATCTTATAGCAGGATTATTTTCGTTTAAAGGTTTGCAGTTATCTGAAAAATTATCGCTTGCAAAATTTTTTGTTAAAATAAAGTTTACCGACCCGGATAATCTTTCAGATATGAATGTAAATCAATGGCTTAAGAATGAAAAGCAATCAGAAAATGCAATTAAAATTTTCTGGGAGATAATTTCAGTCGGTGCATTAAACACTTCCACAGAAAGAGCATCTGCAAAAATATTTTGCGAAATACTGAAAGAAATATTCTGGAAAGATGATAAATCATATCTGATTATTCTGCCAAGGTTTCCCTTAACAAAATGTATTATTGAGCCATTGCAGCGATTCATTATTAAAAACGGAGGGGAAATAAAGTTATCTGAAAAATGTGTTGAACTGATAATTGAGAATGAAAGGATTTCTGCTCTGAAAACGGATAAAGCATTTTTTAAGGAT
>FWPV01008295.1_pt1 | contig 17007 bp, 11 predicted proteins | sample 2228371 | NCBI WGS metagenome assembly FWPV01 (sample SAMEA103939776, study PRJEB20133) | metagenome | reverse complement strand
GCGCAAGGCAACTATGCCGCCGCGGCCAAACAGTACGACGTGCTGCGCGGCTCCGCCACCAAGAACGCGTGGGCAGCCGAGATGTACTACCTGGCCGGCACGGCCCTGGCCCAGGCCGGGAACCAGGCCGAGGCCCAACGCCGCTGGCAGGCAGCCATTGACGCCGACATGAAGACCCGCTTTGCCCACCAGGCGGTTGTTGCCCTGCTTGATGCCGGCGCGCCGGTAGACGAGTATCAGCGGGGCGTCGTAGATTACTACAACGGCTTGTACAGACTGGCTGTAGAGGCCTTCGACCGGTTGCAGGTGACCGATCCATCCGGCCGGCAGGGCGCCGCGTGGTACTATCGGGGACTGAGCTATCTCGCCTTGGGCCAGACCGACCAGGGACTGGCCGAACTGGGCAACTTCATCGCGGCCTACCCGGATAGTCCGCTGTGGGCCGATGCCTGGTTAGCGAAAGCCCGTGCCCAAAACAAGGCCGGGTTGACTGCCGATGCGATAGCCACCTATCGGGAATTCGCCGGCCTGCGCCCCGACGCGCCCCAGGCGCCAAAGGCACTCTGGCAGGCGGGCAATCTCCTGGCCGATGGAGGACGTTCCGCCGAGGCCGCAGAGGTCTTTCTCACGCTGGGGCGCCGCTATCCATCCGCGGACGAAGGGTGGCGCGGCTACCAGTGGGCGGGGCTAATCTACTTCCGCCAGGGCGACTGGCGCCGGGCAGGCCAGGTGTGGGATGAAATGTCCCGGGCACCCCTGCCATCATGGACCCTGCCAGTGGCCTATTACTGGCTGGGCCGGGCGCAGGCTGCTGCGGGCGAAACGGCGGCCGCCATCCAGTCGTGGAGGGCCGCTTGGAGAAGCGACCCCGGTAGCTATTACGGGCTTCGGGCCGCCGAGTGGGCCGCCAGGTCAGAGCCGCAAAGAACAGCCCTGGCCAGCGCAACCCCCACCAGCCAGCCGGCGCGGCCGGGGACAGCACAACAGGAAGCCAGGGAACTGGCCGCCTGGCTGCGCAGTTGGGCCGGAGAAGGCTCGCTGGCCCTGCCGTCCGCGGTGCTCGCGGACGCGGACTGGACAAGAGGCCAGGCTCTCATGCTCCTGGGCCTCCGTCCGCAGGCCCTGGCGGCCTTCGAGCGCGTTCAGCAGCGCCACGGGAAGAACCCCTGGACTCAAGCCGCCCTGGCTATCGCATTTCGAGACCTCGGTGCCTATCGCCTTTCCCTGCTGAGCGCCGAGAGCGTGGCCAGTCAGTGGACGGGGGGCACGATGCGTGATGCTCCCGCTTCGCTGCAAAGGCTCGCCTACCCAATGGGATACGCCAACCTGATCCGCGAGCAGGCGAAAAAGTGGGACCTGGACCCCAGGCTGCTGGCAGCAGTGATCCGACAAGAAAGCCGGTTCGAGACCGGGGCCACCTCTTCTGCGGGCGCGCAGGGCCTGATGCAGGTCATGCCAGGCACGGCGCAGGGCATCGCCAGCCGCCTGGGCTGGCGCGACTTCGAGCCAAAGCAGGCCTACTGGCCTTACAGGAACGTCGCGCTGGGTGCCAACTACATCGCAACCTGGCTCAACCACTTCAACGGTAGCCTGGCCGCCGCGCTGGCTGCCTACAATGGGGGGCCGGGCAATGCTGCCGTCTGGCGAGCGTGGGCTCCCGACGACGACGACCTGATGGTTGCGCTGATCAACATCAACGAGACGCGCGTCTACGTCCAGGCGGTGTACGCGCAATACGACATGTACAAGCGGCTGTATCCGGACGGTGGGTGAGAGCCCCGGTTAAAGCACGACTCCCCGGCCCACCCACCGGGGAATCGTGCTGAAACTGGTTGTGGAGGAGGAACCATTGTCGGGACTCGGGCCGCTACACCCAACCCCAACTATCCAGATTATGGCACAACCACATTAACCCCAGGTGAAGGAAAGTTTAATGTTCGCTATATTCGATCTACCCTCCGCGCCTGCTTCGCAAACGCTCACGGCGTGATGGTCACCTTCATCTCGAGCGGGACAACCTGCCACCAACTATTGCCTGGCTTCAGCGGGATGTCCCTTCCGCTGGCGTCGAGGATGCGGAATGGGGCGTGCCGCTCGGGTCTTACCCACTTGCCCTCGTACACCTTGCCGTCTCTGAAGATCTTCGCAGGGCCTTCACCCCACAACTGGATCTCGATCGAACGGTTGGAGCACGCGCCATCTGTCAGTGTGGTGCCGTGTTCCGGGATCAAGGTCGGCACGTGATTCGCCCCGAGGACCACGACGTTGGCGGCAGTGAGTTGCTGGCCGTCTTCCTTCTCGATGTGCGGTTTGCCACCCAGCCAACGCTGCCAGACTCCGGAAGCCGAATTGTAGGCCCACGCCACTTTGAATTCCGGATACGGGATGTCCAGGCGGCTGGCCGGCTTGCCCCCACCGGGCGCGGCCTCCGAGAAGGCAAATGCTCCCGAGGGCTGCGGCGGCTGGTTCCAGCCCTTCCTGGTAATCGTCTTCCACAGGGTTTCCGTGTTAGCGAACAGGTTGAAGGGCACCCGGATATTCGGGTCCCGGATGAAGGCCGGACCGTTGAGCGCCTGTTCAAGGATGTGATCGCCGATGTCCGAATTGTAGAGCTTCTGCCGCACCGGTTGCACCGCCCCTGAGAAGGCAAGAACGGCATCAAAGATCACCGGCAATTCCACATCAATCAGCCGAGCGCTACGGATGGAGCCAACCCGCGGCGCATCCTGGCTGTGGAATATGGCGGTAATGCGGGTCATGCAGAACTCGATCCGGCTCTCCACCACCACATCCGCCTTGCTCAGGCCCGACTGCGGGATCACGCTCCGTTCATTGGCCACCTTGATGGCCAGCGGCCGACGCGCCAGCACTGCCGGGTCGGCCGGACGTAGTCCCGTGAAGGGAGAGACACTCGGGTCGCGCGGTGGAAGGGGCGCGATAGGGCCCGGATTGCCCCCCGGTTCCGGCGATGTTCCTTCTGCGGCAGCCGTCTCAGCCGCTGTCGGCACCCCTTCGGAATCCGGCGTCACCGAGGGCTCTGCCGTGGGCGTCAACGTCGCGACAGGGACCTCCGTGGGCGTCGCAGTGGGAAGGGGGGTGGCCGTCGGGAGCGGCGCGGAGGTCGGTTCCTCGACGCGCGGCGTCTTGGTCGGGGTCGGCGTAGCCTGGATTGCGTTGCTGCAACCAGCGGCCAGGGTCAAGGCAAGAAGTACGACAAGCAAGCCTGTTACACTGAACAGGCGGTGACCACGAATGGGCATACGCAAAGATGACCTCCGCGGGCCCCGGCGCTGCCGCGGTCCCAGGCCGGGCAAGCCGGACGCCCCTCTTCTTCTGTTATCAGTCCATATATTATACATGTCCCGGGCAGTTTTGTGAATTCTCGTACCTGCGGTGACACATCTCGTTCCACCGGCTGCGCTTTGACCGCGCCCCGGCCGGCCTGCTATAATGCCGCCCGACGATACCGGCCAGAGCCGGGTCCTATCTCGCAACCGTCCATGCAACGTTGATCCCATCCCCGCCGAAGCCAGAGCCGGTCTGGCCCGCTTTTCCAGCGCGTCGCTCCAACTGGCTGCGCACCCTTGGAGTGCTCTTCCTGGCGCGCTTCGCCCTGAACTTCCCCTTCCGATTCATCTATCCGTTCCTGCCGGCCATCAGCCGCGGCTTGAACGTACCCCTGGAGACGGCCAGCCTCCTCCTCACTGTCCGGTCGCTGGCAGGGGCAACCAGTCCGGTCTATGGGCTGCTTGCCGATCATCACGGCCGGCGGCCCGTTATGTTGGGTGGCCTCGCCGCGCTCGTGATCGGCGCCGCCTTGACAGGGATCACCCCCTCATTTGCCCTGGCCCTGGGCGCTTTCGCCCTGCTCGGCGTGAGCAAAGCGGGCTACGATCCTGCCATGCAGGCTTACATCGCTGATGTGGTAGCCTATGAGCGCCGCGGCAAGGTCGTCGGGTTCCTGGAACTGCCCTGGGCGCTGGCCTGGTTGATCGGCGTGCCAGCCGCTGGCTTCCTGATCGCCAGCCTGGGCTGGCAGGCACCGTTCTGGGTCGCTGCAGCCCTGGGTGCTCTCGGCCTGGGTGCCACCTGGCTGCTGTGCCCGGACTGCGGACAGAGACACGCCTCCGCCTCCACCCGCCGGGAGATCGCGGTCACGCGCCCGGCAGCTTTTGCCCTCCTGGTAACCTGCCTGCTGATGGTTGCCAGCGACAATGTATTTGTCGTCTACGGGGCATGGTTCGAGGCCGAATTCAGGCTGCCGGTGGTCACGCTGGGCCTGGTGTCGGCGGTCATCAGCGTCGCCGAACTGGTGGCTGAGGCCTCTTCGGCCGGCCTGACCGATCGGATCGGCAAGCGCCGGGCTGTCCTGGCAGGAATGCTACTGAACGCGCTCGCCTATCTTCTGTTGCCCCAGTTGGCCCGCAGCCTGCCCGGTGCGCTGCTTGGCGTGGCATTGATGATCCTGACGTTCGAGTTCAGCATCGTGAGTCTGATTCCTCTCGTCTCCGAACTGGCTCCGGCTGCGCGCGGCACAGTCATGGCGCTCAATGTGGCGGCCATCTCGTTAGGGCGCATGATCAGTTCGCTGATTGGGCCGCGCCTCTGGACTCATGGGGGCCTGAGCGCCAACGCGGCCGTCTCCGCCGGAGTCGTGGTGCTGGCTGGTCTGCTCCTGTGGCGGGGCGTCAGGGAGATCGGGGGCTAGCCGCGGCTGCGCTCGTTACTTCTCAACAGCCGCCGGTACGGCGCGGTAGAGCACAAAGAGCGGGCGCCCGCTGCGCTCGCCGAACCGGATTTCTTCCTGCAGCGCCAGACCTCGGGCCGCAGCCGCCTCCTTCAGCGCGTCAACCCGACCGCGAAAGACGGTACTGTCCGGCATGTGCGCCACGTAGAGGTTGTTCAAATTCTCCAGGAACGGACCCACCCGTTGCGCAAAGCCGGGATCCGGCTCATCCAACCGGTCGTAGCCGAATACCTCGACCGGGTTGACCCGTCCCACCGTCAGGAACCGAATGGGCGCATCCAGCCCCCAATCAAGTGCCAGAGGCGCAGACGGGCTGCCAGCGTCCAGGTACTTAGCGAGGGCATAGATGGCATCCGAGTGCGCTGAGTACCCCCCCGATATGGACAGCAGCCTGTGATAGCGCGCAGTGGTCCACAGATCTGCTGCACCCCACCATAGCACAGCCAGGAGCGCCGCCAGCGCTGCCAGAAGAGCAAGGGGGCCTCTCGACGGGCGCATCTCTCTCAGCAGGGCGCCGGCCGCCAGCCCACCAGCGAGTGGGATCAAGGGCAGCGCCACTGCATAATGTGTGATGAACAGATCGCTCACTGTGAAGGCGCTTTGCACAACAATCAACCCGAGCAAGGCCGCGGGCAACAGGAACACGGACTGGCGGCAGGTCAACAGGCCGGACAGGCCGCCCACCACGATGCCCCCGGTCTGCTCCTCCCGGCGTGTGCAGCAGACGATCGCTCGAAGGCCGGCGAGGAGAATCAACGCGCCTGCAAGCCCGGGTGCCCACTGGTTGGCGAACAACTCGCCCAGATACCAAAAGTGGTCTCCCCGCAGCAGGGTGCGGACCTGACCGAGCCGCACCACCAGGTTTGGAAGAAAGGCGGCGTTGTTGACGCCATAGTACGAACGATGCAAGTTGCCGAAGACTGTCAGCAGCGTCCCACCGGTCTGCAAATTGAAGAGCACAAGCGGGGTCAGCGGCACCAGGAAGAAGGCAGTGGCCAAGATCCACGTTCTCGGGTCGGAGCACCGGGGGACACGCCGCAAGGCCTCCCCCGGCGTAGGGCTCACGCGCTGCTCCCGCCCAACGAGCCTGTTGAGTTGCCAACTCAGCAACGCAAGCACCACCAGGGCAACGAGCGCCCACACGAACAACAACTTGGCGTAGACCCCCAGCCCGAAGAGGAAAGCAGTCAGCCAGAGATCTCGCGCCCGGCGCTCCTGCCACCACCGGAGGCCGGTCAGAAGGCTTGCCATGAAGATCGCAGCCGTCACGTTGGTGACGAACACGCCCTGTCGGCTCCAGAACACGAACGTGGGATTGACCGCCAGCAACGCCGCTGCCACGGCAGCCGCCGTCGCGCCGCCCAGACGACCAGCAACGCGCCAGGTCAGCAGCAAGGTCAGCGCACCGGTCAGCAGCGGCAGCCAGCGCAGCGCAACGGTATTGATGCCGCCCAGCGCCAGGAAGGGCACAGCCAGATAGACGTTCAGCGCGCCGATATAATCCTGCACCATGAGGGGCAACCGGCACCGCCCAAGCGGCAAGACTGCGTCTCGAAAGGCCGTCACCGGCTGGCCCGTGATCAGCTGCATGGCGTTAAGCCCGGCTTCCTTTGCCTCATCGTAGTGCAGGCCCGGGAGATTGATCTGATGGGCCCCCAGCGCCAGAAAGGCGGCCAGGCAGAGTATCAGGGAGAGGAACGACAGTGCACGCCCGCGTCCTTCGATGTGCGGCAGGCGAGCATCTCGAACAGGAGGCAGTGGGGCGACGTCCGCCATTGTAGCGTCGGCATCAACGCACGATGAGCGCGGCGTCCGATATCAAGCTCTCATAGTCGTGCCCGGAGGCATAGATCGTGATCGAGTTGATTCGCGCAGGCCGCGTGTCGCGCAGGACCTCGAAGAGGTTCGGCGATTCGTAACTGTACCAGATGCCCAGCGGCACCTTTTCGCCGCTGGGCGGGACATACGTGCTGCCAGGCGGCAGGTCCTGATAGTAGAAGCCCTGATACCAGTGCAGGTCTTTGCCATAGATATCCGTATAGGCGATGTCCACCATCACCGGATACTCGGTTGCCAGATAGCCCCCGCCCGGCACGCTTTGATACAGCACCTGCAAGTCGAGTCGGAATTGCAGCACATCGTAGCCCTGCACGTCGCGGTTGATCGTCTGCTGCAATCCAACCCGGTTCGGCGCACCATCTTCGGCGCGGCGGCTGAACCGCACGACGCGCCGTTGTCCCACCGTATCCACCGCAATCGTGCCGGGTGGAAGCCCTTGCGCCACCTCCACGATTTCGTTCCAGGGAGGCGTGAGTCGGCCCTCAAAGGCGCCGTTCAAGACCAGATTCAGAGCAGCGGGCACAGGCAAGTCCGGAGGGCGCCCCGCCGTCACACTGACGCGTTCGCCGCTGTTGGCTGTGACCTCTCGGCCCTCAGCCATCACAGCCGCCGGGCCAGCCCGAACGCGCACCTGGGTTTCATTTCCTTCGACAATCGTATCCACAGTACCGATGCCGAACCGGATTTCTGCCTGCGGGGTGGTCAGCCGTGCCAACACCCCGCGCTCAGCCGTGCTCTGCGTCGCGAAAAACACCCGGCCCCGCTCCAGCCTAGCGACGAGTTGATGAGGATCTCTGCTCCAGGAGAAGCGCGGCGAGCGCACGCGCTCGGTCACCAGCGCCGTATCCTGCGATAACTGCAGCGTCGCCAGCGCCTGCACGCCGGGCTCGTCAGCATAGATCGTCAGCAGACCGCGGCTCACGCCGTCAGTCACAACCCGGCTGCCCTCCTCAACCGCACGACGTTCCGTCACGGCCACGGGGTCGCTCGCTCCAGGCGGTTGCACCTGGACAGTACCCGACAAGGCAGCAACGTAGACCGGCCTGTTCCGAGTCGAATGCAGCAGGTAACTACGCAGCCCCAGCGGCACGAGCACGGCCAGCGCGCAGCAGGCACAGAAACTGACGATCAAGACAGTCCAGGCGACCGCCTGTGGATTTTGGCGCCAACGCATCAAGGGCGGCTCCCATCCGTTCGCAGTGTAGCCGATTCGCTCTCAGTCTCCCGCCTGAGAGCTCTCATCTTGCCGGTCAGCCGAGGCGCGCCCAATCCAGTCCAACCAGTACCTGGCATCCCGGTCGGCCGGGTCGGTCTCCAGGGCGCCGTAGAAGTGCGCGGCTGCCCTCAGCAGGTCACGTCGCTCGAGATAGATCAGTCCCAGATTGTAGTGGACGTGGGGCGCCCGAGGGTCCAACGCCAGAGCCTTCTCGTAGGCAGCAACGGCCTTGTCCTGGTTCTCCCGCGTCGCCAGGCTCAGTCTGCCCAAGTAAGCAGCCGCCAGGTTGGACCAGACCATCGCATTGTCGGGTTCCAGGCTGGCGGCCGCCTCAAGGACAGGGATGGCACGGGCATACTTGCCCTGCAAGATATAGGCGCCGCCCAGGTTGATTGCGGCTGCCGTGTTTTGCGGATCTAGTGCCAACGCCTCGGCCAGCCTGTTCGCGGCCTCGCCAGGCCGCCTGGCGGCCAGCAAGCGCGCCCCCTCGGACACCAGGCGCCGGACACGATCGTGCACGTCGTGCCGACCAGGTGTTGATCCCTCCGGTTCCTTCGGTAGTTGCGGATCGCGGCCGCCAACCATGTTACGATATCCAGGTCAAGATCGCAGTCACTGTAACCAGGCTCGCCAGCGAGGTGACCAGCACCGACCCCGCAACCAGGTTCGGTTCGGTCTCGTAGCGCGCGGCGATGACGCTGGCGGTGACAGCCGTGGGCACTGCAGACTGCAGGATGCCCACCTGCCGGGCCAGGCCGCTCAGGCCCAAAGGCGCAGCCAGAACAAGGGCAAGGAGCGGCGCCAGGCCCAGGCGCAGCGAGGCTGCCAGCCCGATCAGCCGCAGGTGCCCGCGCCTCAACGGCAAAGCAGCCAGTTGCATTCCCAGAACCACCAGCATAGTCGGCACAGCCGCCCGCCCTAGCAGTTCCAGCGGTCGTTCCAGCGGCAATGGTACCGTCCAGCCGAAGCGATTGACGGCAAGGCCGAGCGGTACGGCATAAAGTGCCGGATTGAGAAATACCTGCAAGACGGCGCGGCGCACAGTCGTCCGGCCGCGAGCGGCCACGTAGACCCCCAGCGAGTTGAGCATGGCATTGTCCGTAACATAGCAGACCACAGCCAGAGCCAGTCCGGCCTGGCCGAACGCGTACTCGCTGGCCGACAGGCCGTAGTTGCCCGAGTTGGCAAACGCGGCCGACAGCACAACCGCGCTGGTCAGCGGCCCGGGCAGTTGCAGGCGGTTGGCGAGCAGGAGCACCAGAGGTACCATCGCAACGTAGAGTAAGAGTTTCAGCAGCACCAGCCGCCCCAGCAGGTGTTGCGGGATCGTCGTTCCCGCAAGGGTAATGAAGACAAGACTGGGGTTGAACAGATAGAAGGTAGCCCTGGCCAGCGGGCGAGCATCAAGATGGCCGAGGCGCCCCAGCAGATACCCTGAACCTGCCACCAGGACCAGTGGCAACAACACCGTGCTGAAGATGCTCGCGAACATCTACATGGCATCCGAATCGTCAGCGTCTTCCCATGCAGAGTCCTCTTCGAGCCAGTCTATCTCTCCCTCGTCGTCATCCGCGCCCCAGGTGTCGTCGTCCTCCAGAAGGTCAACGAACTCATCATCGTAGCACAAGTCATCGGCCATGTCGTCTTCGTCAGCATCATCGGCATCGTAGGCAGGACCGGCCCTCAAATGCGCCGGGTACTCCACCAGCCCAAGTTCGAGACTCTCGCTATTGAAGGCCAACTCGTCCAGCGCTTCCTCGGCAGCCTGCGCCAGGCGTTCATCGCTGCTCTCGCGAGCCGCCTCCAACGCCCGCCTGGCGTTGCGCCCACCGATCTTGCCCAGGGCCAGCGCCGAGGCTTCGCGCACGCTACTATCAGTGTCGTCCAGGAGTTGAATCAGCCGCCCGACCGCCGCCTTCAGGGCCAGTTCTCCGGCAGAACCGGCAGCCTCGAAGCGCATGGCAGGATCCTGGCTGCTCAGTTCCGCCAGCACGTGCCTTGCCCAACGCCGATCAACGCTGCGACCCATCGCAAAGACGGCGCTCTGGCGCATCAACCCGTCCTCATCCGCGTACGCTGCGTCAATGAGCTCGTGAATCAAAGGGTCTGAGGCGTACGCCAGGCTTTCCAGGGCTCGCCGGCGCACATCCGTCACCTCACAGGCGCGAAACCAGGCTGACTTGAGTGCCTCCTCTGCTTCGCGGGACAATGCCTCCGAGATATCTCCCAAGGCCCCCAGCAGCACAAAGCGCACCAGCGACGTTGCTGCCGCAGCCCGCACATCGGATGCCGGATCGGCAGCCAGCAGCGCGACAAGGCGGCCGATCAGAGTCGGCCTTTCATCTTCCCAGAGTCCTTCGACCGCCAGCTTCCGTATCCCTGCATCCGGGTCGGTGAGGCACTCGCGCAAGATCGCGTGAAAGTTGAGATGGATATTGACCTCGGCCTGCTCCACCATCGTGGAAACCAGTTCCAGGCGCCTCGCGGGGTTCACATCCCTCCAGGCAGCCGCAAAGCGCGGCATTTCGCTGCGCGGCAGGTCGGACAGGCGCGTCAAGTCTATCGTGCGCGCCGGCCGCGTCTCGTCTAACAACTCATCCAGCACCAGATCAAGGTCGTCCAGCATCTCTCCTCGCCAATCACTGCCATGACAGCGTCCTGGGCGCGCTCGGCGGACTGAGCGGGATGAGGCGTTCACCGCCCTTTCCATCCGTGCCGACCTGAACCACCGTCACATACCAGACATAGCGGCGCGCTGGCTGATCCGCGCGCAGAAAGAGCCACGGCGGCATCCGCTGAGCCGTTGCACTTGTGGTCCAGCTATGGCTGTTCTTCTGTCCTCCCTCAAGCCATTCGATTGTTACCTGATATCGTGCCTCCGCCGGCATTCCCGCAACGGGCTGCCAGCCCAGCTCGATCTCAGCGTCCGCACCGACGGCGCCGGACCCATCACCAGGCCGGTCCAGGACGGGGGCCGGAAGGGCCGGCAGTGGTGTTGCTGTAGGGGGCACCGGCGTCGCAGTTGGGCGGGGACGCGGCGTAGCCGTAGGCGGCAGCGCGCCTGCCAGCGGAATGGTCAAGACCTGGCCCACCTGCAGGACCGCCGCATCGGCGATCTTGTTGGCGGCCGCAATGGTCTCCCAGGGCACGCCGAAGCGAGCGCCGATGCCGGCCAGCGTATCTCCCGCCTGCACCACATACGTCCTCGATCCGGCAGCAACTGCGGTCGGGCTGCCTCCGACAGGCGTCGCAGGAGGAGTCCCAACAGCAGAGGTGGCTGCGGCTGTTGGCGTGCCGGCAGGCGCAGGCGTCTCTGCTGCGGCTGGCGAACCGGCTGCAGTCGGGCTGGCGGTCGTGACGGTTGGCGTCAGCACCGCTGTGGCCGTCACAGTAATCGTTTGCGTGATGGCCCCGGATGTGAAGCCCGGCAATGTTACGGTGACTGTAGGGGTCCAACGAAGGGTCGGAATGGCTGTCGGTGTCGCCGTCCTGACGGCGGCCGCGCTCCGCGTCGCCGGCGTGTGCGTCGGCGTGAACGTAGGTAGATCCAGCACCTGGACCAGGCCAGCGAGCCGGCTCCGCGTATCCAGGATCTCCTGCCTCACCTCGTCAACGGGAAGGCGGCCCAGACCCCACAAGCCAGCGAGGACAACAATGACGGCAACGAGAAGCCAGAGACCCAACCGCGGGCCCGCAGGTCGCACGTCTCGGCCACAATGCGGGCACACGACCAGTTCCAGCGGAATGCGACCATGGCAGTATGCGCAGCGTACCGATTGTGGCGCTCGCCGCTGGCGAGCACCGCACTCGGGACAGATCAGCGCTCCTTGCTGCAGGGTTGCTCCGCAACGCCTACAACGCATCGGCTACCCTTTCCGTAGAAGACCTCCTCCCCGCCGTCAGTGAATGCCGAGTCCGGGGAACGTGCCGTTCAACAGAGCTGTGATCTCTCGCACCGTTACCAGGCTGACGAGCAACAGGAGAAGCCCAATGCCGACCAGGTGCACCAGGCCCTCCTGGGACGGCTCGACACGCTTGCGCCGGACAGCCTCCACCAGGACAAAGAGGAGGCGACCGCCGTCCAGGCCCGGGATCGGCAGCAGATTCGTGACCCCCAGGGCGATACTCAGCAACCCAACGAACCACAGGACCGGCACCGCCGACTTCACCGACAAGGCCGAGCGCACCACCTCGCCCGTCGTCGCAGCAATGCCGACAGGGCCCAGGACACCGAATTCACTGAACGGCCGACCCTCCCGGATCAGTGTCGCCGGTATCCGGAAGGTGAGGTAGATGACCTCCCCCGTCGTTCGGATACCGTTCCACGCAGCCTCCCAAATGCGGGCCGGCCTGATAGCGATATCAATCTGGATGCCAAGAGCTCCCTGGCCGGCTGGAGGGTTTGCCCGGGGAACCATTGTCACCGACACCAGGCGCTCCTCGCCCGAGGCTGGGTCAGATCGAACCACCGCATAGGTGACCGTGCGGCCCACGTGCGTCGTGGTGTAGCGCAGCAGTTCTTCGATGCTCAAGAGTGACGTGCCGTCGGCAGCGACAATGCGATCGCCAATCTGCAGCCCTGCTTGCTCTGCCGGAGAACCTGCCGCAATTCCCTTGACGACGGCACCCGGCCGGCTTTCATCAGGCAATCCCGTCACCAGCGTCATCGCGGTCAAGAACACGATAGCCAGCGCGAAGTTCATGACCGCGCCGGCGAGCAATGTCGCCGCGCGCGCCGGGCGCGAAGCCGCCGCGAGGCTGCCCGGCTGACTGGGATCATCCTCACCGCGCATCCGGACGAACCCCCCGAAAGGAATCGCGTTGATGGTGTACACTGTGCCGTCGCGCTCACCGACCTTCAGCAGCCGTGGCGGAAAGCCGAACCCGAACTCTTCAACAACAATCCCGCTGCGCTTGGCTACCAGGAAGTGTCCCAGTTCGTGCACAAACACAACGATACTCATCACAATCAGAAAAGACACAACCGTCAGAAACATCATCACCTCACAAGCCAGCTAGCGGCACATCAGGGCCGTGATCGGGCCAGCCCGCCACGCGCTCGGTCTGCCGCCCACCTACAACCCAGCCTCATGCACTGGCAGCACCCATCTTCAGTCTCAACACCCCTGCCTATCCGGTTCATTATACTCCCGGCCGGGAAGCCTGGCAAAAGACCCCGAAGCTCACTGCACTGATCGCGTGATGCGCGTACCCGTGCGCACCTGCGGGTCGGCCAGGCAACTCCGCACCAACCCCGGGACGAGTCCCGACACCACCTGGACCTCGGCAAGCACGGGTGTAGTCTCCAGCAGTTCGAGCATCTGTGTAACCTTTGCCAGCATCCCGCCGGTCACATCCGTGCCTCGGGCTCCCCCCAACGCCTGTGCCAACTCCGGCAAGTTCTGCTGCGTGATCTCCGGGATCACCTGTCCGCCCTCGCCGTAGGCAGGATCCACCGTCAGCACCCCCGCCACCTCACCGACCAACAACACGCGTTGAGGATGCAGACGGGGAGCAAGCCACCGGAAGATCTCCTCTGTCGAGATGACGGTGCCGCCGCGCACCTCATCCAATGCGACATCACCGTGGACCACCGGAACCAGGCCGTGTTCCAGGGCTGCCCGTAAGGGACGATCGTCCAATGCCCGGAGTTCCCCATCCCGGCACAGCGCCGAGGCGGAGGGCTGAACCGGCAGGACCGGCAGGCCGGCATCGGCCAGCGCCTCAACCACGATGTGATTCAGTTCAGAGGCCGCTCGCGCCGTTGCCGCATAACCGTGCCAGTCTGCCGGTGAAGAGACCCCCGATCGCGTCCCGTACTGGCTGGCCACCACATGGGCATAGGACCCGCCGCCGTGCCCAATGAGCAGCCGCAACCCCGGCCGCAGGGAGAGCGCCTCCGCGATCTCGCCTGCAAGCCTCCGCAGGACATCGGCCCTCAGCGCGCGGGGGCGAGACTTGTCCGTCAGCAGCGAACCACCAAGCTTCAGGAAGATCAACTCAGAACGTGCTTCCGAGGGATCCGACAGAGTGTCCGGAACCCCAAACGCCAACCCCGGGTGAGCATCCCCGGCAGCCGTGGTAGCAGGCCGCTGCCCAGGCGGCCTGTGTTCAACCGTGATCACCCCGTCCTCCACGGTAACCCAATCGCCGTCCTGGATACGGCTTATGTCTACCTGGTCCACCATGGGGATGTCCGCGATGATCGCCCCCACGGCGACGATCGCCTCGCTCTGGGAGTTCACGATGGCAGCAGGGGCGTGACCGCTGCGCGCCAGCCGAAGGATGGTGTACGAGCCGACGGTGCTGCCCTTGCCGGTCGGGAACACCAGCACCTTCCCGGACACAGACCGCCCCTGAAGGGGATGACCTGGCTCCAGCACGATCCCGGAATCGGGATCCACACCGCCCAGGAAACCAATCGGGACGGCCGACACCAGCGCCTGCCCGGCGGCCCTACCGGCTTTGATGACGCGGCCGCGCATCACCGTGATCTGCGGGCCACCAGCGCCAGACCGACTCATTGCGCCCTGTCCCAGGCTGCCAGCACCGCCTGCACCAGGAGCTCATCGGCCTCTTGCGGCACGGTGCGGGGGTCTAGAAGTACCCGGTCCTCGCTGATGCGCACGATCACAGGCGGATCACCGGCGCGCAGTGCTGCGGCCAGAGCAGAAGGCGCCGCGTGATCCAGCGCCAGCCCGCGCGAGGGCAATACCTCACCGGGCAGCGAGCCACCGCCAACGGTGGACATGATGGGGACAACAGTCGCCGGCAGGCCAGCCGCCCGCAGCTCGGCTGCCCAGTGTGCTGCGCGCGCCGAGAGCTCCTCCAGGGGAGCTGCGATCATGCGCCAGACCGGGATCTGCTCCTCTGCTTCCCCGCGCAGATAATGGAGCAGGGTGGCCTGCAGGGCTGCCAGGGTGCTCTTGTCAACGCGCAGGGCCCGGGCCAGGGGGTGATGGCGCAGCCTCGCCACCAACGCTTCCCGGCCGACGATCAAGCCAGCCTGTGGCCCCCCCAGCAACTTATCGCCGCTAAACGTCACAAGATCGGCTCCGGCTGCCACACTCTGCTGCACCATCGGCTCATGAGCCAGGCCGTAGCGCGTGGTATCGAGGAGGGACCCGCTGCCCAGATCGTCCACCACCGGCACGCCGGCCCCACGCCCCAGGGCGACCAGTTCCTGAAGCGCCACCTCGGCGGTGAAGCCAATCTGCTTGAAGTTGGAGGAGTGGACACGGAGGAGCAGGGCTGTCTCCGGGCCGATTGCCGCCCGGTAGTCGCTCAGATGCGTTCGGTTGGTCGTTCCCACCTCCACCAACCGGGCGCCGCTTTGCCGCAACACCTCGGGGATGCGAAAGCCGCCCCCGATCTCCACCAGTTGGCCGCGCGAGACGATGACCTCGCGACCCGTGGCGAGCACTGCCAGCACCAGCAGCACCGCGGCGGCGTTGTTGTTCACCACAAGGGCTGCCTCGGCGCCAGTCAATTGGCAAAGCAGCCGTTCGGCATGCAGGTATCGCGAGCCACGGGCACCAGCGTCCAGGTCGTACTCCAGGTTGCTGTAGCCGGTCGCCACAGCATCCATCGCCCTGGAGGCCGCCTGACTGAGCGGGGAGCGCCCCAGGTTGGTATGGATGATAACGCCGGTGGCGTTGAACACCGGATAGAGCGTGCCGCGCGTCATGCTGGCCAGCCACCGCTCAACCTCCTCGGCCAGCGCCGCAAGGTTGGGGGCTGGGCCCCCGCCCTCAATCTCAGCGCGGCTGGCTGCCAGAACGGTCCTGGCGGCCTCCGCCACGAGCGCGCGTCCGTATTCGCCGATGGCTGGCCGCAACGCATCGCTACTCAGCAGGCGTTCCACACTCGGCAGCAACCGACGTGGATCTCCGTGTACTGTGGGTGTCTCTTCCTCGGCCATGCACGACCCCGCGCAAGCGCTTCTGTTAGAACAAGAAACCAGGTTCTCGCTACGAAAACCTGGCCCCGCGTCATCTTGCGCTCCGTCCCGATTCCTCGGCTGAAGCGCCCACATGGGCGAAACAGGACTCGAACCCGTGACCTCCTCGGTGTAAGCGAGGCGCTCTAACCGACTGAGCTATTCGCCCGGATCACCTGCATTATACGTTCTCCAGCAGCAGGTGTCAAAGCGTTCGCGCTTCAGTCCAGGGCGTCAGCTCCACCTTCTTCCAGCATCAAGACCCTGCGGCTCCTCCCTCCGCCCTCATCGGGACCTACGACCCCCATGGCCTCCAACTGCTCCATCAGGCGCGCCGCGCGCGGAAAGCCGATGCGAAGCTGCCGCTGGAGCAGCGACGTAGACACGCTTGCCTTGGTGCGCACCAGCGCGAGCGCTTCGTCCAGCAACTCGTCTCGCTCCTCGGACTGGCCGCCCATGCCAGCCCAGGGTGCACTTGCCAGGTCAAGCGCGTCTTGTGTTCCGGAGCTGGCCTTCCAGAAATCAACAATGGCGTCAATCTCACGATCCGAGACAAAGCAGCCCTGAATGCGCGACAGCTTGGGCGAGTCAGGTGCCATATAGAGCATGTCGCCCCGGCCAAGCAGTTTCTCCGCGCCCGGTGCATCGAGGATCACGCGGCTGTCCACCTGCGTGGTAACCGCAAAGGCGATACGGGCCGGGAAGTTAGCCTTGATCAAGCCGGTGATGACATCCACGCTCGGGCGTTGCGTGGCCAGGATCAGATGGATTCCCGTCGCCCTCGACAACTGGGCCAGGCGACATATCTGCCGCTCAATGTCGTAGGCCGTGGACATCATGAGGTCGGCCAATTCGTCCACGACGAGGAGGATGTAGGGCAGGGTTTCCATTCTCCGGGACCGCGCCGCTTTGCGGTTGTAGCCAGTGATGTTGCGCACCCCTTGATCGGCAAAGAGTCGGTAGCGCTCGTCCATTTGCAGGGTCAGCCACGCCAGCGCGCCGGGCACCTGGGCCGGATCGGTGATGACCGGGCCGACAAGATGCGGGATGCCGTTGTAGACCGGCAACTCCACCATCTTGGGGTCAACCATGATGAAGCGCACAGTATCCGGGCCATTGCTCATGAGCAGACTGCATACCAGAGCATTGATGCACACCGACTTGCCCGAGCCAGTAGCGCCTGCGATGAGCAGGTGCGGCAGGACATCCAGATCTATGACAACCGGATCACCGGAGACGTCCCTCCCTAGGGCCGCGGCCAGGGGT
>FWPV01007120.1_pt1 | contig 17007 bp, 12 predicted proteins | sample 2228371 | NCBI WGS metagenome assembly FWPV01 (sample SAMEA103939776, study PRJEB20133) | metagenome | reverse complement strand
GCAAGGACGTGATCCCTTCCTTCTTTGAGCTCTCTCCCGAGAAGATTGAAAAAGCCCTGAAGGGGAAGAGGTACAGGGCCCCGATTGAGAGAGTGAACGTGAGTGAGCTTCCCGCGAGGCCCCCCAATCTGTGCGCAGGGTGTTCCCATCGCCCCCTCTTTTATGCGCTGAAGAAGTTGGGACTCTTCGTCTTTGGAGACATCGGCTGCTACACCCTGGCAGCGGCTCCTCCGCTCAATGCTATCCATACGACCATCTGCATGGGGGCGGGAGTTGGAGAGGCCTTCGGTGCTGCAAAGGTCCTGGGAAAGGAAGGGTTGGGAAAACTCTGTGCGGTTGTGGGAGATTCGACGTTTCTCCATGCAGGCGTAACGCCACTGATGGATATCGTCTATAACAAGGGAAATTCGACGACAATCATCTTAGACAACAGGGCTACCGGGATGACCGGCCTCCAAGAACATCCAGGGACAGGCTTCACCATCACCGGCGAACCCGCCCCTATGATCGATTACGAAAAGCTCTGCAAGGCCTTGGGGGTCGAACATGTTCGAAAGGTGGACCCCTACAATCTGAAAGAGACAATGGAGATTATTAAAGAGGAGGTGGAGAGGGACGCCCCTTCTGTTATTCTCACCGTGAATGGACCCTGTATGCTTCATAGGAGGGAGAAACGGAAGTTCGAGCATCCCTTTTACACCATCGACATCGAAAAGTGCAGGGGGTGCCAGATGTGTCTGGAGATTGGATGCCCTGCCCTCAGTTGGAAAGAGGTATCCGGGGAGCAGGCGATGACCAAGGACGGACATAAGCGGAAAGGGATTACACAGATCAACCGGCTCCAATGTCCAGGATGTGGCGTCTGCCACCAGATCTGTAAGTTTGAAGCCATCGTTCCTGGGAATGCATGAGGAGGACTCGAATGAAAGATACCGTGACCAATGTTCTACTTTCGGGGGTAGGGGGACAGGGCACGATCCTGGCGAGCGATGTTCTCTGTTCCGTCTTTCAAGAAGCGGGTTATGACGTCAAGAAATCCGAGGTTCATGGGATGGCCCAGAGGGGGGGGGATGTGACGACTCACTTCCGGTTCGGAAAGAAGGTTTATTCCCCTTTGATCAAACACGGGGATGTCGACTTTCTGGTCGCCTTTGAACTCCTCGAAGGGCTTCGTTACATCAACTGGCTTAAGAGGAATGGAAAGGTTCTCCTCAATCTACAGGAGATCTATCCCCCTGCAGTGGCGCGGGGGACGATGAAGTATCCTGAAGATGTGGTGGGGACCTTTAGAAAATTTTTCAATGGGAATGTTTACACCATTCATGCCCTAAAGATTGCCATCGAATGTGGGGATGCGAGAGCCGCCAATATTGTCACGCTCGGGGCCTTTTCCAATTTTTTCGCCATTGAAGAGGAGGTCTGGGAAAGGAACCTTCTCGAACATCTCCCCCCGAAGGTCCATGAGCTTAACGTCCGTGCCTTCCGTGAGGGAAAGAAGGCGCTTCAATAGTCCCATTTTGTGACTTGGTTCAGACTCTAAAGGGGCGAAGGGGTTTTCTCCTCGCCCCTTTGTTTTTCAGTTTCGCCCATGTATAATTTGGTGTAGGGGAGGCCTCCTATGAGACGCGTTCGATTCCTTTCTTGGGTTTTCGGATGGCTTACACTCTTCCTTCTTTCGATCCTTTCTCACGCTCAGTCGGGCGACCGACTCCATCAGTTTACTTTAGAGAACGGATTGAAGGCGATCCTCGAGGAGAACAGGAATGCACCCGTCGTTGCTTTCCAAATCTGGGTCGCCGTGGGAAGTGCAGATGAACGCGATGAAGAGGCGGGCATGTGCCACTTCATCGAACATATGATTTTCAAAGGGACCGAAAAAAGAAAAGTGCGTGAGGTGGCCAGGGAGATTGAATCCCACGGAGGTTCGATCAATGCCTTCACCTCCTACGATCAAACGGTTTTTCATGTCACGATTGCCAGTCGTTATGCCGGGTTGGCCCTCGACATACTGAGCGATGCGATTCAGAACCCCACCTTCGACCCGGTGGAGCTCGAGAAGGAGAGGGAGGTAATCCTTGAAGAGATCCGAATGGGGGAAGATGATCCTTCGAGGAAAATCTTTCGGCAGACCATGGCCGCCCTCTTTGAAGTGCACCCCTATGGGAGGCCCATCATCGGTTTTGAGAAAACGATTCGTTCCATCCAACGGGACCAGATGCTTTCCTTTTTCAGGAAATGGTATGTCCCCAACCGGATGACCTTCGTCGCGGTGGGGGATTTCGATCTCGCGAAACTGGAAGAGAAGGTCAGGCAAGTTTTCGGGGGATTTGCACCCTCGACGACCGAGTTTCCCAAGAGGCAGGAGGAAAAGGGAGGAAAGGGAAGGAAGGTCGTCGTATCGAAGGGAAACTATAAAGAGACCTATTTACAGATGGCTGTTCCTATCCCCTCGATCAGGCACGAGGATACCCCCGCCCTGGATGCCCTTTCCCATATTCTGGGGGGTGGAGAGCCTTCGCGGTTGGTTCAGAAGGTGAAACTGGAGAAAGGACTCGTCAACTCGATCTCTGCCTCCTCCTTTACCCCGAAGGATAACGGAGCCTTTATCATCGGGGCAACGCTTCCTGCCGAGAATCTGGAGAAGGCGCTGGAAGCGATCGTAGAAGAAGCCCAACGTTTGGAGAAAGAGGGGGTGACGGCGGAGGAATTGAACAGGGTGAGGGTGAACGTGGAGAGCGATCTTGTTTATGATCGCCAGACGGTTCAGGGGCAAGCGCGAAAGTTGGGCTATTACGAGGTGGTCGCAGGGGATCTTCGATACGAAAGGGAATACCTTATGAAGATCTCCCTCCTTCAGAGCGAAGATCTACAAAGGGCGGCCGAGAAGTACCTGAGGGGGCCGTGGGTGGTCAGCGTGCTCGCGCCTTCCGAGAAGGCAGATTCGATTCGTCCGGAGCAACTCTCATCGATCCTTGAAAAGAAGGCTCGTCTGGAACCCGAGGTGGCGAGGCAGCAGCGGGCTCCCATTCTGCGGACCGTTCTTGATAACGGGATTCGACTCATCGTAAAGGAGAATCGGTCCAATCCCATCGTCACCCTCCAGGCCTCCTTCTTGGGTGGAGTGAGATTTGAGGAGGAGGCTCAAAACGGAATTAGTCATTTTCTGGCTGTCTTGCTGACCAAGGGGACCCAAAGAATGACGGCGCTCGAGATTGCAAGGAAAGCAGAGAGAATGGCCGGGTCCCTCAGTGGCTTTTCCGGCTATAACAGCTTTGGGCTCACCTTCACTTTTCTGAGCCAGCACTTTGAGGATGCCTTCTCCCTTTTCGCAGAGATCGTTCAAGAACCCTCCTTTGATTCCGAGGAGATGGAGAGGAGGAGGCGGCTGATCCTCGCTTCGATCGAGCAGCAGGAGGATGATCTCGATCGGATGGTTTTTAAGATCTTCCGGAGGACACTCTATGAAAAACATCCCTACCGAATGGACAGCCTCGGGACGATCGAATCGGTGAAACGCCTCACCCGGGATGATCTGAAACAGTACTATTCGAGATGGGCCGTCCCTGAGAATATGGTTCTGACCGTGGTAGGGGATGTCGACACGAAACAGGTTGTCCAGGCTGCCCAAAAAGCCTTTGGTCGTCTCAAGGGAGGAAGCTTTTCGCCTCCACCTGTTGCACTGGAAGCTCCCAAGACATCGATGAAGAGATCGGAGACGTTTCAGAAGAAGGAACAGGCCCATTTCGTTCTTGGGTTTCTGGGGACCACGTTTCGGGATAAGGACCGGTACGCCTTGGAGGTGCTCGATGCGGCGCTCTCTGGCCAGGGAGGAAGACTTTTTTACCATTTGAGAGACGAGGAGAGTCTGGCCTATGCCTTGAGCTTCATCGTCTGGAACAATCTCGACCCCGGTTTCATAGGCGTCTACATGGGAACCCATCCGGACAAGTTGGAGAGAGCCCTTCAGGCGGTTCTGAGAGAGCTCAGAAAGGTGACGGAGGAAGGGTTGACCGAGGACGAGGTGGAAAGGGCAAAGAGATATCTCATCGGTAACTTCGAAATCGGACTCCAGACGAATCGATCTCAGGCCAACCAACTCGCCTTGGATGAGCTTTATGGTTTAGGGTTCGACCACTATTTGAAATATCCCCGGGAGATTCAGAAGGTCTCGAGGGAGGATGTCCATCGGGTGGCAAAAAAATACTTCAACCTCGAGGCGTATACGCTTGCCGTCATCCGCCCACCTGTGGAGAAGAGAGAATGACCTCGCGCCTGAAGGTCCCCGGATTCTCTCTGAAGGATACCTTGGAATGTGGTCAGTTTTTCCGGTATACGAAGATCCTGGGGACTTACCTCATCCAGGCCTCAGGTCGCGTCTTCTCTTGTTGGCAACGAGGGGAGGTTCTTTTCTACGATGGAGTGGAGGAAAATTTTCTGATCCATTTTTTCCGGCTCGAGGAGGATCTCTCGGCCATCCTCAAAGAAATCGGGAGGGATCCTATCATCCGCCAGGCGATTCGAAGATACCACGGTATGAGATTGATTCGACAAGATCCGTGGGAATGTTTGCTCTCCTTCCTCTGCTCTTCGGCGAAATCCATTCCCCACATCCGCTGTCTCATCGAATCCCTTTGTAGGCTTTCAGGGAAAAGGATTTGCTTTGGAAACTATATCGGATATGGGTTTCCTGACCCTTCCTCCGTCCGAAATGAGGCCGGATTGGAATCGGTGGGGGCAGGCTTCCGGAAGGGTTATCTTTTGGAGGCGGGCCAGCGCTTGGACCGAGATCAGCTCCTATCTCTGAAGAGATTGCCATACCGCTTGGCACGGGATCGACTCATGAAGGTCGCTGGAGTTGGAAAGAAGGTGGCGGACTGCACGCTCCTCTATTCACTCGATTTCCTCGAAGCCTTTCCCATTGACACCTGGATCAGGAGGGGGTTGAGGAAGTTCTACTTTGGCGGAAGAAGAATCGGAGAGAAAGAGATGGAAGAGTTCGTGTCCCGCCATTTTGGGCCTTACGCAGGCTATGCCCAGCTCTATCTGTATCACGAGTGGAGGAACCACCCTCCAAGCTAAGGTTTGACATTTCCAATTCCTATTCTTGTGGCTAGGCCTTTACGATCTTTCTTTTCCACCGACTGAGGTTCTTTGTCACGTTTCGAGTGTCGATGACCAAGGGGGCATGTTTTACCACCCAGGCGTAGTCGATTTGACTGTGATCCGTGACAACGACGACAGCATCCATCCTGCGAAGAAAGGATTGGGTGAGAGGAGAGGAGTTCAATCTGAACTCGTATTTTCTGAAAGGTGGAAGGGATGGAATGAAAGGATCGTGATAAAAGATGGTTGCCCCCCTTCTTTGAAATAGATCCATAATGGCGAGGGCAGGGGATTCCCGAGCATCGTCGACATCCTTCTTATAGGCGACTCCGAGAATCAAGATCTTCGCACCCTTGACGCTCTTCCTTCGGTCGTTCAGCGCATCGATCGTCTTTGAAACCACGTAGTAGGGGATCGAGACATTGATCTCCCCAGCCAGCTGAATAAATTTGGTCGTAAAGTCATACTCCCGCGCCTTCCAAGAAAGATAGAAGGGATCGATAGGAATGCAGTGGCCTCCCATCCCGGGGCCTGGGTAAAAGGGTGAGAAACCGAAGGGCTTGGTACTCGCCGCTTCGATCACCTCCCAAATATCGATCCCCATTCGATCCGAGAGCATCTTCAATTCGTTCACCAGTGCAATGTTGACACTCCGGTAAATATTCTCGAGAAGTTTGGTGAGCTCGGCGACCCTTGGCGTCGAAACAGGGACCACCTTCTCGATCACCTGTCCGTAGAGGGAAACCGCCATCTTTTTGCATATGGGGGTGACCCCGGAGACGACCTTCGGGATCTTGGAGGTGGGAAACTTCCGATTCCCCGGGTCCTCCCTTTCCGGGGAATAGGCGAGGAAAAAATCCTTGCCCACCTTCAAACCCTTCGATTCCAGTCTGGGGAGGAGAAGTTCCTCCGTCGTCCCCGGATAACTTGTGCTTTCCAGGATGACGAGCTGTCCCTTTCTCAACCGTTCACGGATGGCCTCGGTCGTCTTCTCGATGTACTGAAGATCCGGTTCCATCTTTTCCGTCAAAGGGGTGGGGACGCAGATCATGATGCAGTCGGGTTTTGAGAGAAGAGAGAAGTCGTTCGTCACTTCGAAAAGACCGTTCCTTATCCACTGCGATATCGTCGAAGAGGGGATCGATTTCAAATAGCTCTTCCCCCTTTTCAATTGAGCCACCTTTTTTGCGTCGATGTCGAACCCTAAGACGCGGAACCCTTCCTCGCAGAACCTCAAGACGAGAGGAAGCCCTACGTATCCCATCCCGATCACGCCGATTAGAACCTTTTTCTTCAGGATCTTTTGGAGAAGTAGATCGCCCGGGTTCGCTTTCATGGTCCTTCTCTTCGTCTGTTCACCATTAAATATTTCGATTGCGATAGAAGGCTTTGATCCGATCCACGACCCACGCTTGTTGTTCGTCGGTCAGTTCCGGGAAGATCGGCAACGCGAGAACCTCCTCCGAGGCCTTTTCGGATACGGGGAAATCCCCTCGCCGGTGGTTCAAGAAAGAATAGCACTCTTGAAGATGGAGGGGGAGGGGATAATAGATGTCGGTTCCGATCCCTTCGCTGGCAAGGAAGGCCTTCAATCGGTCCCTTTCCGGGACACGAATCACGTATTGGTTGAAGATATGGCGATTCTTGTATTGAATCGCGGGGAGCCGGAAACCCTCGATGCCGTCCAAAAGATCTCGAAAGAGGAGGTTGTATCGTTCGGCCTTTTTCTGTCTCTCCGAGGTCCAGCCCTCCAGGTACTTGAATTTGACCAGCAGGATTGCTGCCTGAAGCGTGTCGAGCCGGCTGTTGACTCCAATCCACTTATGATAGTACTTTGGTTTGCTTCCATGGGTTCGAAGGAGACGAATCTTTTCGGCTAACTCCGCGTCGCTCGTCACGACCATTCCTGCGTCCCCGAAGGCACCCAGGTTCTTGGTCGGGTAGAAGGAAAAGCACCCGAGATCTCCCATCGCTCCGGCCTTCTGTCCTTTCGCATCGTCGGGTTTGTATTCTGCCCCAAGGGCCTGGGCCGCATCCTCGATGACGCGCAGATTTCTCTCTCGAGCAATTCGAAGGATGGGGTCCATATCGGCACACTGTCCAAAGAGATGGACAGGAATGATGGCCTTCGACCTCGACGTGATCCTCTTCTCGATCTGAGAAGGATCCATATTGTAGGTTTCAGGATCGATATCAACGAAGACAGGGGTCGCTCCGACTCGCGAAACTGCTCCCGCTGTGGCAAAGAAGGTGAAGGGAGGAAGCAGGACCTCATCTCCCGGTCCGATCCCCAGGGCCATCAAAGAAAGAACAAGGGCATCCGATCCCGACGCCACCCCAATCGCATAAGAAGTTCGACAGTATTGGGCGATCGTCTGTTCCAGAAGGTCGACCTCCCGGCCCAGGATGAATTGCTGAGAATCGAAGACCTCCTCCAAAGCAGACCTCACTTCTTCTGCCACCCTTTGGAACTGAGATCTCAGATCGAAGAAAGGTACCTTCATAACCGTCCTTTTTCTTGGAACCTCAAAAGGTAATTATCGTCAGGGGAGGCTGTTGCCAAACCGCCTCAATCATTGCATGTCTCCCGCCTCGGCGACGAATTACGTTAAGATAAAAAAAGGGGATAGTCAAGATCGTTCTTGGAGGATATAATGGGGTCCATGAGAAGGGCAAAGTTGGAATCCGTCTCGGTCATCCTGGTTCGTCCAAGGTTCCCTCAAAATATCGGGTCGGTGGCGAGGGCCATGAAGAATATGGGGCTGCAGCGGTTAGTGGTTGTCGACGGTTGTTCTCCGTTGCACCGGGACGCCTATAAATTGGCTTCGGGGGCCGAAGAGATTCTGGAACGAGCGGAAGAATTCCCGACATTGAAAGAGGCCACCTCCGAGATGGGCTGTGTGGTAGGAATGACGTGTCGGAGCGGAAAGGAGAGGAACCCTCTTCTTACTCCGAGAGAGTTGCTGGAGGAGTTGATTCCTATTTCCGAAAGGAATTTAATCGGACTGGTCTTCGGGTCCGAGAAAGAGGGATTGAGGAATGACGAGCTTGCGCTCTGCAACCTCTATGTCCGGATCCCATCTGCGGACTCCTTTCCTTCGCTCAACCTCGCCCAGGCGGTGATGATTCTCTGTTACGAACTCTTCCAATCCTCGATTATCGCTCAAAAAAAGATCGGTCCATTAGCTTCCTCAGACCGTCTGGAGAGAATGTACGAGCACATGAAAGAGACGCTCGTAGCCATCGGATTTCTCGACGCCAAGCATCCGGAGCGGATCCTGCGGGTTCTCAGAAGGATATTTGGAAGGAGCCAGTTGGAGGAGAGGGAGGTGCAGATCCTCCAAGGCATTTGGAGCAAGGTAGACTGGCACCTTAAAAGAAGAAAAGGATAGGTTTCAGAAGCCCTCTTCCATAGAGTGTTGAAGGCTGGAGGCGGCATCGACCCTTCCCCCAACCTCAAACCTCGAGTCTTCCGCGTTCTCTTCAAGCCTTCTTCTTCTCTATAAAAGGCGTTAGGAGGTCAATCGGTACAGGAAAGATCGTTGTCGAGTTCTTTTCTGTCGCCACCTCGGTCAGGGTCTGAAGAAATCTCAGTTGGAGGGCGGCAGGAGTAGCGCTGATCACCTGAGCGGCCTGGGCCAATTTCTCGGCAGCCTGATATTCCCCTTCTGCATGGATGATCTTCGCCCGCTTCTCCCTCTCTGCCTCGGCTTGGCGAGCAATGGCTCTCCGCATCTCCTCCGGGAGATCGACTGCTTTCGTTTCGACCAACGAGACCTTGATTCCCCAGGGGTCGGTGTGTTTGTCGAGGATATCCTGAAGCTGCATATTGATCTTTTCCCGGTGGGCGAGGAGCTCGTCGAGCTCCACCTGTCCCACCACGCTCCGAAGGGTCGTCTGGGCAAGCTGGGAGGTTGCGTAGAGGTAGTTCTCGACCTCGACGACCGCTCGGTTGGGATCGATGACCCTGAAATAGACGACCGCATTCACCTTGATCGAAACATTGTCTCGGGTAATGACGTCCTGGGGCGGAATATCCATCGTGACCAACCTCAGGCTCACCCTGATCATTTTGTCAATACCGGGAATGATGAAGAAGAGCCCGGGTCCCTTTGCCCCGATCAGCCTTCCCAGTCGGAAAATGACTCCCCGTTCATATTCCCTCAAGACTTTAATGGCGGAGGCTGCCAAAATCAGAAGAAAGATGATCAAAAAGACGAACGGCGATGCACCAAACATATCTGAGTCCCTCCTTATTCGATTTTTTTCACTTTCAATTTTAGGTTCAATACCCCGATGACTTTTACCTTTTCCCCAGGCTCGACCCTCTCATCGCTCACAGCATTCCAGAACTCCCCGTGAACGGAGACCTTTCCCTCAGGAGCAATCAACGTGACGGCCGTTCCTATCTCTCCGATCAGCCCTTCCGTTCCCGTAGTCGGTTTCGTCAACCGAGCTCGGATCGCCTTGGCAACCGCGAAGGTAAAGAATCCCGCACTGACCAAGACCGCTGGAATGATGACACTCAAAGAGATCTTCATATACTCTGAGGGGCTCTCGATCAGCATCAACGAACCGAGGAAGAGAGAGATGATTCCCCCGATCGAAAGCAATCCATGGCTAACCACTTTGATCTCGGCAATAAAGAGGATGATACCAAAGAGGATGAGGGCCAATCCAGCGAAGTTGATGGGAAGCATCTGGAGGGCGTAAAAAGCAAGAATGAGAAATATTCCCCCCACCACTCCAGGGAGGATCGACCCTGGGTTGGAGAGCTCGAAGAATACACCGTAGATTCCCAACATGAGAAGAATGTAGGCGATCGTAGGATTGGAGATCGTATCCAGGAGCCGGTAGCGCCAGCTCATCTGGATAGGCTGAGGACGGAGTCCCTTTGTCAAGAGCGTCCGAGTGACCCCGTCGAACTTCACGACCCTTCCATCAATCTTCGCGAGCAGGTCCTGCAGATCCGGACTGACCAGATCGATCACGTTTAACTTCAGGGCTTCCTCTTCGGTGACGGAAACGCTCTTTCTCACTGCCTTCTCGCCCCACTCCGCGTTCTTTCCTCTCGTCTTGGCGATCGTTTTGATGTACGAGACTGTGTCGTTCACAATCTTCTCGGACATCGTTTTGCTCTCTTTTCCTTCCCCTAAGGTGACCGGGTGAGCCGCGCCGATATGGGTGCCTGGAGCCATCGCCGCAATATGGGCGGCCATCGTAATGAAGACGCCTGCAGAAGCGGCTCTCGCCCCGCTCGGTGCGACATAGACGACGACGGGGATTGGGGATGCGAGGATCTTCTTAACGATATTCCTCATCGAATCCATCAATCCTCCCGGAGTATCGAGCTGAATGATCAAACATTGGGCCCCTTCTCTGGAAGCTTTGTCAATGGATTCGATGATGAATTTTGCGGTGGCTGGATTGATGATCCCTTCCACCTCTGCGACAAAGATCGGTGCCTTTTCCTCGGACTGCGTCGGGAAGGCAAGGATCACAAGCAACAAGAGACAAAATGCTGCAACGAAGTTTTTTCTCAACCCCTTCTCCTCCTGGTTCTTGAGTTTAAAATATCCCAAAAGTGACCGGATGTCAATCACAACCAGGGCATTCCTCTAACCCTACACTTTACCGTAGAGAATTAACGGCATCGGACAGGGATGTCGGAGAAAATCTTATAGCGGAAACCTTAGCTTGCCCTCTGGCTCGGTCGGGTTAAATGGGAATTCTCATGAGGTCCTCACCCAGAATGATCTCGCCCCAATAGGTCTTTCTTACCTCCTCGAAAATGTCGGTTTGGTCGCATGCAGGGTAGAAGTGGAGGAGTAAAAGCTTCTTGCAACGGGACTCCGATGCGATTCTACCTGCCAGCGATGGGGTGAGATGTCCCTCAACCTTCTGATCATTTGGGAAGGATGCCTCGAGAACGAGGAGATCCACTTCGGAACCGAGGTCTACGACATTTTTGCAATAATCGGTATCCCCGGAAATCGCAAGGGATTTTCCATCCTTGAAGTCGATGCGGTATCCCACACTTTCGGCAAGATGGGCCATGGGTTTTCCCGAGATCCTTAGATCCCGAAAAATCACGGACCTCTTACGAAGTTCTTTAATTCGAAGCTGGTAGGCCTGGGGTAGGATCCAGGATCCATACGCCTTCTTGATCCTTTCGAAATAACGTTTGAAGCCAGGACCGCCTATGCACATCAAATCCTTATCCCTTGGGTGCTCGGAGTATTTGGTAGCGAAAAGAAAGGGGACGAGGTCCGAAACATGGTCCGGATGGGTATGGGTGTAGAGGAGGAGATCGATATCGTGGTAGGTCAGTTCCACCTCCAACATTCGCCTCAGTGTCCCGGGCCCACTATCGATCAATGCGCAAGATCTCTCCGTCAAAATCGCGACGCCCGGTGCCCCTCTCTTCAACGAAGGAACGCCGGTGCCGGAACCCAAAATAATCAACTCGGCCAACTTTCCGTCTCCTTAGGAGGATGACCGAAGCCTAACACGAATGGCTGAAAAGTCAACCCTCCGCTTTGGTCCTGTTTGTGTAATTCTCACTCCACCGGGGAAATTCCAAAGGATCTTCCCAAATCGTCCGCTCGGTAAGATTTTCGGAGATATTCCTGTCCGATCCCCCGATCTTCCCCGCGCTTCAGTGAGGGATTACTCCTGTTTTGCACTTCGAATTGACGGCCTCCGACAGTCGCGCGGGATTCGAACGGACTCGGCAAGAACGAGGCGATCCCCCGCTCAGATTGACACTGTTTCTCAATTGGATTAGTCTTTTGAGCGGTAAAAGTTATCTCCCGATTCTTCGAGATAAAAGAATGGGTGGCAGGGTAGAGATCGATGGTTCCTTCGGTGAGGGAGGTGGACAGATTCTAAGGACATCTCTCGCTCTTTCCGTGATTTTTGGGCACCCATTGATGCTCCATCACATCCGAGCGAAAAGGAAGAACCCCGGCCTCGCCCAGCAGCATCTGACGGCAGTCCACGCATTGAGTCTGATTTCCGGGGCGCAGGTCGAAGGGAACGTGATCGGGTCGCAGAAGCTTACCTTCATTCCGGGGAAGATCCGTCCCGGAGAATACCGCTTCTCAATCGGGACGGCCGGTTCGGTAACCCTCCTCCTTCAGGCCCTCCTTCTGCCGCTCTCTTTGTCAACGGGGCCCTCGCGATTGATTTTGGAGGGTGGAACTCACGTTCCATGGAGCCCGCCGTTTCATTATCTCTCCGAAGTTCTCTTTCCAACCCTCAAACGTATGGGGATTTCTGTGGCGGCAAAGATCGAACGATGGGGTTGGTATCCAAAGGGGGGTGGACTGGTTCAGGTGGAGATCCAGCCTGTTTTGGAGCTCAAGCCAATCTCCCTGATCGAAAGGGGGACTTTGAAAAGAATACGTGGGTTTTCGACCGCACCCTTGCTTCCAAAGCAGATTGCGGAAAGGCAGAGGGATGAAGCTCTCCGAAGGATCGACAAGGAGCTCAAAGTCGATGCAGAGATAAGTATCATTGACGATCCTCCTTCGCGGGGCCCTGGGTCTTTCCTTTTCCTCAGAGCCGAATCCGATGGCAGCCTCGCCGGGTTCTCTTCGCTGGGCCGAAAAGGAAAGAGGTCTGAAGAGGTCGCCGGGGAGGCCGTAGATTCTCTCAAAGACTATTTAGACCGGAGAGGATGTATCGATCCTCACCTGGCCGATCAGCTCGTCGTCTTCATGGCATTGGCGAAGGGGGGGTCCTCTTTTACAACGACTCGAATCACCGATCACTTGCTGACCAACCTATGGGTCGTTCAGCAATTCGATCGATTTTTCGTTTCCGTAAAGGGGGAGAGAGGAGAAGAAGGAAGGGTTGACTTGTTCCCGAAAGGGTAGTAATATTCCTATAAAAGGGAGGAATAAATTAGCAGGGTCTACGGCAACATCACTGGGCTAAAACCCAGCCAAATTAGGAACCTCGAACGTATCTACCGCAAGAAAATCCCACCTGAGAAGGCGGTTTCGACCGAGTTGGCACGCCTACTCGCCCAGCTCTCAGGGGAAATAAGACGTCAAATCGGTATCCTTGTGAGTCGAAGGGGCTCCATCGAAATGGTTATCGTTGGAGACCAGAGGGGGCTCACCATTCCGGATCTTTCCCGGTACCGGACGAGTTTCCTCCGATTGAGAGGTCTTCGACTCATTCATACCCATCTCCAGGGCGAACCCTTGACGGAGGAGGATTTGACAGACCTCGCGCTCCTCAGGTTGGACATGATGGTGGCGCTGACGCTCAGTCGCGACAACCAGCCGAACCTCGTCCACTCCGCTCACCTCCTTCCCGACAACCGGGAGAAGAGGGTGTGGGAAGTTACCCCCCCTGTTCCTCTTGTAGAGTGGGAGTTCGATTTTTTGCGATGGATCCAGTCCCTTGAAGATGAATTCCAGAGGGGGCAACGCTCGGTCCCTTTGAAAGCCCCCGAGGAGAAGGCGATTCTGGTCAGTGTGGGGAGGGAGAGTCGGGAGACTCTTGAAAAGTCGATGGAGGAATTGAGGGATCTCGCTGCATCGAGTGGCGTCTTCGTTGTGGACTGCATCATACAGAGACCAAGCCAGCTCTCTCCCACCACCCTTATGGGAGAGGGGAAGTTGAAGGAATTGTTGGTCAAATGCATGCAGCAAGGGGTCGACCTCATCATCTTTGATCAGAACCTTACCCCTGGACAGATGGCGACGATTTCGGATTTGACCGAGCTCAGGGTCATCGATAGAACGCAGCTCATTTTGGATATCTTTGCCCAACGGGCGCATACGCAAGAGGGTAAGGTCCAGGTCGAACTGGCCCAGCTCAAGTACCTTCTTCCGCGGTTGGCAAAGAAAACACTGGCCCTCTCCCGTCTCACGGGAGGCATTGGGGGAAGGGGCCCAGGGGAGACGAAGTTGGAGATCGACCGACGAAGGGTGAGGGAAAGGATTCATCTGTTGGAGAAGGAGCTGAGAAAACTGGCCAGAAGGAGGGAAGAGCGAAGAGGTTTGCGACGGACAAACCGGATCCCCGTGCTCTCCATCGTTGGATATACGAACGCAGGGAAGACAACGCTCTTTAATCTCCTCACGGGAAGTCGGTTCCATGTGGAAGAGAAGCTCTTTGCGACACTCGATACGGCGACGAGACGACTGAAGCGTCGAGTCTTTCTCCCCTTTCGTTCCCAGACCCAGGAAGTGGTGATTACCGACACAGTGGGTTTAATCAGGGATCTGCCAAAAGACCTCTTGGTCGCCTTCCGCCCTACGTTTGACGAACTTCGGGAATCGGATGTCTTGATCCATCTGGTCGATATCAGCAACCCCAATTTTTCTGCTCACGTGGAAGCGGTACAGAAGATCCTATCGGATTTGGGACTGAACCTCATTCCTCGTTTGCTCGTTTTCAACAAAGAGGACCGCTTGAGCCGAGAGGAGGTCAAAGCGCTCTGCGAAAAATACGGTGCGGTCTCGATTTCAGCCCTCCATCCCGAAAGCCTCGAGGGATTCTATGCTGCCCTGGAAAGAAAATTGTGGGAGGGAAGGAACCTTTTCGAAAGAGTGGGAAACGTTGAGTTGACAAACGAGGATTCCTTTGATATATCAACTAGAAACTTCCTGATGGGAGCGAGGTGAGCGGCATGGAATATCCTCCAAAAATCATTGGCGAGAGTTTGACCTTTGACGATGTTTCCCTCGTTCCTGGGGCGTCCTCTGTATTGCCGAAGGATGTCGAGGTGAGCACGCAGCTCACCAGAACGATCCGACTGAACATCCCTCTTCTCAGTGCTGCGATGGATACGGTCACCGAATCGAGGACGGCCATCTCCATGGCCCAAGAGGGGGGAATCGGAATCATCCATCGGAACCTTTCGATCGAGGATCAGGCACTGGAGGTGGACAAGGTCAAGAAATCGGAGAGCGGGATGATCCTCAACCCGATCACCATGGATCCTGAGCAGAAGATCTATCAGGCCCTGGAGATCATGAGGAAGTATCGGATCTCCGGCGTCCCCATCACGAAAAATGGGAAGTTGGTGGGAATCCTCACCAACCGCGATCTTCGTTTTGAGAAAAAGCTGGATGCGGAGATCCGTACGGTGATGACGAAGGACCATTTGATTACGGCTCCGGTGGGGACGACGCTGGAAGAGGCGAAGGAGATACTTCACCGGAACCGAATCGAAAAGTTGCTCGTCGTGGACGAGCACAATAACTTAAAGGGGCTGATCACGATCAAGGATATCGAAAAGATGAGGAAGTATCCGAACTCCTGCAAGGATCCCCTGGGCCGGCTGAGGGTTGGAGCAGCGATCGGGATCGGCAAGGATCGAGAGGCGAGGACAGAGGCCCTGATCAAAGCGGGTGTGGATGTCTTGGTCATCGATACAGCCCATGGCCACTCCAAGGACGTTCTGGAGGCGGTGTTGGATACAAAGGAGAACTTTCCGGATTGTCAGCTCGTTGCGGGAAATGTGGCGACCAGGGAAGGGGCATTGGATCTGATTAAGTCAGGCGCCGATGCCGTTAAGGTCGGGGTTGGGCCTGGCTCCATCTGCACGACCCGAGTGGTCGCCGGAGTCGGAATCCCCCAACTCTCAGCGATTATGGAGACCGCCGAGGCCTGTGCGAAGTATGGGATTCCCATCATTGCCGACGGGGGTATTAAATTTTCTGGGGACATCACGAAGGCGCTGGCGGCCGGTGCCTATTCAGTCATGATTGGGAATCTCTTCGCCGGAACGGATGAAAGTCCAGGGGAGATCGTCCTCTATCAGGGGCGCAGTTACAAGGTCTACCGAGGAATGGGCTCGCTTGAAGCGATGAAGGAAGGGAGCCGAGATCGGTACTTTCAAGGCGAGGAGGAAAGCGATGCCAAGCTGGTCCCTGAAGGGATTGAGGGGAGGGTTCCTTACCGGGGGGCTCTTTCCTTTTGCATCCAACAGTTGATTGGAGGGTTGAAGGCGGGCATGGGGTATGTCGGAGCAAGAACGATTCAGGAGCTCCAGCAAAAAGCGAGATTTGTTCGGATTACGTCTTCAGGACTGAGGGAGAGCCACGTTCACGACGTGATTATTACGAAAGAAGCGCCGAATTACCGATTGGAATAAGAAGCCCCGAAAGGATCGTCGTTGAAAAAGGCAATTCTTATCCTGGTCGTCCTCGTCTTCTCTTTCCTTTACTATCTGGGTCTCCTATCGACGAAAGAGACCCTTCCCTTCTCGAAAGATTTCTTTTCCGTAGAGACCTCTCCTTCCGAAGACCGTCCTTTGGATCCCAAGGGAATAGTGGGCCAAAGATTCGAGACGGGCGCGAGGACACCCCCGACGCGCAAAGAGCTCGAGCAGCTTTATCAGTTAAAATTGGATAAAGGGATTCGAAACCTGCCGGTCCTCTCCCATTGGCTCAACCGGGAAGCGCGAAAGGCCAGAGAACGAGGAAATCGCGACGAGGCCGTCGAGCTCTTAAGCTACTCGGTCAAGCTGTCCCCCGACCTTCCTGAGCCCCGGTACGAGTTGGCTCGGACGCTTTTGTCCCGGAATCCCTTTGAACTTCACAGAGTCCTTTTGGAGATCTACCAGGGGCAAGTCGCTCAGTTCCGTCATTATCCCAGTTCTTTAAGGTTCTTCTACAATCTCTCGTTTATCATCGTCAACGCATTGCTCATGACCTTCGTCGTCTTTGCGATCATCCTCCTGGTCAAATATCTGCCGCTTTACTTCTATGATCTCCGAAGAAATCTGACGCGCAGTGTCAGAGGGTTGCTCTGGATGAGCGCAAAAATTCTGGTCCTTCTCGTGCCATTCTTCCTTCGCCTCGATATGCTGTGGGCTTTGATGTTTTGGTCCATTTTTCTATGGGGCTACGTTGCGAAAAGGGAGAGGGCGATTCTTCC
>FWPV01009069.1_pt1 | contig 17011 bp, 16 predicted proteins | sample 2228371 | NCBI WGS metagenome assembly FWPV01 (sample SAMEA103939776, study PRJEB20133) | metagenome | reverse complement strand
GTCCACCTGTATCAGTTTTTCCTAATGGTGGAGGATCATCTAAGTAGCCTTGAGGGTTAAGCATGCAAATTCTATTGATTTTATTAAAATTATTACTCATACTTTAAAATATAATTATAATTAAATTTTTACCCTATGTCAAAATACGTGCCGGATATTTCCAGTAAAAGATGGGTGATTATTGCCACAGGTAGATTAAAAAGACCTGAAGATCATAGTCAGGAAAAAGAAAAATCAAAGATTTGTCCTTTTTGTGAGAATAATGAAAACTTAACTCCTTTAGAGGTTTTTCGGATTGGTCAAGGAGAGGCAAATAAACCTGGATGGCAGGTAAGGGTAATACCAAATAAATTTCCTATTACTGATATTCATGAGGTAATTATTCATTCGCCGGATCATAATAAAGACTTTATTGAGTTTAAGATAAGCCAGATTGAAAAAGTGTTTCAAGCCTACAGACAAAGGTATAACTTTTATAAAGACAGGGGACAGGTATTAATATTTTGCAATCACGGTGAGCACTCAGGCGCTTCATTAACTCATCCGCATTCACAGTTGGTTGTTATCCCAAGTCAGATTAATTTAGATACTTTAGCCAAAGAGCCGTTAAATAACATTGTTGATGAAAATAAGTTTTTTATGGTTTACTGTCCGGATTTTTCCCAATGGCCTTATGAAGTCTGGATTACGCCAAAAGAGAGCAATAAGTTTTTTGGCGAGATTAATGATGAGGAGATTAAAGACTTAAGCATAATTGTTCAAAAAATTTTAACAAAATTAAGAGATATTGCGTTAGAAAAAAAGCTAGTTCGTGATAACTTTGCTTATAATTTTTATATCTATCCGGGTAAAGATTGGTATTTGCGGATTATTCCACGATTAGTCCACCGGGCTGGTTTTGAGCTGGGGACTGGGTTGTCAGTAAATATCATTGATCCAACTCAAGCAGCTGAGGAGATACGAGAAGAGATTTAATGTCCAAGCATTGTAGTCATTCCTTGTTGACCGTCTTTCATCTCATCTTTAGACTTCCACATTATCATTAATAGGATAGCTAATAAACCTATACCTATGGTTTTACCAGTTCGTTTGAGATTTTCGCGTTGTTGTTCATCTTTAGCTTCGGAAGCTATTAAATTGTTTATTAATCTTTGGATATTTCCTTCTTCTAAATCTTTTTTTATTTCATCAAAAAAATTAGGATTTTTATTTAATTTTTTAAATAAATAAGATGTTGCTTCATCTACTAAAGCAGTAATTCTTTCAGGACTTAATTCTTTAATCTGAGCTGCTAAATCTCCTAATTGTTCTTGGACCCATTCTTGACCTTGCAGTAAGTGAAATTGCGTAATTAATTCTTCTCTTTTTAATCCTAAACCTAAAGATAAGATTTCTCTAAACTCGTCTCTAGTGAGAAAAGCTTGGTTTGAATTATCTGTTAAAATCTCAGTCAATTTAGTCAAATATCTTTGTTTTTTTTGTGAATCTTCTATTCCTAAAATTTGATTTTTTAATTTTTCAAATAAAGATTTTAACTCTTCTTTTTGTATTAATAAATAACCTCTTTCAGCTAAAGCTTCTTTATTTTCTTTAATAACTGCTTCAATATCTCCATCAGTTATTGACTCTTCTGGTTCTTCTGGTTGTTCGGGTTGATCTGGCTGTTCCGCTTGTTCGATTTGAGTAGTCTCATCTTGTTGTTGATTTTCCGGTTGAGTTTGAGTTTTAGGAGTGGCTTTTGTTGCTTCAGTTTTTCTAACTGAATCCATTAATTTATCTGCTAATGCTTTTGTTTTTTTTTCATATTGACTTTCAGGAGTGCCTTTTTGTTTAGCAGCTTCTTGAAAACGTCGATGTAAAGCTTCAAGGACTGTGAGACGGGGGATTTCTTGTTGTTGTCCCTTTATATCTATGCAAATAAAAAGACCGCTATTAAAATCAAAACGATCGATTCTTGCTATTTGTAAGTTTTGTTGATTATGTTCTAAAGATAAAGGAGTTTGTTTTTTTTGTTCTGATAAGTCTTCAGCAGGAGGAGTTTGCCCGGCTTCGGTTGTTTGAGGTTGTTCAACAAAAATCATTTGTCGAAAAGCTGGATTTCCTTGATCATCAAAATATATAAGATGATCAGATTGAAGAGTAGCTAAAGCAAGATCGCCTAATCCGTCATACTCGATTACTTTTTTAGGTTGTCCATCTACAAAAGTTTCTCTTTCTTCAGATGTTTTTGCTGAAGCAATAGTTAAAAGAACTTCGGCGGTTTTTTGTTCTTGAGTTTTTGGTTTAAGAAGTTTTTCTAATAATTCTTGAGTTTTTTTTTGTAATTCCGTATCTTGTTCAATTTGTGGTTGGTCTGATGGTCTTTCTGTGGATTGTGGTTGATCTTCATTAGGTTGTTGTGCTTTACCGTCTTGTTGTAGAACTTCAGTAGGTTGTCCAGGAGCTTCTCCAGCTGGTTGAAATCCATTTGGAGATGATGGAGCTTCGGGTGCTGGTGGTGAAATTGATTTTGGTATTTCGCCTCCTCCTTCTTGCATATTCTTAAATTATATCGGTGTTTATTTGACAAAGTCAATGATTTTAATCATAATTAAAATATATGTCTTTTGTTACTGCTGAACCTCAATCATTACCGCCATCTTTAGAACAAAAAGCAGTTCCATCTCCTGGTCAAGGAGAGATTCTAAGAACAGAAGCAGTTTCTACTGGTTTAAATTGGAGAGAAATATTAAGACCAGAGATTCCTCAAAGTCCTCAAAATGTTAGACAAATGGCTGAAGCAATGAGACAAGCTCAACAAGAACAGAGTATTGAAGTCTCACCACAAGCTTTAACAACAGGAAGATATTTAATGCAGGAAATGGGATTAATGATTGGTAATATTTGTAAGGATAATAATAATATTATTAATATACAAACTGATAGCCTTTTTGGATTAGCAGAACAACTTCAAAATGCTTTTAATTTGTATGGTATTAAAGTTGATTTTACAAAACCAGAATTAGTTCAGCAAGCAGTTGATCAGTTATTTGAAAAAAATCCTAAGCTTGCCTTATCTATAGCTGTTGCTTATAGCGAAAAAAAATTGGAAATTATTAGTAAAGCTTATCAAATAACTCGAGGTGAAAAAATAGAAGAAGAAAAAAAGGGTAAGCAAGAAAAAAAAGAACAGGGAATACCTGATGAAACAAAAGATAAATTAAAACAATTAAGAACTTATACCAGAAAAGTCAAAATTAATCTTAATACAGGAGAAGTATCAGTAGTTAATATTGGTTTATCAGATGAAGAATTACAAGAACAAGCAGCTAAAAAAGGAATATTAAAACAAGCTAAGATTGTAGGTATACCTCTACCATGGAAAAATAAATATTCATCAGAAGAAATTAAACAAATGCTTAAGCAAGTAGGAGAAAATATTGGAGAAGTGGGAGAATTTTATTTAGAATTTTCTGAAAGAAAAGATCAACAGGGTCAAGTAATACAAAACGGCATTCTTGATGAAAATGAAAAAACTTTTTTACAACAATTAGGTTTGATAGAGGGTAATAACAGATTTACTTTAACTCCACAGACAGATTCAAAAGCAATTGAAAAACAAAATCAGTTTATAGCTAATTTAGCTAGTCAGATAACTGAGATTACTAGTTTAAGAGGAGAGTTTTTTAGATTAACCGGTTTACCTCAAAGCGAAATATCAAAATATTTACTTGATGTTGCTATTCAAGATCCAAAAATTAAGGCTGTTTTAGAAAGGATTGGTGGTACACCTTTAACAGATTTATTAACAAAAATTAAAGATCAACAAAGTCAAGAAGCTAAAAGACAATTACAAGAAAGAAAAACTGAATTAACAATACAGAGATTAAAGGCGAGAAAAAGAGAGTTAGAAAAAGAGCTAGAAAAAGCAAAAGAGAGAGAAGGAAGAGAAAGCGGTGGGGAACAAGATAGTGGCGAGAAATTAACATTAAACAGTATTTCTCAAGAATTACAAAGTCAATTAGGAGAATTAGGTATTATTGCAGATCAAGATGTTTTAACATTAGAGCATTTTACAGATCCAAAAAAAGTAGCAGAATTAAGAAGACATATATCTCAAAAAACTTTTTTAGAGTTAGAGATAAGTTCAATAAAGGAAGAAAAAAGAGAAATTGCTGAACTATTAAGAGAAAAATCTAAAGAAAGGTTTGAAGTATTAAGTCAATCAAGGGAAGTAGTACAAAATAATACAATAATTAGACAAGCTGATCAAGATATAGTTAGAAATACTTTAGAGAATATAGAACAAGAAATTAAAGAGTTAAAAGGAAAACAGCAACAAATAGAAAAAAGACAACAAGAAATAAATCAGAAAATTTTAGAAATTAAAAAATCAGAAGCGTTATTAAATGAAATAGAAAGAGCAAAAAAAGATGAGAGAGTTATTATTAATGGTCAGGAGAAAACTTTAGAAGAATGGTTAGATGAATATAGAAGATTAAAAGCTCAAGAACAGCTTGAAAATAGATCAGGACAAAGACAATTAAACGAACAAAGACGATCCGTAGAAGAAATTCAAAGGGACTTAAACGCTGTTGAGGTGTTATTGGGTTATTATTCAGTTGAGGCTCAAAATGCTAGAGGGAAGAGAATAGCTCAGCATAGTTTAAGTGTTTTAGATTGGGATTTAGTTAGTCCGGTTATCAAGGAGAGATTATTAAAACAAAATAACTTAATAATTAATGAAACAACAGGACAATTAGAGGAACCTAGCTTAACTCAATATAATAAGTTAATTAGGGTTTTGCAAGTAGTTTTTGGTGAGGAATTTTTAACTCAAGAGGAAGATTATCAATTAGAGGAATTAGGAGGTATAACAGTTGGTCAGGTAATTGAATTTTTACAAAATATAAATTTAGAGCAAGTAATTTCTGGGAAAGAGAGATTAATGAGAATTATAGATAGTTTTAGACAAAGAGTAAATAATGGAAAAGATTTTGATGATTTGTTTAGGCAACCGGCTTCAAAACAATCACAACCTTAACAAACTAATTAAAAATTTTTAATTTAATTTATGGAAAAAAAGTCTTTGATTTATCAATTAGGAAAGATGCTTAAATTTGATGATGTTTATATTAAACAGTTAGAAGAAAGATATTTAAAAGCCAATGAAGATGAACGTTATCGGATTATGGAGATTTTGTGGGATAATTTTCAACAAATGATGGATAATATGATTATGGTGACTTATAAATATTATTTGAATGAGGTGACTAGTGGCAAAAGAAAGGTGTCAAGCGATATTTATCAGCAAGCAGTTGATTATGTGAAGGAGTTTTTGCTTAAATCATTGGAGGGGACAGTTGATGATGAACTAAAAATTGAAGAAATTAGACGAAAAATCATGGAGTATGCAATGAAAAAGGCTAATTAATTTAAATCTTCTCCTCAACTCCTAAAAGTCGCAAGACCACTTCTTTGCGATATCTTCTATCGCCACGGGAGTTTATCCTTATTGCTGGCAATTTCCCAGATTTGCCCCAGCGTTTAATAGTTAATGGTGAAACGCGTAAAATTGAGGCGACTTCGCGAATGGTTAATAAATCAGGAAGGTCTTCAAGCGATATTTTTTTAGTTACTTTGTCTGATTTAGACATAAAAAATATTATATAATATCAGAAAATAAAATGCAAGAGATAAAAGGTTAAGATTTATTCGTTACGCCTTATGGGTTAAAAGAAATTAAAAATTTAAAATTTAAAATTTAAAATTACAATTTAAAATTAACAATTAAAAATTAATAAATTAGTTACGTGTTAGGGGTTTTAAATTACGCGTTAAAAACAATTTAACAATTTATCAATTTAACAATAATAAACTATTGATGTTTGAAGTTGGAAACTTGAAGTTTGATAATGAAGATTGAAACTTAATAATAAAACTTGATGATTAATAAGTTAGTTTAAAAGTTAGAAAGCCTGCCCTGAACCGAACTTGTTTTGGTTTATGGGTTTATAAAGTTTGTAAAGTTTAAATAGATAAAAGAGATAAAAGAGTTTAAAGAGTTAAAAACGTTAAAGAGAGCTTATAAAGTTTAAAGTTTGAAGTTAGAAGTTTAATGTTAGAAGTTGGATGTTTGAAGTTTAAAGTTTAACTTTCCACGTTTTATGTTTTGTATTTTATAATATTTATAATATGCCAACTTCTAATTTAAAATTATTTTTAGCAATTATTTTATCAGTAGTGTTATTTTTTGGAGGAAAATATGTTATTGAAAAACCAGAAGTTATCTCTCCTAATAATTTAATATCTTATGGAAAAAATATATTATCAAATATTAAACTTCCTTCTTTTAAAATAACTAATTTATTAACTTTGAAAAAAAATCAAAATAATTTTAATATTAATCAACAAGAAAAAACTTCTGATTCTTTTATGTTACCAACAGTTAATACTCCAACAAAACCTATCTATTTTTTACCTTCTTTAATACCTTCTCCGACTATAAAAATATTAAAGCCTACAGCCAATCCAACAACAACTCTAACTTCTAATAACAACAATTATTATCCGACTGAAATAATAAAACCTAGTAAAAAACCAAAACCAACCGATACCCCAAAACCATCTCCTATTATAAGCGATCAAAGACCAGGATCAACATTAGAAGAAATTTTTCGTGAAGTTTCCAAAAGAGAATGCGTACCTTATGGATTATTAAGAGCTTTTCATCAACAAGAAACTGGTTCTTATTTACCTTTTAATATTTCATCTTCGACTGTTAAAATTTATAATAAATATGGTTGGTGGATAGATGGAACTGGTGATCCGTGTTATGGATTGGGATATGACACATTAACTGGAAAGGTTCCTCAAGACAGTATTAAAGCTGGTTTTCAATGTCGTAACTCTATTGGAAATCAAACTTACGATCAACAAATCATGGGGCTCTTTCAAATATCAAAATATGAACAAGAAAGTTCCTATAAATATTTAAAAGATACTTTTCCAAAAAATTTTGATCGCCGAGTCTTTTTTGATAATGCGATGATTTTTGCAAGAATTACAAAAAATAGAGTTGGCAATCCTCCTTCAAATTGTGAAGATTGGCCTTTAGATATCATTAAAAAAGTAGCAGAAAAACATCATGGCGCTTGTAAATATAATTATGGTAATGGTAACTCTGGAGATTATTGCCAGCAAGTGTTAAATTACTACAAACAATATAAATAAATAGGAAGATTAGTAAAATTCAAATAAAATCTGAAAACCTAAAACCACAACTCAAAGCTTAAAACTGTAAAACTAATAAACGATAAAGATATCAAAAATCAAAAACAAATACCAAAATCCAAAGATAATAAAATATAAAACATAAAACGTAGAACTTTAAACATAAAGCATCTAAGTTCAATCTTTATAACTTTATGAACTTTATAAGCCCGTAAATCAAAATAAGTTGGGTTCAGGGCAGGCTTTCTAACTTTTAAACTTTATAATCAAATTTTAAACATTAAACATTAATTATTTTTTTATTGTTAAATTGTTTAATTGTTAATTTATTTTTCACATAAACTTTAACGCCTAAATTATCTATTGATTTTTTATTTTTTAATATAGTATATAATTTAATATATCATGAGAAAAAAGGTTTTTTATAAAAAAGCTGAAGTGGCGACTTTATTGACATTGGGATTGGTGGTGGTTGGTGCAGTGATGACGATTGTTGCCTCAGTTTTTACCAATAATCAAAAAAATTTAGCTTCAAAGCCAAGAGCAGATTCTTCAGAAAGTAAAACTAGATATGGTTCAGCTAATTGTACTTGTTATCAGATTTGTGGTGGGCATGGGCAATATATTAGTAATAGCCAATCGGTTTCTGGTGGAGTAAGAATATGTAAGTGTAAAGCAGATGCTCCATCAAGTTTATGTCCTATTAATTATCAATCACTTCCTAATACCCCGACAGATCCACCATCCGGAAGTTTAGGAAAATGTGATAGTAATTACGGTACTTATTCAGATCTTTCGATGTGTGAAATTGTTTGTGGGGTTGGTAGTTGTAAAAGATGTTTATTAGGAAGCACAAGCAAGTGGCAATGCAATGTCACTACTCCAAATCAAATATCAGCATGTAAAAAGACAAGAACGTATTCAACCAAGGTTAACTGTATGTACGAATGTAGTAATAATTGTACTGCTTGTAGTTTTCAAGGAGCAATTCGATGGGAATGTGGTGGAGGAGGTCCGCAAGAATTAAATCCAACTCCAACACCTCAACCGTCTCCAGAAACCCCACCAAGAGAAGGATGTCAAAATTTTGATAGCTCTTATAAGTGTTCTGAAAAATGTCCAGGTACTTGTTTAGATTCTGATGGAAAAAGCGGTGGAAAATGGTGTTGTCCATCACCAAAAGAAACTCCTCCAGAAGGATGCACGAATCCAATATATAATCTTGGAATTCCTACTTGTTCTAGAGGTGGAGGAGTATTGACTGATGATAAAAAATGGTGTTGTCCAAGAGCTGAGGTAGATTTATGTAAAAAAAATGAAGGAGAGGGTGCCTATTGTGAATTAAGTCGTGACTGTAATTATTCATCAAATAATCAAGAAGCTAATAATTATTGTAAGCTATCTAGAGCATCTAATTATGTCTGCTGTAAGCCTTCAAATGCATCTGCTGGTGGAGGAAATGGAAGTGGAAGTGGAGCTGCAGCTTCTTGTATTCCAGTTGAATGCCCACAAGGTAAAACAGGCAGATATTATAAAAAAGAGCAAACAAATTATTATGGAAATTTTTACTATTATGAAAATATTGAAGACTGTAATAATACTAGAAATTTTAGTCCATATGAGCTTGATATGATAAATGATCCTGAAATTTGTAAACCAGCAGCAACGCCAACTTTAAAAGCCTCATCACAATGTACCCCTAGAGAATGCGCTAGTCCTCACAAAGGAATATTTTATTCTTATAAATGTGAAGGCGTTGTACAAAACAATGAATGCTCTAAAGAGGACATAAAATTTTACAGCGGAAACTCATGCGCTTATTTGAGGAATGAAAAAAGTGTAGAGGAGATGGAAGCTAATTATTGCAATGCAAAATATGTGTCAATATATGCTAAAAGAACCGTCAATGTTAGTTATCATTTTTCTAAGCAAGGAGCAGTAAGTATAAACCCAAACCAACCAACTGTGCATTTTTGGTTATATAACGGTATAAGTGGAGGTTTGTCTCCTAATCCAAAAATACCTGATACGCATATAAATAATTTTCCATTAACAGGAAATACGACTGTTATAACAGGATCAAATGTTGTTTGTTTCGGATTGGAGTTTTTTGATTCGGAAAACCATAGAAAAACTTTATCAGGTTGCAGTAACGTTGTAGATGGAAATGTTAATTTAATTGGTAGTGTTTCAAATGCAAAATAATTAAATATGAATATACCAAACCCAAAACATTTCTCTAAAATAATCTTAGTTTTATTTTTTTCTTATCTTTTAAGTAATTTTTCAATAAAGAATATATTTTTAGCTGATTCACCAAAAGTAAGACAAAATTTAGATCAGTATTTCTTAGCAAAGATTAATAGTGCCAAAGATCAAATTTTGGCAAAACTTAATTTTAATCTCAAAATCTTTCCAAATTTTAAGCAATTTGATAATAATATTGCGCAAAATCAGATAAATGAACAAACAATAAAATTTTTGAAAAAATCTCTTCAGCCTGTAACTAAAGGCGTCAGCGCGGCTAAACAGGATGGTTATAGCTATACGGAATTTAGGCTCAATGAAATAGAATGGGTTGAAATTACCTACACTTTGAAAAATGGTCAGACGATTACTATTCAGTATCCAAAAGGAACTGAACCGCCGCCGCAGGCAATTTATGAAGGACAAACAGAATAAATATTGATGTTTAAAAGTTAATTAACTATATTAATAATTAGATCCCGACTTTTGTTGGGATGACAGTGAGGAAAAAATATGTATATAGGACCATTTTATTTTGATACAAAAGAAATTTTTTTAATATTGGCAGCAATATTGCTAGGGCTGGCTTGGGGTTTGGGATGGAGTCTTTGGTGGTTTGATAAGAGAGCTCTTTTGACTTTGGTAATTTTAATGCTTATTACAAAAGGCCTTCTTCCATCAATCCACAACGAGGCATTTTTCATTTTGGCAATAGTTACGATTTTTCTCTCTTTATATTTGCCGATTTTTCAGGTAGTACTTTTTTATTTTTTAAGCTTTTTGATGTTTAGGTTGATGAAGGTGATTTAAAATCAAATTGTAAAAATAACAGATAATGATGTATATTTATATATAGAATGAAAAAACTACTAGTTTTTTTAACTTCTATTTTTTTATTTTTTTTAATACCATTATGGTTAAGCTCGGTTTTTGCCGCTAATTTTGAATTTGACCAAACTTCAGTTAATGTCAGCAATAATCAAACTTTTAATATAGCGGTAACTCTTAATCCCGGCTCTGATAGTATTTATTCTACTGATATTTATTTAGTTTATGATGCGACGATTTTAAAGCCAACCAATGTAGCCGCTGGTAGTTTATTTCCAACAGTTTCAAATGATTTATCTCAATCAGGAAAGGTCTATATAGCGGCTATGGTTAATGATCCAACTACATCAGTTTCCTCATCAGGAACAGTGGCAACAGTGACTTTTCAAGCATTAAAAGAAGGTACGACTAACTTGACTTTTGACTGTAGTAGTTCAAAAATCATAAAAAATGATGCTAATGGAACTAATGTGATAGTTTGTAGTCAGAATGGGACTAGTTCAATAGTGGTTGGTAGTAGTGAAGATTCTAATTCAAATAATACAACCTTAGAAACAAATAATAATCAAACTACTGAATTACCAAAAACCGGAATATTAGAAGATTTTTTAAGAGTTGGTTTACCTGGATTAATTCTTGTTTTAACTGGTATTTTTCTAAAAATAAGTTTAAAATATTAAAGAATGGAAAAAGATGTTTTAGTAAGAAAAATAGCGGCAGTAGTGATTGGGTTAATAATATTTATTTTAATGGTTTTTGTAGGTTTTCGAATTTTTGGAACAAGAGCGGCTGATTCTTTGCCGCAAGACGTGGTGATTTCTAATATAGAAAGAAACTCCGTGAGAATTAACTGGACTACCGGAGTTGATACACAAGGAGTGATTGAGTATGGGACGAGTCCAACGGCTTTAAATTTTTTCGCACCTGAAGCAGAAAAAACAAAAAATCATTCAGTTGATCTAACTTTGCTTTCACCATCGACAACCTATTATTTTGTTATCCGAATTGGTGAGAAACGTTATGATAATGGAGGAGTGCCTTGGACTTTTACAACAAAAGGAGTAAATGATCAACCATTGATTCAACAACAACCATCGCCAACAATAATTCAAACAGTTAATACGAATTCATCGCCAACGCCTATACAAAGATTAGTGATTGATGATCAATCGACTGTAACTCCTATTTCAGAGGTATGTAATGAAACTGATTGTGAAAAAATTAAAGAAAAGTTAGGAAAAGGTTGTACAACTCAAGATTATTTTTTATGCATAAAAAAACTTACTCCAACGGCAAGTCAATAGTTAGTGTGTAGTTATTAAAGATAGATTATAGGTTGTAGTAAAAAGATATCAAATATCAAAATCAAAAAAGTATGAGACATTAAATATCAAACTTCAATCTTCATTATCAAATTTCAACCTTTAATTTTCAAACGTCAATTATTTTTTTTATTGTTAAATTGTTAAATTGTTTAATTGTTTAAAAAGTTGTTATCCTGAGGCGCCTCAGAATAACAAGAGAAATGTTTAGAATAACAAAAAGATGTTTATGATGACAGTAGTATGATTTTAATTTTAAATTTTTAATTATTTTTAGATTTTAATATGTGGTTTTTAATTTTTAATTTTAAATTTTTAATTTTTAATTGTTTTTATTAATTTTCAGCGCCTTGTGGCAATCCGTCTGACACCCCCGGTGTGTCGCCGGGATGGCCAGGACAAACTAAATAACATCAAAAAATGGGACTTTTTGTTTTTAAGGTTTTAAGGTATAAAAATTTTATAAAAAAAATAAAGAATTGGTTGAAAAATTGTTTGAAAAAGAGATTTACCAGCAAAGGGAATAATTAACAAGATTAAAAATAAATAACCATATTTTTGTAAACTATACCATTCACGAGCATTTTTTTCATCTAAAATTCCTCCCATAATCTTAAAACCATCAAGAGGATAAATAGGAATTAGATTAAAAAATCCTAAAATAAGATTAATTTGAATTAAAGGAATAAAAAATAAATTACCTATAATAGTTAGAAAATTAATATCAAAAAAATTAAACAATCTTATTAATATAGATAATATTGAAGCAAAAATAAAATTTGATAAAGGACCAGCTAAAGAGATAATTGCCATGTCTTTCCTAGGGCTTTTTAAATTATAAGGATCGATTTCAACTGGTTTACCCCAACCAAAACCAAAAAATAGCAAAAACGCTATTCCCATAGGATCAAGATGAACTAAAGGATTAAGTTTTAGACGATTTTGAAGCCTTGGGGTTGGATCACCTAAATAATCAGCAGTTAACGCATGAGAATATTCATGAATTGCAATGGTAAAAACCAAAGCAGTCATATAAATTAAAAATGTAATTGGATTAGAAAAAAGATAATTTATCATAATTATTTGAAAATTGTTTTTTTATATGATATCATAAATTCTTATGGTAGAAAACTGTTGTTATCACTGCGGAAAAAATGTTTTATATGGTCGAAGTCATACTCATCATCGAGGTGTGGCTGGTGGTCGATGGAAAAAACGAGCACAAAAAACCAGAAGAATTTTTAAGGCTAATTTATTAAGAGTAACGATTATTGAAGATAATAAAGAAAAAAGAATTAAACTTTGTGCTAAATGTCTAAAGAGAATTAAAAAAGATATTAAAGATGGTAAAAAACCTTTTTATCAGGTAAAACAGTTAATTAGTTCCTAGTTTATTAGTTTTTAGTGAGTAGTATTTATTTTATAATAAAAAATCAAAAAAAAATAAAACATAAAACATGAAACATAAAACATAAAAAAGTAGAACGTAGAGCTTAGAACGTAGAACGTTAAATAATCTAAAAACTTAAAACTCAAAATGTTAAATAGGTTAAAGGTTGTAGTAAAAATATATTAAATATCAAAAATCAAAATCATATATTAAAATTCAAAAAGAATAAAACATTAAACATCAAGTTTCAAGCTTCATAATCATGTTTCAATCTTCAAACTTCTAACGTCAATTATTTTTTATTGTTAAATTGCTAAATTGTTGAATTGTTTAATTGTTGAGTTATTAGTTTTATTTAATTTTTAATTTTTAATTTTTTATTGTTTTTATTAATTTTCAGAGCCTTGTGCCAACCCGTCTGACACCCCCGGGGTGTCGCGGGGATGGCCAGGACAAGCTAAAAATTAATAAAAATTGAAGATTTTTAAACTTTTCTTCCGTACTTTTCTTTTGATAGCCTGATTATTTTTTCTCGGTTCTCATTTTTTAAAGAGGGAAGAGGTAAGGTTTTCGCTGGAAAAGGAGGAGAAGTCATGTTGTCAATACAAATTTTTAAAACAATTTCATATTTTCCTAATGACACTAAATCATTTTCTTTATAGATTTCACCATATTCTTTACTTAAAATATAAGCATCGCGAGCGCCTAAAACAAAAGAGATTAAAGTGCCAACATTACCAAAAATTGCTTTTTGAATCGTTTCATCAAGTTGATCAATATATTGATTGGCCAAAGTTAAAGATAGCCGATACTTTCTTGCCTCAGATAAAATTTTCACAAAAGAAGAGGTGGCAAAGTTTTGAAACTCATCAACATACAAAAAGAAGTCCTTTCTTTCTTCTTCTTTGATAAAACTCCGATTCATGGCTGCCAGTTGAATTTGGGTGATAATCATTGCACCAAGAAGCGCTGCATTATCTTCGCCTAATTTTCCTTGAGATAGATTTAAAATTAGAATTTTTTGATTGTTCATTATTTCTTCTAAATTAATAGTCGATTTTGTTCTACCAATAATATTTCTAATCATTCTTGAGGTGACAAATTGACCAACCTTATTTTGAATTGGTGAAATTGCTTCAGCTTTTAAGCGATCTGGCATTTTAGCAAACTCTTTTTCCCAAAAGTTTTTTAAAACCGGATCTTTAAGCTGCCCGACAACTTTCTTTCGATAATCTTGATGAGCTAATAAATTTAAAATATCAACTAAAGTAGCGTTGGGGGTTTCTAAAAGCGTTAAGATAACATTTCTTAATATATACTCTAATCTTGGTCCCCAAGAATCTTTATAAAGTTTATAAAATATTGAGACAATTCCTGAAGCAACCAAGTCTTTTTGTTGTTTATTTTTTACCTCTAAAACATTTAAAGAAAATGGTCTTTCAGTATCAAAAGGTTCAAGATAAACAACATCGTTAATCCGGCGTTTGGGGATGTAGTCTAAAATTGTTTCTGATAAATCACCATGAGGATCAACAATACCAATACCGCGATCTTTTCTAATATCATCAATTGCCATATTGGCAATAAGAGTTGATTTTCCTGCGCCAGTTTTTCCGATAATATAAACATGTTTTCGACGATCGGAGTTTTTTATACCAAAAATCGTGTTTTTGTTTTTGAACTCAGTTTGAGCAAAGAAATTAATTTGTTTTTTTCTTCTTCTTTAATATTGGTGGCAATTGGTAAGTTTTCTGGTGGTTCGCCGAGTAAAGTTTTTCCCCAAGCAATGTTTTTAATACCAGATAAAAGAATTCCAGGCGGATGCCAGATGGTTGCCAGTTCTTGAGCATTTAAAATCTGATGTTGAGCTTCAAAATAGGAAATTTTTCGATTTTTTATTCGTTTTAAAGAACTATCTTTGAAGAAATAAATTTTTTTGAAAATGTATTGATTGCCTTCACCTAAAGAAAAACTTCCAAAAGTGCCGGCTAGTTGAGTTAAGAAAGGATAAGGGTCAATATTTTCATAAGTTGAACCAACTAAAAGTCTAATTGCTACTTTACCACCTTGAAAAGAGGCTTTTTTCATAATTAAAAGCTTTTGAGGATTTTGAGTATAACGACCAGAGTTAGTATCATAAATCATTTTATGAGCGATAGAAACTGCCTCATCAGCCCAAGGAAAATAGGCAGGAGTGATAACAATTTGGACTGCCATTTTTAAATGGGGAGGTTGTTTTGATAAAAAACCAGTTAAAGAAGAAAGAGGATCAACATCTTTAAAATCTAAATAAGTTTTTGTTGGTAGATAAGTATAAGAGTTTAAAGCTAGTTGTCCGTAGGCAAGTTTTTTTGATTTAAAAATTAATTCCATTGGATCAGAGGTTCTTTTTAATTGAGAGGTAGGAAAAGATGAAGTAATTAAACTATTGACTAATGTTTCTGTTTGTTCTGGAGCGGTAATATAAAAGTAAATTGTTTGAGCAATTAAATAAATTTCAAAACTATATGTATTTGGTTTTAAAAACCAGCGTTTCCATAAAGGAATATAAGGATAAGGAAGAAGTGAGGCAAAAATTTGTGTAGCTGACTCAATTGGTGTTTCGTCATCTTTAGGATTGCGGACTTGTAGATGAATGAGATTGGACATAAGATATATTATAAAACAAAATTAGTTCGTATTGAGTGTTTCATAGTGAGTAGAGATAGGTTATAGGTTGTAATAAAAATATATCAAATAGCAAATATCAAAAAGCAAAATCACATATCAAAATCCAAAAAGAATGAGGCATTAAACATCAAGCTTAAGCTTTATTAATCAAACTTCAAACATCAATTATTTTTTTATTGTTGAATTGCTAAATTGCTAAATTGTTTTGTTAAGTTGTTATATTGTTTTAACGAATAACCAGCAACGAGCATAATTCTTTTAATTTTTAATTGTAATTTTTTCCTCCGATTCATAAGATTTAACTTTTTATTATTTTTAAATTTTAATATGTAGTTTTGATTTTTTAATTTTTATTGATTTTAATTTTCTAGACTTTTAACCTTTACATACACCACCCAAAATCTTATTGCAGAAAATAGGGCGAAAATAAATCCAGGGAAGCCATCTAAAAAACCTTTGTGGCGAAAATACATTGAAAAAAAAGTAATTAATGGCTTCCAAATAAAATACTGAAAAAAACTTAAGTTTTTTATTCCTTGATTTTTTAATTTTTCTGCATCCATTGTCGTATAGCGATTCCAGCGATGAAGATATCGAGAAAAATCAGGGTCAGCATAATGAAGTAAAGGGTTTTTTAAATAGTCTGTCTTTAATTTTTCATCAGGTTTTTTTGTTTTTGGGTTAATAATTTCTACATTTTCGTGGACATCTTGGCAAGGAAAGCAAGCATAACCTTTTTTGTAAAGTCTTAAAGTGTAATCTGGATATTGACCGCCTTTTTCTAAAAACTTGGTTAAAAACCAATTTTTTCGAGGTAACCAAAAGCCAACAAATGGTTGATTTTTATCATTAACAACATTTTTAATTTCTTTTTTTAATTCTTCACTTAAAGCTTCATCAGCATCAAGTTGTAAAATCCATTCTCCTTGAGTCGCCTCTATGGCTTTTTGTTTGTTTTTATGAAACATTAGTGGATTATCGGTTTTAATTATTTTAATTTTTTTACCATATTTTTTAGCAATTTCTAAAGTTTTATCAGTTGAGCCACCGTCAACAATAATCACTTCATCAACTAAATTATAAGCAGAATCTAAAGGATAATGAATATTTTTTTCCTCATTAAAAGTAGCAATACATAAAGATAATTTCATAATTTAATAATAGCATAAAAATTTAGTTTTATGATTGTTGTTTAAAAGTTACGTTTAGCGTTACGAGTTACTCGTTACTCGTTATGTGTTAATTATTACTTGTTACTCGTTGCTTGTTAATCGTTGCTTGTTACGTGTTAGAAACTATTCAAGAACAATTTAATAATTCAACAATTTAACAATTAAACAAT
>FWPV01009068.1_pt1 | contig 17012 bp, 8 predicted proteins | sample 2228371 | NCBI WGS metagenome assembly FWPV01 (sample SAMEA103939776, study PRJEB20133) | metagenome | reverse complement strand
TGCCTTACCGACATTGATTCCTCCACAAGAAATAAAATTTGCAATTTTTCAAGATAGTGTAGTGGTCAGAAGCATGTTACAATTTCGGTACACGGATGAACACGGAAAGCACGGATTTTTTCCTTAAAAATCCATTTAATCTGCTGACTGAGTTTTCTTCTATTGCACAGGTTGTAATTTTTTCAAGATATCTTCCTGCTCAAGCCGGAAACTCACAATTCTGGTATAATGAGCTGTATTCTAAGTTAGCGTGGAGAGATACTATGTTGAGGAAGCCCGATCGCACTTCACCGTCTATGACACTGAACACCGTTCACAAACCAGGCACACGCAGCGAACGCCTGGCTTATTATATCTCACAAATAGGCAGTCCGCCCGTGATGGGAATACTGGGATTGATCTTCATTGCCGCCGGTATGACCGTGCCGGGGATATGGCTGTGGGTCGGTGTGTACATTGTCATGGCCGTAGGCGTCCCCCTCCTGTTTTTGATCTGGCAGGTGCGCCACGGGCGCGTGACCGATCTGGATGTGCAGCTCCGGGAACAGCGCAAAGGCTCACTGTTGGTCACGGTCGCCGGATTTGGCGTGAGCTGGCTCGTGATGCACATCGGGCACGCGCCGCCGCTGCTCAAAGCGATGGCGGGCGCGGGCTTTGTACAATGGCTCATCGTCTTCGTCATCACGCTGCGCTGGAAGATCAGCGTGCATACCTCTTCGGCTGCCGGCATGACGATGCTCATCTTGCGAGTCTTTGGACCGGCCGCCGTGCCGCTCGTCATCAGTATCCCGCTTATCGCCTGGTCGCGGGTCAAGCTGCGCAGGCATACCCTCGGCCAGACTCTGGCCGGCATCCTGCTCGGCAGTGGCGTCATCCTGGGAGCCATTCTCCTCACCCCCGCCCTATGACAAGCAAGGACTACCCGACTATTTCCGGAGAGGACACTATGCCAACAGCCGATGAGATCAACGCTTTACGAGAAGCCCTGACCCGTGAACAACAGGCCCGCGAAAAAGCCGAAGCGGCCCTCGCCGCAGCGCAGCAGGCCCGCCAGCAATTCATTTCCCTGGTCACCCACGAATTGCGCGTCCCGATGACTTCGATCAAGGGCTACACCGATTTATTGCTCAAGGGCATGATGGGGCCGCTCAACGATATGCAGAAGAACTTCCTGCAGACCATCCGCGCCAACGTAGAGCGCATGGCGCGCATGGTGGCCGATCTTGCCGACATCAACAAACTGGAAACCCATACGCTCAAGCTCACGCTTTCAAGCGTCCCCCTTCATGAGGCGCTCGACGAGGCGTTGCGCCCGCTAACCGACAACATTGCCGCGAAGCATCAAACCCTTATCCACACTATCCCCCCCACCCTGCCCCCGCTCTGGTGCGACCGGACCCGTCTCATTCAAGTCTTGGGCAACCTGCTCAGCAATGCCCACTTGTACACACCGGCAGGCGGCACCATCACCGTCACCGCCGAGCATGTGAGCGGCGATCCAGAGGGAGTCCGCATCGCCGTGCGCGACAACGGCATCGGCATTCCGGCAGAAGAGCAAGAGCGGCTCTTCACGCTGTTTTTCCGCGCCTCAGATGAAGAGACGCGCCAAATCCCCGGTAACGGATTGGCATTACATCTGACCAAAAAACTTGTCGAACAGCAGGGCGGGCAGATTTGGTTCACCAGTGAACGGGGCGTTGGCTCTACATTTACGATCCAACTCCCATGTAACAAGAACTGACAGGTTTTGAGAATCTGTCAGTTCTTGTTCGATATCATACCTCCACGCAGCAGCAGGCGGGAGCTAAGCTATGATGCGGCAGTTAATAGGTAATCACACGCGGTAACTCTTTGGCCTGCGCGATCCAGTCGGTGACCTGCGCCAAAGTGGGCAAGCGACGCACCAATTGGCGTTCCTCATTCACTTGACACAGCTTATTGTACAAATTCTCAGGGTTGCGCTGCGCCAATTCGGGAACCGTATCAACCCCCGCCATTTCCAACAAGTCACCGTATTCCTCACCGATGCCCTTGATGCGGAAAAGATCGGCGCGGTTGATCCATTTGAGCAAGAGCTTATCGCTAATCCCCGTCTTCTCGCCCAAGGTGGCGCGTCCCTTGGGTGTTTTACCTTCCTCCAGCAATGCCTCTACCGTAGAAACACCGGCTTCCTCGAGCTTGGCAGCGTACACATCACCGATTCCTTCGATCTTTTGCAACTTCGTCATGTTTGCCTCCTTAACGGAAAAATGGGTTGTTTGAATGACATACAACGAAAATCAGCCAGACGCCTTACTTATGGAGAGACCGACAAGGCGACCGCCCGATCTTTCTATAGCACTAACACCGCTTAACGGCACCGAGCTCAGCCGCGCCGCCGCAGACAGCGTCGGCTGGAGCGAGTTGTTAGCCTGCCGTAGCGCTCACGCGGTTACTCCCAGTATAAGTACAGGAATATCAATATCCGCAACACCACGATGCTCCAAATCCCAAACAAACTGCTCGAAGTATGAAACTCCTGTAGACATTTCTCCTGCAAAGAGTTTGATCGGGACAATCTCGATACCTACGTCTATCACTCCCAGCTTGTGGAAAATGGTCATTTTCGCGCAGACATTATAGACCATGAAAGCATACTTGCCGAATTGAACTTCAATACCCACACGGTTTTTGACAAAATCCATCTCACGGAAAGCCCCTTTGGATGAATGATTAAGGGTGAAGCCAGGCACATAATACTCGGTCGAATAGTCACACTGAACTTTGTACTTTCCCCATCCACGCAGCCCAAACTCTTTCGTAAAAGTTCTGTTCAGAGCGCGAGGGCTATATAGCGTTCTACCAGGCATAGTCTTTTCTCGACTGGTTTTTGTCTTGCATTTCGTGCTATCAACCGCAGCGATAACTTGTTTTACTTCTTCAAGTTCTGACGGGTATTGGAAAGTAATAATATCTTCACCCCGGTTGAAAGAGTAAATACCCGCAATAATCATTCGTATTCACCTCGTTGTTCCAGAAGACGCACTTGAGAAGGCTCTTTCCATTCTTCGGGAACTTGGGATACTTTCTCCTTACCCGTTGGCTGGTAAACAGGTCTTCCCATAGGACGGTAACGCAGCGTACCGTTGAAGTAATCCAAAACGCGTTTATGGGCTATCTCCACATATGCTGCTTCTCTCTCGCAACCCATTGCGCGCCTATCATGCATTAAAGCTGCAATCAATGATGAGCCAACGCCCATATAGGGATCAAATACCCAATCACCTGTATTTGTCAACGCAAGCACACAACGTTCAACAAGCTCAATGGGGAATTGACATGGATGGACTGTCTTTTCGGGGTGATTGGACTTTACGTTAGGAATATCCCAGACCAGTTCTTCCCAATCCTGCACCAGGATTTCCCACACATCAGACGGATTTTTTCCAAGAGGATTGCCAGACGGCTTTCCTTTGTTTGGCCCTTTAAAATGGCGTTTGCCAGGATACTTGGCGGGAACACGAACCGCGTCAAGGTTGAATATATAGTTATCAGATTTCGTGAACCACAATATGGTTTCATAGCGACCTGAAAAACGCTTGGATGCGTGTAATCCATGTCCGAACTTCCAGATGATTCGGTTACGTAATTTTATGCCCAGTTCTTTGAAGATCGGATAATAAAGGATGTCAAGTGGGTAGATTTCTCCGTTTTCAACAAAATTACCCACCTGCCAGCAAATACTCCCATCTTCTCGTAAGATGCGGTAAAGTTGGGCTATCAATTGAGACTGGGTTTTCAAATACTGCTCAATTGAAACTCGACTCTCGTACTCTTTCCCCAAATTGTAAGGTGGAGAAGTCACAACCAGAGCAACCGAATTGTCAGGAACCTGTGCAACAAATTCGCTCACATCGCCAGAAAAGATAACTATCTCGGCGTCTGGTTTGAAGCCAGCTTCAACAGGCTTTATAGAACGGAACAATGGCAATTCACTCATCATACACGTCCCATGATGGCGTCCTAGCAGCCGGCGTCAGCCGCAGGCGAGCCCCAAGGGGAAGGCGAAGCCTGTCGGCTGGACGCGGTGTTAGCACGCTTTCACGCCACCTTCAGGCTGCTATGTCGCTATACTCGCACGCAGAATAGTAATAACCGCCTCAACCACCTGTCGAAAGACATTTGCTTTCAAAACGCCCACCTGAGTCGTCATCAAATCACGATTCGCGGTAAACAAGCCGCAGGCCATAGTTTAGCTTGAGACAAGTCGGAGAACGGAAATGGCACTAAAATGACTGCGCCGGCTGTAGGTGTGACCACGCTACTGCCTCCTCCGGTCGGTCCCAGTCCTCGGCTAGTGCCGCTTCACTCAGTAAGGCTGTTTCGGGAACGCGGCTAACCCATTCTTCTTCTAAAATGGTCACGATTGCCCGCCGTGCTGCCGGCAGACGAATTGGCGACAGCAAACGTACGCGCCCTTCCTGGTCAATCACAGCTTCGATAGCTTGAAGTATTGTTCACCTCCACTTGCATTCCAAACAGATTGGACAATCTGTCAATACCTGGCTTTAACTCAAGCATACCTGGAATAAGATAAAAGTCAAGATTTCAGACTACGGAGATGTATTTCAGAATGGGGGCAACTTTTTTTTCTCAGTTGCACTGCAAAGAGCGCAGCGCTTATGTTATCCACTGAAGGTTGTGCTATAATGGATGGAAAGAAAACAATACTCAAACATTGCGGCATTCCAACTTTTATCTTCAAGGGGGTAATCTATGAGAATCACCATGACCCTAAACGGGACTCCCCGCACCTTCGATATCGAGCCACGCGAGACGCTCTTTCACCTGCTGCGGCGCAGCGGCATCAAGAGCGTGAAGTTCGGCAGTGAGGACGGCAGCGATGGCTACAGCACCGTCCTGCTGAACGGCAAGTTGTGCAGCAGTGTGGTCACGCTGGCCGCCCAGGCCGACGGCGCAACCGTGCTCACCGTCGAGGGCTTGAGCGGCCATCAGCATCCCGGCTGGAATCAAAAGACGGAATTGCACCCGCTGCAACGCGCCTTTATCGAGACCGGCGCGATCCAGAGCGGCTATGACACCCCCGCGCTGATCCTCGCCGGTAAGGCACTCCTCGACCGCAATCCACGCCCGACCGAGGCCGAGGTCCGGGATGCCATCAGCGGCATTATCTCCCGCGAGACCGGTTACGTGAAGCCGGTGCAGGCGATTCTACGTGCCGCGGCTTACTTACGCGGCGAGGACCCCGGCCCCGTCACAGGAGGCCAGATAGCCGCCGATTGGGGTGAGGCGCTATTCCGTCCGCCGGAAGGTCTATTCACCTTTCCCGATACCCTCGAACCGCCCGAACTCGGAGGAGGCGGCCCAGATACACAAACCCGTGTCAGAGTACAGCCGCACACCGTCGTCACCACCGAGCCGGAGAAGTTCGCCGTCGTCGGCAAGCCGCTGCCGAAGGTGGATGCGCCCAAGCTGGCCCAGGGCCTACCGGCGTTCGTCGCCGATTTCGAGCGGCCGGGGATGCTGTATGCGAAAATCCTCCATAGCCCGCATGCGCATGCCCGCATCCTTGACATAGATACCCGACAGGCCGAGGCCTTGCCGGGCGTCCGCGCGGTACTGTGCTATAAAAACGTGCCGCGTGTCGTCTACTCCACGGCCGGGCAATCCTACCCCATTCCCGGCCCGCTGGATTACGTCAGCTTCGACAACAAGGTGCGCTATGTAGGCGACCGCGTTGCCGCCGTTGCCGCCGAGACACCGGAAATTGCCGAAGAGGCGCTGGGGCTCATCAAGGTCACCTATGAAGTGCTCCCGCCAGTGCTTAGCCTCGATGCCGCCATGGCCGAAGGCGCACCGATCATCCACGACCAAGCCGACTACGTCAATTTCGGCGATAGCGACCCGTCCAAAAACCTGGTCGCCAAAGTCAGAATTGACATCGGGGATGTGGATGCCGCATGTGCGCAGGCCGACTATGTGTTCGAGACCGAGGTGGAAACGCAAAAGATGAAGCACGTCCCTTTGGAACCGTGGGTCGCCCTCACCTACTGGGACGAAGATGACCGGCTGGTGATCATCACCTCGACCCAGGTGCCGTTCCACGTTCGGCGCATCCTGGCGCCCGTGCTAGGCCTGACGGAAGGGCAGATTCGCGTCATCAAGCCGCGCATCGGCGCCGGATTCGGCAACAAGCAAGAAATCTACGAAGACATTCCCGCGCATCTTACCATCGCCACAGGGCGGCCGGTGCTGTTGGAGTTAACCCGCGAGGAGCAGTTCATCTACACCACGACCCGCCATCCCATGCGCATTCGCTATCGCGTGGGGGTGCGCAAGGATGGGACGATGGTGGCCCAGGATATGCGGGCCTGGAGTGATACCGGCGCGTATGGCGGACATGGCCTCACGGTGCTCGGCAACACCGGCCACAAGACGCTGCCCATTTACAACACGCCCAATGTGCGCTTTTGGGGTGAAACGTACTACACCACCCTGCCACGCTCGGGCGCCTATCGCGGCTACGGGGTCACCCAAGGGGTCATTGCCACCGAAACGCTCATCACCCGCATCGCCACCGAGCTAGGGATGGATCCGTTGGCTTTCCGCTTGAACAACATCGTCAAGCCGCACACGGAGAATATCATGAGCAAAGCCTGGAGCGAAGGCCGCGAAGCGCACGGCGAAATGATCGAGACCAACGCGCTGCGCGAGGCCGCCATCCAGGGGGCAGCGGCGGTAGGATGGGCGCAGAAGTACGGCAATCCGCACTGGCATACCGTGCCGGGGGCCCCGCACCTGCGACGGGGTATCGGTGTGGCGTTCCTGATGCAAGGCTCCGGCATCCCCAACCTGGATATGGCTGCCGCCAGCATTAAGATGAACGACGACGGCACTTTCAACCTGCTGGTCGGCGCAACCGACCTGGGCACCGGCTCCGATACGGTGCTGGGACAAATCGCCGCCGAGGTGCTCGGCTGTACGCTGGACAGGCTCATCATCCGCTCGTCCGACACCGACGTGACACCCTTCGACAAAGGCGCGTATGCGTCAAGCACAACGTACATCAGCGGCGGGGCCGTGGCGCGCGCCGCGGAAGATGTGGCCCGCCAAATCAAAGCCGTCGCCGAAGCCATGACCGGCATCCCCGCCGATGAGATTTCCTTGCGTTACAATCGCGCCTGGCTCATGCCTGTTCCCCGCGATGCCGACGAGCGCAACTCGCAACTCGCAACTCGCAACTCGCTCTCTTTCCGCGACATCGCCATGTACGCCACGCACAAGCAGAACCAGCATCAGATTATGGGGACGGCGTCGTTCATCAGCCCGGTCAGCCCGCCGCCCTTCGCTGCCCAGTTCGCCGAGGTTACGGTAGATATGGAGACCGGACAAACTACGGTGGACAATCTGCTCATCGCGCTGGATTCCGGGACGATCATCAATCCGCTGACCGCCGCCGGGCAAGCCGAAGGCGGCATGCTGCAGGCGCTCGGTTACGCCCTCACCGAGGAATTGGTCTATGACGCAACCGGGCGCACCGTCAATCCACGGCTGGATGACTACCGCGTCCTCCGCGCGGACGAAAGCCCGCCGATGGAGACGCTGTTCGTGCAGACGTTCGAGCCTTCGCACCCGCTTGGCGTCAAATCGGTCGCCGAAATCGTGGTGAACGGCGTGGCGCCGGCCGTCATCAACGCCATCTACGACGCCACCGGTGTGCTGATGACGCGCACGCCCATCACGCCGGAACGTCTGTGGCGCGCGCTGCGCGAGGCCATAAGATAAACAGGGTTCTCCACTTCTCGGCCCACCCGATCTTTGAGCGGGCCGGGATTTACGCCGTGCTCTGAAATTGGACGCAGATGCGTGCAGAGTTGCGCAGATAAAGTAAGCGACAATTCGGGGGGCAAAAGCTAGATCAACGTCTGATTTAACCGCCGAGTTCGCTAAGAACGCGGAGAAATTTCCGGTAACTCTGCGGACGCTGCGCTCTCTGCGGTGCAATCAAGGAAAAGTCGCCCCCTTCTGAAATGCACCCCCTCCTTCCCGCGTTTGGCAAGAAACGCCTTTTGTGTTATGATAATATGAATACTATCCCAAGCGTCTACGCCCAGCCCGTAGAAACGCCAAAGGAATAAATTGCCCCGACAAAGGGAAGGAGGTCGAAAGATGGATTGGCGTAAATATAATCCGCCCAAAGATGCACGGCGGATTCTCGAAGCATGCCCCTCGGTGATCATCGCCAGTACGATTAACGAGCTGGTCAACCTGGCCTGTGGCGGGCTAGGGAGCCACTACGCTGAGGTGAGCTATGAGGTACCGGAATATGGGAGAATCGTCGAGGCGACCGTCTGCCGGGTCCGCAACGGAGTTGCCGTCAATTACCCCGAAGCTTATATGCGCCGACGTGACCCAGATTGCCTGGTGATAGCCGACGACAAGCCCACCGATAAGCCGACCTTCAAAGAACGCTACGGCGAGGATTTCAGCACCCTGCGCCAGGCCACCTTCGAGTGGCTAAAAAATCAGCCGTTGGCCATGTTTGCTTTTACCGCCGGGCCAAAAGGCTTAGGCAGTGACGCGCTCTGTATCGCCCCGGCTAACGCCGGCTTCTTCGCTCTGGGTTTGGCCTTGTTGCAAGGGATCATCCCCGCCACCGAAATCACCCCCGATTTTCATCCCACCTCGATCATCTACATTGCGCCGGTGTTCCGACATACCCACTTCGCCGGCAAGCAAGTCGTCGTCCACAATCGTCTGGATGATCTGCACGAGATGTTCTCCTATAACCTGTATCCGGGTCCGAGTGCCAAGAAGGGCGTCTACGGGATGTTGCTGGCGCAGGGTGAGCGCGAAGGGTGGGTCACAGCCCATTGCTCCGCCGTGCGGGTGGTCACGCCTTACGATAATACGGTGGTCATTATGCACGAAGGGGCCAGCGGTGGAGGAAAAAGCGAGATGTTGGAGCAGGTTCACCGCGAAAATGATGGACGCCTGTTACTGGGGGAAAATATTGTCACCGGTGAGAAGCGTTATCTGGAAATTCCCCGTACCTGCGAATTGCACCCGATCGCCGACGATATGGCAGTATGCCATCCTTCGATCCAAACCAATCGCGGTAGATTGACCATCGCCGATGCCGAGGAAGGATGGTTTGTACGGGTCAACCACATTGATCACTATGGCACCGATGTCCATCTGGAACGTCTGACCGGCGAGGCAACAACGCCGCTGTTGTTTCTCAACATTGACGCCGTTCCGCGCGGACGTGCGTTGATTTGGGAACATACCGAGGATGCGCCGGGCAAGCGTTGTCCGAATCCACGGGTAGTCGTCCCCCGCGCTATCGTCCCCAATGTGGTCAACGAGCCGGTGCAAGTAGACATCCGCAGCTTTGGGGTACGCACCCCGCCATGCACACGCGAGAATCCCAGCTATGGCATTATCGGCCTCTTTCATCTGCTCCCCTCGGCTCTGGCCTGGCTATGGCGACTCGTCTCGCCACGGGGTTACGAGAATCCAAGTATCACCGACAGCACAGAGATGAGCAGTGAAGGGGTGGGGTCGTATTGGCCTTTCGCCACAGGCCGCAAGGTGGATCAGGCCAACTTGCTATTGGCCCACTTCCGCGATAACACCCGCACCCGCTATATTCTATGCCCGAATCAGTACATCGGCGCATGGCGGGTAGGATTCATGCCGCAGTGGATCGCCCGCGAATATCTGGCCCGCCGTGGCGTGGCCCCCTTCAAGCCGGAACAACTGCGGCCTTCACGGTGCAGTCTGCTGGGTTATCACTTGCATCATTTACAGGTCGAAGGGCGCATGATCACCAACTATCTCACTAAAGTAGAAATCCAGCCCGAAGTGGGAGAGGAAGCCTATGACGCCGGCGCCCGCATTCTGACGGCTTTCTTCCATAAGTGCCTGAAAGAATTCTACACCGACGATCTGCTGCCGCTTGGCCGCCGCATCATCGAATGCTGTTTTGACGGCGGCAGTGTCGCCGATTATGAGGCACTCATTCCTCCATATCCCAGCGATTGAGCCACTGCCCCTAGCAGCAGCCGATGGTTTCTCCTACGCTCCGGCGGATCGTGCATCCGCCGGAGCGTCGTTGTGCAGAAGCCGATGTTAAGTTTTAATCCAACCGTAATTCGACCTTAACATTTCGACGGCAAAAAAGCCTTATAATTGAAAATAGGCATCATAGCAACAAGCAATGTCTGCGCTCCTAACGCCTTCTTCCTAATCTCTTAGCCATAGGGTAACCGTCCCAAGGAGCCAGCGGCGTTCAGCAAAATTCTGCCGGATTTCTCAACTTTCAACCTGCAACCTGCAACCTGTAACTATTTTCAGAGGAGGTATCAGCATGTTAAGGAGAAGTTTCACGCTTATGGGAACAAGCCTCTTAGGCATCGGCGTACTGCTACTGCTTTTGGCCCTCCTTTCCTCTCCGGCTCACCTCACCCGTGCCGCTCCCCCGCCCGGCTGCCGGCCTATCGTTTTAGACATCACTACCGATACCACCTGGAGCGAAGCCTGCTACGAGATCATGACCACGACCGTCACGGTCAACCCCGGCGTGGTGCTCACCATCTCCCCCACGGGAGCGGGGACCACGATCTACTTTCAAACCGGCACCCGCCTTCAAGTCGAAGGAAACCTGCAGGCCCTGGGAACCGCCGAGCGGCCCATCACCTTCACCGCTTCCAATCCCACGGACATCAGTCCTTGCGACGGACAGGGACGTTGGTTGGGTATCCTTTTCGGCTCGAATAGCACCCAAAACCGCATCCAATACGCTTTGATCGAATATGCCTGCACCGGCATCGCTCCTAGCGGCTCTACCACGCTCGGCGACGGGGATCGGATCCTCTTCAACACTTTGCGCTACAACGGCGGCACAGGCGCCTTCAACGGCGCGATCGGCGGAGATATTGACTATTCCGAGATCAGTTACAATACCATCTACAGTTGCAGCCAGGGCATCGCCCTGAATGAGGGCAGCCTGAACACCATCGCTTACAATACCCTCTATGACATTGCCGGGGCCGGTGTGCATCTCAAACGTGGCGGCACCGGCGGCGGCAACAACAACATCATCCACCGCAACACGATCTATAACTGCGGCGGAGAAGGGATCTACGCCGAAGACAGCCACAGTAACTTCTTGACCGATAACGAGATTTACAACGGTAACGCCGCCGGCGTCTACCTGGATAACGGCAGTAACAACCGCGTGACCGGTAATCTCATTTACCGGACGATGCTGAGCAGTGCGAAAACCGGCGGCGCCGTCACACTCGTCAGTCAGACCACCACCCTGCTCCAAAACAACTATATCTACCATAACGGCGGCGGCAGTGGCTATCAGGCTGCCGTCTACATCGAGAGAAGCCCGGAGTTCGTCATCCATCCCATCCGCTCCAATGTCATCTACGACATGCTGAACGATGCAATCGAGTTTTCGAGTGTCAATAGCTCCGGCGGCCTTCTGCAATATAACGCGCTCTGCGCCGTGCCGGCCCATGAATTGCGCAACAATATCGGCGACATTGCTGTCGAGGCCAATCACAATCGCTGGGGAACGCCCCACCCCAACGCGCCTAGTGTGGGTACCGACCCGCTCAATCACAATATACGCGGCTTGATCAACCCCTTGACCACCTGGATCACCCTGGGGGTTGACGGGGACACGAGTGGTCTGATAACGGTCACCCTGCGCGACCAGGATGGGCACACGCTGCCGCCCGCCCTGTCCCCCGACCGCACGCCCACCTTACCGGCCCCTCAGGCCCGCCGACTCGCCCTGCTGAGCAACTGGGGAACGCTAAGCCCGGCAACCGTCGTGGTGGATGACAACGGCATCGCCACCACCCGATTCCAACCGGGCCCCACGCCTCCACCAACGCGCATCATCATTACGGCCACGGACTTCTGCAACGAGGCGGTGACCATGAGCCTCGCGCTCCCCGATCTGGCGATCACCAAGACGGCCCTGGTCACCCAGAGCATTGTCGGCGGCGTGGTGGCGTATCGGATTGAGTATGCCAATCAAGGCACGGCAACGGCAACCGGCCTCACCATCCGCGATACGCTTCCCGCCGGACTCCAATGGGTCGCCGATACCGCCGTGCCTCCCTGGACACGGGGGACGACCAGTCCGGCCATCGTCTGGACGCTGCCGACGCTGGCCGCCGGCGCACGCGGCAGTTTCCTGGTGACGACCACGGTGAACACCCCGGCGGCTTGCGGTCTGGCCTTGACCAACGCGGTCGTCATCAGCAGTACGCTGTTGGAAACGCGGACCGATAACAACAGCAGCAACGCCGCAGCGGTGACGGTGCTCTGTCCTTCAATTGTCATCACCAAAACCGGCGCGACGTTGTCCAAAGTCGGCGATGTCGTCACCTACACGTACCAAATCAGCAACCGCAGCGTTCCGGCTTCTGCGCCGGCGCTCGAGCTGGTGAGCATTCTCGACCGCGGCAACGGCTGGCCCGGGTTGGGTAACTTGAACGCGCGCGCCACCGGCTGCCAGCCACTGGCTACCGGCGCCACGTGCACTTTCCAAGTGCCCTATACCGTCGCTGCCGGGGTGCCGGACCCCCTCGTCAATGTGGTCACGGCGACTTACCGACTGACCGCGTTCGGGCAAGTGGTCACGGCAACGGATAGCCACAGCGTCAACCTGTTCCAGCCGGCCATCAGCTTCACCAAGACGGGCAACGCCTTAGGCCGGGTGGGCGAAGCGGTGACCTACACCTTGACGCTCGATAACAACAGTTCCAACGACACGCCTGACTTGCAGTGTCGCATCACCGATGCGTTGCTGGGCCTTAACCAAACGATCACTCTGCCCTGGGACGCCGCGCCCTACGTGCTCACCCGCCCTTACGTCGTTCCGCCCACTGCCTCCGATCCACTGCGCAACACGGCCAATGTCGCCTGCACGCCCGTCGGCTTCACCAACGTGATCACGGCCACGGCCGGGCACAGCGTCAACCTGTTCCAGCCGTCCATCCGGGTGGATAAAAGCGGCCCGGCCGAGGCTTACCCCGGCGAAAGGATCAACTACACCTTCCGTATCACCAACACCGGCTCGACAGATAGTCCGGCCCTGGTCCTCGACGCCGTCAACGATGTCGGCGTGGGCTGGTCAGGGCTGGGGAATCTGACGGCGCAAGCCAGGGCGAACGGTTGTGACTCGCTGGCGGCCGGCGCTGCCTGTGTGTTCAGCGTTCCTTACACCGTGCCGGCCAATACCCCGCAGGGCAACCGGGTGAATACCGTAAGTGTGCGCTACCATCCCCTCGGCTTCTCTAATCCGGTGACGGGCACGGATACGCATAGCCTCGCCATCACCGGCGCGGTGGATATCGTCGTCGTCAAAGATGACAACGTCGGCCCGATCACCAACACCCTCCCCACAGGCGAGAATCGAGCCGCCTTCGACGCCTGGCGGCAGAGCGTCGGCCTGGCCCTGCTCACCGCCGATCCGGATCACCGCGAATTCGTCTTCAGCGGCGATCTGGTGACGTACACGATTTCTGTAGTCAACGTGGGGCCGCTGACCGCCACCAACGTGGTGTTGACGGAGACGCTGCCGCTGTATACCACCTACCTCGGCTATGATTGGACCAGGGTGAGCGGCCGGACCTACCGGTTGAACATCGGTACGTTGGCGCCGGGCGAAGGTGTGGTGCGTTATTTTGTCGTCCGGGTCAACGAGTCGTTGCCGGCAGAGGTCAACAATCTCGATAACCTGGTATGCGGACAAAGCGACCAAAGCGACCGCACCCCTGCCGACAACTGCAACCGCGAGGATACGCCGGTGCTGCGACGTCCGCAGATCGAAAAAACCTTCACCTCTGAGATGGGGGTGGCGGGACGGGTCATCTCGTTTACCATCACCTACACGAATCCCAACGCCGTCCCCTTGAGTGGGCTGCGCATTACCGATACGCTGCCGGCAGATACGGTCTGGCACAGCGATACCGCAGCCTCTGCCGGTTGGAGGCGCATTGCTACGACGCCCCATGTCGTCTGGACGCTCCCCACGCTGGAACCGGGTGTGGTGGGGCGCTTCGTCCTCAATGTGATCTACAATCCGCCGGTGAACATCTGCGATATTCCGTTGACCAACACCGTCACCTTGAGCGTGCTCAATCCTGACGTCCCTTATTTCGCCGCCAGGGACACGGAGAGGTTCCTCATCCGCTGCCCGTCCGACCTGGTCGTGATCAAGGATGACGACGTGGGCCCCACAACGCCGCTCGCCATGCAGAAGCAAACCGTCCTCGCGCGCGTGGCCGGACGCCAGAACGACATGATGGCCATCACCCAACACCGCGAATTCGTCTATGAGGGCGACATCATCACCTACACCATTGCCGTCGAAAACGTCGGGCCGTATACAGCGACCAACGTCATCCTCACGGAGATCCTGCCGCTGTATACCGATTATGTCGGCCACGGCTGGAGATGGGTGAGCGGGCGGACATACACCATGGCGCTGGGGACGCTCGTACCGGGGCAAGGGGGCATTTATTATTTCGTCGTCCGCGCCCACGAGACCATCCCCGAAGGGGTGGAGAACCTGGTGAACTATGTCTGCGGTTGGGGCCGCGAGCCGGACTACCATCCTGGCGATAACTGTAACTACGAGGACACGCCCCTGCGGCGGCGTCCCCTGCGCGTCTCCAAGATCGCGCCGCGTTGTATCAGCCCGGGCGAATACTTTGCCTATAACACGTTCTACACCAACACCAATACAACGATCGGCTTCCGCAATGTGCCCATGACCGATACATTGTCGCCATACCTGCTCTACGCCGGCACGACAACGACCTGGACGTGTAGCGGCCGGACATGCCGCATCAACATCCCTTCGATTCCGGCGGCGACCTATAATCAACCCGGCCCGGCCTTGATGGTACGCCTGAATCCCACGTTCACCTACACCGCCAGCAGTCGCATCATCAACACCATCGAGATCAGCGGCGGATACCGTTATATCCTCACCAGTACGGTGGACTTAGGCCCCGACCTGGCGGTGGTGAAAAACGACAACATCGGGCCGTTGCCCCTCGCGCAGCAAACCGCCTGGGAAGAGGTCCGCGCACAACTCGGCCGTCCGGCGACCATGCAGAGCGCGGAGCCACGTCTCTACGCGCGCCCCGGCGAGCTGATCACCTACACCATCCTCTACGTGAACAGCGGTGTGGGGACGGCGCGCAATGTGGTGATTACCGAACGCCTGCCGGATTACACCACCTATGTCGGCGGGGGATGGACGTATGCCGGCGGACCGCACTACAGGATGGTCATCGGCACGGTGGGACCGGGCAAGGGCGGCGAGCTGACGTTCGTCGTGCGGGTCAACCAACCCTTCCCCCTGGGGGTGGATCGCGTGGTCAACCAGGTCACCATCAACACCACAGATCCCGAGTGCGATACGAGCAACAACATGTCCGCCGACGATACACCGATCCGCACCCGCACGCTGCTCTATGTCGCCAACCGCGATTCGCGGACGATTGATGTCTTCCGCACCACCGACTTCGCCTATCTGACGAGCCTGAGGACCGGTGAGATGCCCTTCGGCATGGTCGTGGTGGACAACCACCTCTATGTGGCGAACGCCGCTTCGGCCCTGCCGGATACGCCCAGCCAGGTGCAGGTCTTCGATCTCGCCACCCATCGTCTCATCACCGAGGTGACGACGGGCTACGGCACGCTCTTCCTGACGGCGCTGAACGGCTACATTTACGGTACAAATCACAGTGACGGCGGTGAGGGCATCACCGTCATCGAACACGCCACCCACCATGTCGTGGCCCGCCTCAAGCCGAATAGGCCGCAGGTTTACGATTGGGGCTTCTTCGGCATCACCGCCGATCCCACCCGTAATCTGGTCTATGCCACCAAACGTTATATGGGTGCACAGGGTATCTGGACGATTACTTCGACCCTCACGCCGCCGAATTTCGGCCTGAAGTATGCCTTGAACACGGGCAGCCATTTGCCGTATTCGCTCATCTACAACCCGCAAACCGATCATCTCTACGTCAACTTCCCCCACGCGAACGAACTGCGCGTCTACAATCCGGCCGATTTCACGCTGTGGCGCACTTTCCCCCTGCCGCCGCAAGCGCCCACTCCGGATTCCACCGACGGCGGCAAGGGCCTGGCGATCATGGGGAAGTGTGTCTACAATGCAAACTTCGCAGCGCAATCGGTGACGGTGATCGCCGAGGGGCCCTGCAGTGATCTCAGTTCCAGCTTCACGGACATTATCCCCCAGGGGACGATCATCTTCAATTTCAAGCTCTACCTGCCGCTGGTGATGAAGGGTGGGCAAACGTATCCTTATGTCAGCCACTTCGCGGTGGGGGGCAATCCCAAGGGGCTGGCGGCGGGAGGGGATATCGTCTTCGTGACGTTGCCCCTGCAGGACCGCATTGCCGTCCTGAATACGCGCACAGGAAACGTTGTCTATACGATCCCCGCACAAGGGAAATATCCCCATACGGCCGTCATCGTCTATGATGCCCCCTGGCTACAACCTTAGGGGATGCTCCACACACCAACGGGGCGTTGAATATCAACGCCCCGTTGTGTTAGGCGGGCACGACCGGAACGGATTTTGCTCCGCTTGACATCCTCCCCGTTCCCGTTATGATGACGCCCCTAGATACGGCACTTACCCCATACTCAGGAGATCAAAAAAAGCTCCAAGGGGATCGTCAGCTCCCCGTTCCAACCTGGCTCTGACGATCCGGGCCAAGCAAAATGAGATCTACCGGGACTCTGAAATTGTACGCAGATTTTCGCAGCTCAATTGTCACCGCCGAGCATGCCGAGAGTGCAGAGAATCAGAAGCATGTTACAATTTTGGTACACGGATGAACACGGAAAGCACGGATTTTTTTCCTTAAAAATCCATAGAATCCGTTACAGCCGTGTACAATGCTTGAGCCGTTCATTACAGCATCATCCTGACCGGT
>FWPV01009067.1_pt1 | contig 17012 bp, 17 predicted proteins | sample 2228371 | NCBI WGS metagenome assembly FWPV01 (sample SAMEA103939776, study PRJEB20133) | metagenome | reverse complement strand
CACGGGCTCGCCACAGGCGGCAGTCGCTCGGGTAAATCCTCCTTTGTCTTTGCGATGTTGGAGCAATTGCTTGCGCGCGGCGATGACGCGCCGGGCATCTTCCTCACTGACCCGCATGTTTCCCTGGCGGACGCTTTTCTGGATGCGATTGCCCAACTGCCGGAAGAGGGACGACGGGATGCGATCCAGAGACTGCGAATCATCACACCCGACCAGCCGCAAGTCATTCCGTTGAATCTTCTCGCAGTCCCTGACTTCACCTGGGCGGGTAACGCCATCGTGCAGATCGGGCGGCGCATCTGGGACGACTACTGGGGTCCGCGTATGCAGGCGGCTTTGCTTGGGTTGTTCCGTCTGGCCCATGCCTGGAATCAGAAACATCCCGAAGATAGTCTCGGCCTCCTGCATGTGGTCTTCATGGCCTTCAACAAGGAATGGCGGCGCAACGCGATGGCGCTGTTACCGCCCGGTGAACGCATGGGCGCGCTGGCTTTGGATGCCCTGCTCGGTCAGACCGGCGAAGCGGATAAGTGGAGTCAGGGCTGGGTGACGGAAGTGATCAGCCCGGTACTATCAAAGGTGATGGCGCTGGAACTCTCGCCCTGGTTGTTCTCCGCCATGCACCAGGACCGTTTTGTGGATATGAGCAAATGGCTGGAGGAAAAGGCTTGGGTTGTTCTCCGCCTGCCATCGGGCGAGATGGGACGCGAAGGGGCGCGGCTCACAGCCTCCGTCTTGTACAACGTCTTCGATGCGGCGTATCGCCGCGCGACGTTGGAAAAGCCCGTTCCCTTTTATTTCATCGTGGATGAAGCGCAGGAGATCGGATGCGGCTGGAGTCCATGCTGGCGGAGGGCGCCAAGTTCGGCGCGCGCATGTTCGTGCTGGCTCAATCGCTATCGCTGATGCGCAAAGTGGAAGGAATGGAGCCGGTTGTGCAGGCGTTACTCGCCAACACCTCCACGCAGATGTTCTTCTCTCCCGACCCGGAAGATGCCGACTTAATTCGCGCTACGTTGAGCTCCACAGTGCGATATGGCGACATGACACTGGACCTGCCCTCCCTGCAATGCTGGCTTCGCGCCCGTATCGCCGGCCGCTGGCAGCCGCCCACGCTGATCCAGATCAAGCCCCTGCCGCACACTGATAGTGGCAGGGTGAAAGCGCTGATCGAAGAAGTGATTGTGGCGCATCCTGCGGATTACCTTCCCGCCGACGGCTGGCAGGAAAAAGCCTCCGCGGTGTTGGAGAACATGCTGCCCAGGGCGTTGTCCCATCTGCTGGATGAGTTTCTAGCGGTCAGGTTGGAAAATCAGAATGGAAGGGTCGCACAGCCCTCAACGCAGGAGGATGAACGGAGGCTGGGTTTCTGATGGAGATGATCATTTTGCGTTTCTTGTTGGCTTTATGCGGGGGCCCGCTTGCCTGTGTGGTTGCGGCCATCGGGGTCGTTTACACCGCCTGGGTCATGTCTCGCCCACACAATGGATGGGACCGATGAATGATTTGAATATTCTGATCGAGCAGATGGCAGCGGATATATCCAACCGGGCCCTGCGCTTGGACGACATTCGCCTGAGACTGTTTCTGGAATGGTTGAACGCTCATACCAGCAAAGTGAGAGCAGCCACAGGGTCTGAGGAGCAGTCGCTGCAACTGTTTCAAATGGATATTGCCTTCATTCGGGAGGGGAATCTGGAAGAACATCTCAAAACAGGTCTGAAGACATGGTTTGAGTCTCTGTCCATGAAAGGAATGCTTGGGGAATACCATCTCATCCTGGATGAAATTGCCTGGTGGCGTGATCTCGATGCCCGCCGGCTGACCATGATCCTGAGGTCGGAGGCTGGGAAGCTTGCACTGCCCGCGCCAGTGCCGCAGGCACAGGTGAGAGGAGCGAATGTGTGAGATGTTCAAATTCGCCGCTGGAGTTGTCGTTGGTTTGTTTGCAGGTTACTTGCTGGGGCTCGTAGTTCCGGTCAAGTTCTTCCTGATCGCATGTCTGGTGCTGATGACACTGGCGGCTTTGCTGTTCTTCTTGTTTCATCTCGGTATTCGGGATTTATCTGTTCGCTAAACGTTAGCGAACGTTAGCAGCAATTCCAAATCTAAAACTGGCTAAGGTGGGACAGGGGTGATTTCCAAACTTTCTTCCATGAAGCGGAAGAGATCGTCCCAAGAGTCAAAGACCATATAGCGTGTCAGTGCGCGCAGGTCATTGAAAAAGGTTTTGCGTGCGCCGAGCGCTTGGCGTAAACGTTGATAGGCCGGTGTCAGCAACTCCTGCACGGTATGCAGCAAGAACGCCAACAAGTTCAAAGTCGCCAGAACATTGGCTAAGTCCTGCGAGCCGTGACCGAAGTTGTGTTCAAAATGATAGCCTTTGGTCTTCAAGGTGTTGTTGTTCTCGTTTTCGATTTTCCAGCGAGCGCGTCCCACTTGGGCAAGTTCGGCGACATTGTCAACGGTCACAGGATGATTCGTGACGAAACTGTTTTGATAGAGGATTTTGTCCGTCTTTTCATCGGTAATGACCAACTCGAACCAATTGACCCGTAATGCGTCGTCGCCATTGCGCAAAGGCACCTGGAGTGCGAAGCGATACCGCCAGAGTTGACCGTGTTTGCCGTTCCAGTGTCGCTGCGTGAGCGTTTCGAGAGTGCGGTTCTTGTCCAAAAAGTCCAGCCACTGATACAAACCCTCGTGTGACTCGGGTTTGCAGACGAAAATGAAGAACTGCTGGTAGGTTTGGGCAAGTAATTGGCAGAGCGGCTGATTGGCATACAAATCGTCGCCCAAATAGGTCACAGAATGTGCCGCGAAATGCCCCTGAGACTGCGCCAGCCAGCGTTTTGCCGCGTTTCGCTCACAATCCTGCTTCTCCTGCCCGTCTTGCGGCACAATAAACTCAGGCGGCAGGGGCAAGACTTGCGCTGTCCCAGGCTTCACGAAGACGGGCGTCACGGCGCTGTGGTAAAAATGCTCTGTGCCAGCGCGATCTGTCCGTTTCAGGCACTTGGCGCAGGAAATCTTTTCAGATGAGAAGAAATTCACCCCGTCCAGTGCGATGGCGTAGGTCTGCAATTCATTCCGAAAGCGCAACAACTGCTGTTGCCGTTTCAATTCGTCCAGCACATACCAGAAATCCACGGCAAATTCTGTATGGGACAGCGGGTCAACCAGATTCCGAATTTGTGGGTCGCTCGGTATCTCCGTTACTTGAAACAAACTGCGGGCATTGTTCCGCCCTTTTTTGCTCTGTAGCAGCCGTTGGTGCGCTAAAAATGAACCCGATTGCATGAAAAACACGGCAAAGGCGGATAGTACACCATCCGCTACCTTGTACCGCTGATTATTGTTCGGCTTACGGCTGTCCGCCAAGTTCGCCCAACGCTCCCGAAAATGACTCATCAGGTTTTGGAGGGAAAGTGCTTGTCTCATAGTAGGCAAAACCTTACCACAGTTTCCCAACTTTTTTCAGATTTGGAATTGCTGCCGCGCCGCCGCATCACTTGCAACTTTGAGATGCCTGTGCTAGAATAAATGCGCAGTACCAATAACGATCGCACCGAAAAGTGGGCGCCCCCCACTTTTCTGCTTGTAATAAAGAGTTTACATGGAGCAAGGAAAGCATGAAAAACGAGTTCGCCCTGGCTTTTAACGAAGTCTTGGAAGAAAAACAACTCTCGAAGGAAGTCATCCTTCAGGCCATCGAGTCTGCTATGGTATCGGCATACCGGCGGGCGGTCAACGCTTCTAGCGCGCAGCACGTCGAAGCCAAAGTCAACCCCGATACCGGGCAGGTGACCATTTATGCCGAAAAAGAAGTTGTCGAAGAAGTACAGGACGAACGCACCGAAGTCAGCCTGGAAGAAGCCCGCAAAGTAAAGCCAGATTGTCAACTGTACGACATGGTGGTGGTTGAATCGACCCCGCGCGACTTTGGTCGCGTGGCAGCCCAAACCGCCCGCCAGGTTATTCAGCAGCGCATCCGCGAGGCCGAGCGTTCGGCCCAAATGCAGCACTTCGAACGGCAGATTGGCGAAATTGTCAGCGGCGTAGTGCAGGCCATCAATAGCCAGTCGGTAACGGTTGGGTTGGATATGAAAGCCGAAGGCACACTGCCCGTTAACCAGAAAATCCCCGGCGAGCGCTTTCACCTGCATGACCGCATCCGTGCTGTGGTGCTAGAGGTAAAAGACGGCACGCGCGGCCCGCAAATTGTGCTCTCGCGCTCGCATCGCAACTTCTTGCGCCGCCTGCTTGAAAATGAAGTGCCAGAAATCTATCACGGCATTGTCGAAATTCGCGCCATTGCGCGCGAACCTGGCCAGCGCGCCAAAGTAGCCGTATATACCAGCCAGACCGGCGTAGACCCGGTGGGCGCATGTGTGGGCATTAAAGGAGTACGCATTCAGGCCATCGTCAAAGAACTGCACGACGAAAAGATAGACATCATCGAATGGAATCCCGACCCGGTCATCTACATCTCTAAAGCTATCAGCCCGGCGCGCGTTTCGGGCGTGTACCTCAACGAAGCCGAAAAGACCGCCACTGTGGTCGTGCAAGAAGACCAACTCTCGCTGGCCATCGGGCGCGATGGTCAAAATGCCCGTCTGGCCGCCAAACTGACCGGCTGGCGCATTGACATCAAATCTGTGGTCGAGGCGGCATCCGACGTGTTGGCCCGCCTGCAAACCGACCCCTCGCTGCGCCTGACGGCCGAAGCCGAAGCAGCCAATGTGCCGGTCATCGAAGCCATTCTGGCCAAAAAGGCCGAAAACCGCCCCGTGACCCCAGAAGAGTACACCCAACTCACCCAGTTCGTAGACCGGGTAGAACGGCGCACAGCCGAACGCATGGCTGCCCAGCGCAAAGCTGAAGAAGACCGCCTGGCCGCCGCCCGCGAGGGAATCCCTGCTGAATTGTTTGACCAATCCCTGGATGCCCTGGGCCTGCCCGACCATGTGTACGCCATCCTTACCGAAGCCGACTACCGCACCACTGGTGACCTGGTTATGGCCATGCGCACTGCGCGCGATCGGGTTTTAGGGTTGCCTGGCATTGGTCCCAAGGCCATGCAGGCCATCGAAACAGCCGTCGAGTCCGCCCTTGCGCCCCAGCCACAGGCCCCCAGCCCGTCCGAGCCGATGGACCAGGCAGCCCCGCAACCCGCCGCCGAACCCGCAACAGAAGAACCCGTGGCTGCCGAAGCCGCGCAGCCCGTGGACGTTGAAGAAGAAGCCGTCGAAGCCTCCTTCGATCAGCTCTTTAGCCTGCGCCCCGAAATTCTCACGCCAACCATCGAAGATGACCTTGACCGCGCGAGTGAGAAGAAAGATAAAAAAGGCAAGAAGAAAAAATCAGTCAAACTCGAATTTGACGAAGATCTCGGCGAAGTAGTCAGTCGCAAAAAGCATAAACGCGGCGACTGGGAAGACGACTGGTAGAAAAAAACACCTGCCCGCCACAGCATAACGGGCCGGGCAGGACAGATGAGGCATGTCAACCAAACCCGCCAAACCCACCAAGCATATCCCCCAGCGTACCTGCGTAGGGTGTCGCACTGTGATGCCCAAGCGCACCCTGGTGCGCATTGTGCGCACCCCGCAGGGCGTGTTGGTGGATATGACCGGTAAAATGAACGGCCGCGGCGCATATCTTCATAACCAGCGCCAGTGTTGGGAACGCGCCCTCAAAGGCGCGCTGTCCCACGCCTTGAAAGTAGAACTAACAGCCGAAGACCGCAGCCGGTTGGACGCGTACATGCAAACGCTGCCAACCGATGCACCCCAAGAGTAGCGCCATGTAACCAGATACTTGCGTTCGTTTTGCGCTCTCAGAACGGCTTGCAGCGGGGCTGGTTGAGTACATTGCCGCACGATTAACTGCACCAATCACCGAGGAGGTGTTCTATGAGCGAAAACGGGCGAAGAATAGAAATTTCAAGCACCATTTCTGTGCGCGACCTGGCGCAAAAAATTGAAAAAAGTCCTATTGATATCATCAAAAAACTGATGGCCAACGGGGTCATGGCCTCGATTAACCAGACGATAGACTTCGATACGGCGGCCATCGTAGGCGCCGAGTTTGGCTACGAAATTGTCCCCGAAGCCGTTATCGAAGAAGTAAAAGAAGCCGAAGGCGAAGTACCCCTGTGGCGCCGCCTGATTGGCGAAGAAAAAGAGAGCGACCTGAAACCCCGCCCGCCTGTGGTAACCATTTTGGGGCATGTGGACCACGGCAAAACCTCTTTGCTCGATGCCATTCGCCATGCCAATGTGGCGGCTGGCGAGGCAGGCGGCATTACCCAGCACATTGGCGCATATCAGGTTGAGCATCAGGGACGTACAATCACCTTTTTGGATACGCCCGGTCATGCCGCTTTCACGGCCATGCGCGCCCGCGGCGCCCAGGGGGCCGATATTGTCATCCTGGTAGTCGCTGCCGATGACGGTGTGATGCCCCAAACCCGCGAAGCCATTGCCCACGCCAAAGCCGCACGCGTGCCCATCATTGTGGCGCTCAACAAAATTGATAAGCCCAACGCCAACCCCGATTACGTCAAACAGCAGCTGGCCGACCTGGAACTCATCCCCGATGAATGGGGCGGCAACACCATGATTGTGCCCGTCTCGGCCAAGCAAAAGAAAGGCATCGAAGACCTGCTCGAAGCCATCAACCTGACAGCCGAGAGCATGAACATCGTTGCCAACCCGAACGGCAAAGTTATCGGGACGGTCATCGAAGCCGAACTGGATAAGTCTAAAGGCGTAATTGCCACCCTGCTGGTACAAAACGGCACTCTCAAAAACGGCGATGTCGTGATTGCTGGCACAGCTCACGGCAAACTGCGCAGCATGATGGATTACCGCGGCAAGCCAGTTTACAAAGCCGGGCCTTCTACGCCTGTTTCAGTCATGGGGTTGAACGAAGTCCCAGCGGCTGGGCAGCTGTTCGAAGTGGTGCCCAGCGAACGCGAAGCGCGCGCCATTGTTGCCGAACGACTCGAAGCCGCCAAACAGCAAATTGCCGCGCAAAAGATGACCCTCGAAGACCTCTTCAGCCGCTTCAAAGCGGGCGAACTGAAAGAACTGCGCCTCATTATCAAAGCCGACGTGCAAGGCTCGCTGGAACCAATCATCAAGGAAATCAATGACCTGGCCAAAAAAGAGGCTGGTGAAATTGCCCTCAAAGTACTATATGCCGAAACAGGCAACATCGGTGATAATGACGTCATGCTGGCGTCTGCTTCACAGGCCATCATCATTGGCTTCAACGTACAGGCCGATGTCTCGGCCCGCCGCCTGGCCGAATCCGAAGGCGTGTCCATTCGCCTGTATGACATCATCTACCGCCTGACTGAAGACCTGGAAAAAGCCCTCAAGGGCATGCTGCAGCCAGAATTTGTAGAAAAGACCATTGGCAAAGCCAACGTGCTGGCCGTTTTCCCAATCTCCAAAGTAGGGCGCGTGGCAGGCTGCCGGGTTGTCGAAGGCGAGGTGCGCCGCAACGCCAAAGTGCGCCTGTATCGCGGCGCCGACCTGGTCTACCAGGGCGAAATTGCCTCGCTAAAGCACGAGAAAGATGATGTGCGCGAAGTACGCGCAGGTTACGAATGTGGCATTCACTTCAAAAATTTCAATGACGTTGCTGAAGGCGACCGGGTGGAATGCTACATTCTTGAAAAAACATCGTAATTACAACAGGGGGTGCGGTATACCAATATCGCACCCCGCTTATTTACCCTGAATTTGAGATAGGCTTTTCAACGTCCCGAAGGCTTCCTTACCGAACGCGACGCAAGCAACAAACCAGCCTTCGGGACGGTTATCCCAAACTGACGTTATTGCAGGAAAAGATTATGCCAAGTGGCGTACGATTACAACGCATTGCCGATCGCATCCGCGAAGAAATGTCGGAGATGCTCATCAAAGAAATCAGTGACCCGCGCCTGCATCAGGTCTTTGTGACTGATGTGCGCGTAGACCGTGAGCTGGCCTTTGCCGATGTATACGTTTCTGCCGTAGAAGGCGCAGCCCGCAGCGCAGAAATTTTGCAAGGGCTCGAAAGCGCCAGCGGCTTTTTGCGCCGCATGCTTGCCGCGCGCGTCGAATTACGCGTTTTCCCACGCTTGCGTTTTCATTGGGACCCCACCCCCGAAAATGCCGATCACATCGAGCGCCTGCTGCTCCAAATCAAACAGGAAGAACGCAACCGCGGTGGAGGAGAACCCGCTGCATGAAGTCCGCAATTCACGAGGCTATTCGTCAGCGTTTGGCTCAGGCGCAGCGTGCGCTCATCCTCACCCACGTGCGCCCCGATGGCGATGCCATTGGCTCAATGCTTGGGCTAGGGCTGGCGCTCATCGAGGCGGGCAAAGAAGTCCACATGGTGCTGCCCGATGGCATGCTTAGCGCTTTCAAACACCTGCCAGGCAGTGACCTGGTACGCCGCCAGCCCGAAGGCTCGTACGACACCTTCATCACCGTAGATTGTGCCGAAAAGAAACGCATAGGCAATGGGTTCGACAGCCTGGGGCAGCCGCACATCAACCTTGACCACCACAAAACCAACGATCATTTTGCCGAAATCAACCTGGTAGAAGCCGACCAGGTTGCTACCTGCGCCATCCTGGCCGAATACCTGCCCCGTTGGGGACTGCGCATCACCCCACCCGTAGCCGCCAACCTGCTCACCGGAATCATCACCGACACCCTGGGCTTCCGCACCTCGAACATGACCCCAAAAGCCCTGCGCCTGTCTGCCGACCTGATGGAAACAGGGATAGACCTGTCCGACCTGTATATGCGTGGGCTGGTGCGACGCTCGTTTAGCGCCATGCGTTATTGGGGCGCCGGGCTAAGCAGCCTGCAGCGCGCCAACGGCATGGTGTGGACTGCCCTCACCCTGTCTGACCGCAAAAATGCAGGTTACAGCGGCAACGATGATGCCGACCTGATCAATGTCATTTCAGCTGTAGATGGAGAACAGGTGGCGCTCATTTTTGTAGAGCAACCTGCAGACAACGTGAAAATCTCGTGGCGGGCGCTTGCCCCGGGCGTAGATGTCTCACGGGTCGCACAGTCTTTTGGCGGCGGGGGGCATGCGGCTGCGGCGGGCGCCGAGGTTGCAGGCGGTTTAGAGGAGGTTCAGCAACGCGTGTTACAAGCGACGCAAGCCTATCTGGCTCTCACGAAAAACTCATAAAAGTGCGCTATACTCAAAACCGATGTCAATGTTGCTTCTCTGAAGCAATCATTGCGCGCCAGTTATCTTGATTTCTGGCGCGAGGAGGAAAATAAACCAATGAGTTCGCAAGACATCAAAAATGCAATTTCTGGCATTCTGGTTGTAGACAAACCCGTCAACATGACGTCGCATGACGTGGTGCAAGCCATTCGTAATGGCACGGGTATTCGCCGCGCCGGGCACACCGGCACGCTTGACCCGCGCGCTTCGGGCGTGCTGGTTATTTTGATTGGACCAGCCGTGCGCCTGAGCGAGTATATTTCCGCATCCGACAAACGCTATCAGGCTATCATCCGCTTGGGCGCAACAACCGATACTTATGACGCCGAAGGACGTTTTACGCGCCAGCAAACCGCGCCGCTGAACATCACCGAAGCGCAGTTCGAGGCGGTGCTGAAGACCTTTGTTGGGCGCATCGAGCAAACCCCGCCGCCCTATTCTGCCGTCAAAGTGCAGGGACGTAAAGCCTACGAAATGGCCCGTAAAGGCGAGACGGTGGAATTAGAACCCCGCATTATTGATGTGTATCACCTTGAAGTTTTGGAATGGGCCCCGCCGGAAGTGGTGGTAGATGTCCACTGTTCATCGGGCACATACGTCCGTTCGTTAGCAAACGACCTGGGTGAAAAGCTGGGCTGTGGCGCTTACTTGGTGGGGTTGCGCCGCACCAAAAGCGGGCGTTTTAGCCTGCGCGATGCCGTGCCCCTGCGCAAATTGCAAGAAGCCTTCCGAGATGGTACCTGGTATCAGTACCTCATTCCGGCAGCCGAGGGGCTGGCCGACTGGCCAGAAGTAGAACTGAACCCCGATGAAGTGGATGCCATTCGGCATGGGCATCGTATTCCAGCCCGTGAAGATGCCGTGCCCGGATTGGTACGCGGGGTGAGCATGGCCGGGGAACTGGTCACGCTTATGGAGTTGGACGAGGCCACCCGCGAATATCAACCTAAAAAAGTCTTCTTTTCATAACCTGTTGCCCCTGATGTGAGGTCAGGGGCTTTTTTATGCCCGCCATGCGCCCGAATTCCCAGCTGGCTTGCACAATCTTAACAAACCGATTGCCGCTATAATAAAAAATTGTAAGACAAATCACCCAACCTGCACATTTGGAGCAAAACATGTCAAAAATTGACTGGATTTCTCAAGAAATTGAAGGGCTTAAGCAAGCCGGGTTATATAACCACATTCGCACCATCTCCTCGCCGCAAGGGGCCTGGCTGGTAGTAGATGGCAAAAAAGTGCTTAACTTTTGCTCAAACAACTACCTGGGGTTGGCCAACCACCCCAAGCTGGTAACCGCTGCCAACGAAGCCATTGCTAAATATGGCATTGGCCCGGCTGCCGTGCGCTCGATTGCCGGGACGATGGATTTGCATGTGGCATTAGAGCAGCGCCTGGCAAAATTCAAGGGCGTCGAGGCGGCCATCACCTTCCAGAGCGGCTTTACGGCCAACCTGGCCACCATCCCGGCCCTGGTGGGCAAAGAGGATGTCATTTTTTCAGACCGGCTCAACCATGCCAGCATTATTGATGGCTGCCGCCTTTCGGGCGCAAAGATTATTGCTTACGAACACAATGACGTGAACTCGCTGGAAGAGCAAATTAAAGCCAACCTCAGCCAGTACCGGCGCGCGCTCATCGTTACGGATGGCGTCTTTAGCATGGATGGCGATATTGCCCCGCTGCCTGATATTTACGAAGTGGCCAAGAAGTACGACATTTTGCTGATGGTGGATGACGCCCACGGCGAAGGCGTGCTCGGCAAGGGCGGGCGCGGCATTGTAGATCACTTTGGGCTGCACGGCAAAGTAGATGTGGAAGTGGGCACGCTCTCTAAGGCCTTTGGCGTGGTAGGCGGCGTGGTGGCTGGCGATGCAAAGATTATCGAATGGCTGCGCCAGCGCGGGCGGCCGTTCCTGTTCTCCTCGGCAGTGACCGTGCCCGATGCAGCTGCCTGCCTGGCCGCGGTGGATCTGCTGGAAGAATCAACCGAACTGGTGGACCGCCTGTGGGATAACGCCCGCTACTTCAAGGCGGAGATGAAAGCTCTGGGCTTCGATACCGGCGTCAGTGAAACGCCCATCACCCCTGTTATGCTCGGCGAAGCGCCGCTGGCCCAGCAATTTAGCCGCGAACTATTCGAGGAAGGCGTGTTTGCCATGGCCATCGGCTACCCCACCGTGCCGCAGGGCAAGGCCCGAATCCGCGTCATGATTTCGGCCGCGCACGACCGCGATGACCTGGGCAAAGGCTTGGATGCCTTTGCAAAAGTGGGCAAAAAACTGGGCGTCATCTAATACGTCAGGTGCGCATGGGGCTGCCTAAAATTTTCAGGGCAGCCCCATTTTTCATGCTATCATTTGGGCATGATGATTTCTGACCAGGACCTTGTCAAACTGCTGGTGGCCATTCTGATTGGCGCAGTGATTGGATTCGAGCGCGAGATGCACGCCAAAGCCGCCGGGCTGCGCACGTTGACGCTCATTACCCTGGGGGCAACGTTGTTTACCATGCTTTCTACCCGCATGGGCGGCGATGCCGGGCGGGTGGCGGCCAATGTGGTGACGGGCGTGGGCTTTTTGGGGGCAGGGGCTATTTTGCTTTCCGAAGGGCGCATTCGCGGGCTGACCACTGCCTCGTCCATTTGGGCGGCCGCCGCGCTGGGTATGGCGGTAGGGCTGGGTGAGTTTGCCCTGGCGGGCGTTGCTACGGCCCTTATGCTGCTGGTGCTGGGGTTGTTTGCCCGCCTCGACCGGCTGATTGACGTGCTGGGGCGCGAATTTCGCACCTATGACATCACGTATAACCCCTTGCCCGGAAAATACGAGCAAATTGAGCAGGTGATTAAGTCCTGTGGGCTGGCGATTGTCACGCGCCGCAGGCAAAAACTGGGCGAGGGGCTTTTTCAGGGCGAGTGGGCGGTGCGCGGCCCGCTCAACCGACATCACCGCTTGGTAGATGCCTTGCTGGCTGACCCCGAAGTGATTGAAGTCAAATATTAAACTAGAAAAAACGTCCCGAAGGTTGATCTCGCCTTAATTTTTTACGGGCGCTGCGGGTGGATGCGCTCGAACTGGAAGTTGCAGCCATCCCATGCGCGGGTGAAGCCGGCGGCTTCCAGGGCATTCAGCAGTCCGGGCAGCAGGGGCGTATTCCAGGAAATTTTGTACGCGCCAGTTTGGGCTGTGTAGCGGCGGGCGTCGCGCAGTAAGTCTGGCAGGTAGGCGGGCGCGCAGGCTGGCAGCGCCAGCATGGGGTAGCGGCCGCTTTCGTCCTCGTCTTCCCACAGGCAGAGCAGCCCCTCGCGTTGGCGCCACCACAAAATGCGCCCGTGCTGCCAGTGCAGCAGCGCGCGCAGGGTGGACTCGTTGGGATCAGCCATGCGCCAGCCCAGGTCAATCAGCGCGCCTGCCAGCGCAAGCCCAGGGCAGGCGCGCAGGTAGGCCGCTGCGGCAGGGATGTCGTCGTCTGAAGTGAGCGGGGTAAATGAGGCAGGAGACTCATCGTTCAGCGGACTGGCGGTGTAAGTGCTGCGCTCTTGCGTTTTGTGGAAGCCCAGCCGCTGGCACAGGTGATGCACTTTGGCGCGCTCGGCGCTGGTCCACAAGCGAATAACCCCGTCGCCGTGCGCAAGCCAGTCGGCTACCAGCCGTTCGTGCAGGCGCGAGGCAATTTTTTTGCCCTGCTGGGCTGGGTCTACGCGCAGACCTTCCAGCCACCATTGCCCCGGCGCCAGGTGGGTAAGGCAGGCCAGCCCCACGGCGCGCCCCGCGTATTCCGCGATATACATGCTTACGGCTGGGTCGTCCATCCACTCATCCCACACCAGGGGGATGTAATCTTCGCCGCCCCAAATGCCTTTGCAAAATTCGAGCACGTCGGGTTTATCGGCAGGTAGGGCCGGACGGATGACGACGACGGGCGAAGTGAAGTCCATGATTTAGCCTGGGAAGATTTTTTGCATTGCTTCTGGGCAGTATTTTTGCACCATTTCGCTCGAAAGACCGTTCTCTTTGCAAATTTCGGCGTACAGGTCTACACTGGGGCGGCGAATGCGGGCCTGGGTGTTTACATCCAACCCCCATAACCCAAAGCGCTGGCTCCAGCCGCGCTCCCATTCAAAGTTATCTACCAGCGACCAGTGATAGTAGCCCTTGACTGGCCAGTTGAAGTTGATGGCCCGCCACATCTGCTGGATGTGCTGGGCAATGTAGCGCGGGCGCATGGCGTCATCGGGGTCTTCGACGCCGTTTTCGGTGATGAGGATGGGCGTGTTGGGGTAGGTTTCGACCGCCCACTTGAGCGAGTCGAACAAGCCGGTGGGGATGTTGGCTATAAAGCGGGTGGCGCTAAAGTCTGAGTCTTTTGGGTAGTAGCGTTTGGCGAACAGGGTGGCGGGTTGGGTAGGGTCGAAGGTCACTGTATCTACCGAGTAGTAGTTCAATCCCAGGTAATCTTGCGTGCCTTTGGCTTCAGGGATGCGTATGCTGCCCAGCGGTGATTGCATTACTCCGGTGCTGATGCCGCTTGGAAAGGCCATGTTGATGCCCTTGTGTTGAATGTTGCGCATCAGGACATCCAGTGGAAACCAGGGGCGGGCGGCGACCTGGGGGCGGTAATGCAGGGCGTAGCCTACACGGGCTTCTTTTTGGATTTCGTGAATGGCGCGGTAGGCTGCGGCGTGCCCGCGCAGCATGTTGGCCATTACCTTAATGGCTACGTTGAGGCCTTTGTTGCAGGCCGGAAAGTCGCCGGTGACATAGCCGCTAAGGGCGTACACGTTGGGCTCGTTGATGGTCACCCAATAGGTCACATATTCTTTTAGGGCGGTAACCACCTTGCGGACGTATTTTTCAAATAACGCAACTGTTTCTTCTTTTTCCCAGCCGCAATTTTCAAACAGCCAGAGCGGGTCGGTGAAGTGATGCAGGGTGACCAGCGGCATCAGTCCGCGTTCGGTCATGCCGCGTGCCATGGCGCGGTAGCGATCCAGTGCGTCTTCGTCCCAGTGGTCGGGGGTGGGTTGGATGCGGCTCCACTCGATGGAGAAGCGATGGGTGTTCTGGTGGGTTTCGGCGGCGCGATCCATATCTTCGCGCCAGCGCCCGCCCCACCAGTCGCAGGCCAGCCCGGCTTTGTCGCGCGTGTGCCCGGCTTGTTCCCAGGCGTACCAGTTATTGTTGGTGTTGTTGCCTTCTACCTGGTGCGATGCGGTGGCGCAGCCCCACAAAAAACCTTTTGGAAAGTGAATAGCGGCTTGCGGCATAGGTTTACTCTCTTCAGGCAGGGATGTTGGTGATGACTTGTTCGCGTTCGGGTCCTACGCTTACCAGGCGGATGGGCACGCCGGTAAGGCTGGCAATGCGTTCCAGGTAGGCGCAGGCGTTGCGGGGCAGGTCTTCCCAGCGGCGCACGGCGCTGATATCTTCTTGCCAGCCGGGAAATTCTTCGTACACTGGTTCGTAAGGCGCCAGGTTGCTGGGGCCAAAGGGCAGGTCGGTCAAAATTTGTCCGTTGGCGCGGTAAGCAGTGCAGATTTTGAGCGTCTCGATGCCCGAAAGGACGTCCATTTTGGTGATGACCAGCTCGGTTAACCCGTTGATGCGCGTGGCATAGCGTAGCAGCACGCCATCCAGCCAGCCCACGCGTCGGGCGCGCCCGGTGGTGGTGCCAAACTCGTCCCACGGGTTTTGGCCTGTGCCACGCAGGCGGGCGGCCATTTCGCCAAACACCTCGGTGGGGAAGGGCCCCGCTCCTACGCGGGTTTGGAAGCATTTGGCCACGCCCGTTATAGCGGCATCGCGCGCGGCGGTTAGCCCCAGCCCCAGTCCGGGCAGCGCGCCGGGGGCAGTGGTAGAGGAACTGGTGACAAAGGGGTAGGTGCCGTGGTCAATATCCAGCAGGGTGCCCTGGGCGGCTTCGGCCATCACCCGGCGGCCGGATTTCAGGGCGGCATCTAGTTCGGCAGCGGTATCGGCAATGTAGGGGGCCAGCACGTCGGCATAGCGCGCGAAGTCAGCCAGGATGTCCATAGGGGCAATGAGCGGCGCGCCCAGTGTGTTCAGCTGCTGGTTGGCGTCGTCTATCAGGGCGCTCAGGCGTTCCAACAGGTCGGGGGCGCGCAGGTCGGCCGCGCGCAGCCCGCGCCGGGCGGCTTTATCGGTGTAAGCCGGGCCAATGCCGCGCCCGGTGGTGCCAATCGAATCTTTGCCGCGCGCGGCTTCCTGGGCTTTATCCAGCGCCTGGTGAACGGGGGTGATAAGGTGCGCCGCGTAAGAAAGGCGCAATCGGTCTGGGGTAACGTTGATTCCAACGGCGCGCAGCGAATCTATTTCTTTGAGCAGCGATTGGGGGTTGATGACCATGCCGTTGCCCAGTATGGCCACGGTGTGCGGGTGAATGATGCCAGATGGGATAAGATGCAGTTTGAATAACTGACTGCCAACGGTAACCGAGTGACCGGCGTTATCGCCGCCGTTGTAGCGAGCCACAATATCGGCATTGGCGGCAAACCAGTCCACAATGCGGCCTTTTCCTTCGTCTCCCCATTGCGCGCCGACAATAATCTGAAGCGGCATAGGTTTTCTCCTGAAAGTATGGGTGTTTTTTGTACCTGTGCTAAGTTTTTCCAGGGCGATTATACACGCAAGACAGGCTGGGCACCAAAAATGATATAATGCCCAAGCCTATGAAGAAGTTAGCGTTTATTTTCAGTTCGCTGGGGATTTTCCTGCTGCTCATGCAATCGGCGCTGGCGGTGCAGGCTGCGCCGCTGCCGCAGGGGTTTCAGTTTGCTACGCCCACGCCTCGCCCCGATGGCCGCATCATTTACATTGTGCAGCCGGGCGATAGTTGCCTGCGCATTTCGCTGCTGACGGGGATTTCGGTGGATGAGTTGCGCACCCTAAACCGGCTGGATGCCGATTGCACGCTGCGCGAAAACCAGGAATTGCTGCTGGGCTTTGGCGGCCCGGCGGCGGCTTCGCCTACACCGGGGCCTTCACCTACGCCTACACCCGTGCTGCCAACCCCTACCCCGGTGAGCGGGGGAGCAGGCGAAGTGTGCGTACTGCTCTACAATGACCTGAACGGCGACTCGCTGCGCCAGGAAAAAGAAGACGAGAGCGGCACGGTTGCCGAAGGCACCGAACCGGCCATCCCTGGCGGGGCGGTCAGCCTCTCGAACCGGGCGGGCACTTATTCGCAGACGCGTAACACTGAGGCCGGGTTGCAGCCAATCTGTTTTGCCGATGTGCCGCAAGGCGTGTATAACGTGAGCGTGGCTGTACCCGATGGCTATAACCCAACCACTACCCTGAGCAATACCTTTACCCTGGATGCCGGGTCCACCGTGTATATTGCCTTTGGCGCGCAAGAAAAAAGCCTGGGTGTGATTAGCGCCGGGGAGGGCGACGGGGCGGGCAGTATTTTGGGTTGGGTAGGCGGCTTGCTGTTGCTGGGCGGGCTGGGGCTGGGCGTGTATGCCGCGCGTATGCGGCAGGGTCCGCGCAAGGTTCAGTGGCCGCGCCGGTAGGAACTAAGACGTAAGACGTAAATGGAAAATACGCCTTACGTTTTACGATTTACGTCTTTAACGTCAGTTTGGGATAAGCGTCCCGAAGGCTAATTTCGACCCGTGAAGTTGCCCGTACAAAGCCTTCGGGACGGCTCAAAAGGCTTAGCCCGAATTGAGGGTCTTTATTTTTATCCCGGCGGCCAGTGCATGCGACGTCCCCCCAAGACGTGCATGTGAATATGAA
>FWPV01009066.1_pt1 | contig 17013 bp, 10 predicted proteins | sample 2228371 | NCBI WGS metagenome assembly FWPV01 (sample SAMEA103939776, study PRJEB20133) | metagenome | reverse complement strand
GTTCCGCAACATCCACCAACAATATTTACAAAGCCACTCGCAAGAAAATCTTCCAGCACGCTTGCCATTGATTGCGGAGATTCGTCATAACCTCCCATTTCATTTGGTAATCCTGCATTCGGATATACCGAAATAAATTTATCCGAGATGTTTGATAAATCTTCTACAAAAGGTCTCATTTGTTTTGCTCCAAGAGCACAGTTCAATCCAACGCTGACAAGATTCTTTGCGTGAGAGATTGAAATATAAAATGCCTCTACTGTTTGACCGGACAATGTTCTTCCGCTCATATCAACAATAGTTCCTGAGATCATTAACGGAAGCTCAAGTTCTTTTTCTTCCAGATATTTTTGAACTGCAACTATTGCCGCTTTGGCATTCAAAGTATCAAAGATTGTTTCGATAAGAAGAATATCAACTCCGCCATCAACAAGACCTTTTGTCTGCTGATAGTATGCATCAACCATTTCGTCAAAAGTAACTGCACGATAACCGGGATCATTTACATTCGGTGAGATTGAAAGAGTTTTGTTCGTTGGTCCCAATGCGCCTGCAACAAATCTGGGTTTATCGGGATTTTTTCGGTTAAACTCATTCGCAACCTCTTTTGCAATCCTTGCGGCTTCAAAATTAATTTCATATACAAGATGCTGGGTGTGATAATCTGCCTGGGAAATGGGCGTTCCGTTGAATGTGTTTGTTTCGACAATATCAGCGCCTGCTTCAAAGTATGCACGATGTATGCTTTTAATAATTTCCGGTTGGGTTAAGCAAAGTATATCGTTATTACCTTTAAGATCACCAGGATGATCTTTAAATCTTTCGCCGCGATATTGTTCTTCAGTTAATCTATGGCGCTGAATCATCGTTCCCATTGCACCATCGAGAACAAGTATTCTTTCAGATAAAAGTTTTTTGAATGTTTCTGTTGTCATTGTGTTTTTTTGTTTATTGAGTTTTTGTAGTGGAGGGGCTTGCCCCTCCATTTTCCTTTTAGGTTGAGGCAAGCCTCAACCCTACAAATTAGAATAAAATTTAATTTAAAACTAAAAAACCTCTTCAGATGATATGAAGAGGTAATGATTAAAACTTCTTCATCTCATCTTCCCCCGATTTATCGGGGCAGGATTTAGCACCCGACATTCCGACAAAGTCGGAACCGGCTGCTACGGTATCAACGGGCCTGTTCCCTACACCGTTCTTGATAAGATTTATCTATTATAAAAGAACTATTAAATCCCGTGGCAAATATATGAATATTAGCTGCTTTGTCAAGTTACAGATAACAGACAATCATAGTGTTGAAAGCATTTCTTTTATAGCTTGTCATTTATCCTTAAATTTCAAACACTAAAAAACAGAGGATTGTTTCATATGATAATTGTTACAGGCGGCGCTGGTTTTATTGGCAGTGCAATTGTCTGGCGCTTAAATAATCTCGGCAATGATAAAATAATTATTGTAGATGAACTTGGATCAACCGATAAATGGAAAAATCTTGTCGGATTAAAGTTCCAGGAATTTATTCATAAAGATGATTTTATTTCTGCAATCGTTGAAGATACAATTGATTTCCCGATTGAAGCTATTATTCATATGGGCGCCAATTCATCAACGACTGAAAAAGATGCAGACCATCTTTTCTCAAATAATTATTTATACACTCAGGAACTCGCAAAGTATTGCCTCGGAAAAAATATCAGATTTATTTACGCTTCTTCTGCTGCAACATACGGCGATGGTTCTCTCGGATTTGACGATGATGAATCAAAACTTGAATCGCTTCGTCCCCTCAATATGTATGGTTATTCAAAACAACTGTTTGACCTTTGGGCAAAAAGAAATAATGTGCTCGATAAGATTGCCGGAATAAAATATTTCAATGTTTACGGACCAAACGAATATCATAAAGGCGATATGAGATCAGTTGTTCACAAAGCATTTGAACAAGTAAGAGACACAGGCAAAGTAAGGTTGTTCAAATCATTAAATCCAAAATATAAAGATGGCGAACAGATGCGTGATTTTATTTATGTAAAGGATGCTGTTGATATGACGCTTCACTTTCTGGAGCATAAAGATAAAAACGGAATTTTTAATGTCGGTTCCGGTAAGGCAAGAACCTGGATTGATCTTGTTACTGCTCTGTTTAATGCAGTTGGAAAGCCGGTTAATATAGAGTTCATTGATTTACCTCAGCACCTTGCAGAAAAATATCAGTATTTCACCGAAGCAAATCTTAGTAAAATCAAATCAGCAGGATACAATAAACCAATCACACCGCTTGAAGACGGCGTGAGTGATTATGTGAAAAACTATCTGCTGAAAAATTTTTATCTGGGTTATTAAAGAGATTAAGAGTATGAGTAAGAGTGAGAGTAAGAATAATCTTACTCTCTGTTGGATTTAAAACTTGTCTTCATCCTCATCATCAAGAAAATCGTCTTCGTCTTCCAAATCATCAATATCAAAATCATCATCAATTAAATCATCCTCCGGCTCCTCATCTTCATCAAAGAAATCATCTTCTTCCTCATCTTTGAAGAGATCGTCATCGTCAATCAGATCATCTTCCTCTTCTTCATCGTCATAATCATCAAAATCGTCTTCATCCGGATTTTTTCTTTTTGCCGCTGATAGTTCTTCTTCGGCAATAAGACGCCAGAATGATTTATTCACTTCGTTATTTTCTTCATCGAAAAAATTTAATTCTTTCATTTCCATTCTAATTTATCTCCAGAATAATCTTTATAATTTCAAAAGTTAATTTATAGTTGCTGCGTAAATCTCCAAACAGAAAAATAAAAATCCAAAAAAATTTTTGTTATATTTCACACGCAACAAAAACATACTTGCTTTATTAATAACAGTCAATAAAAAAATTTTATCTTATGAAACTTGCAACTCTTTGTTATGTAATGGACAAAAAAAATAATTCTACTTTAATGATTTATCGCAATAAAAAACAGAATGATTATCACGAAGGAAAATGGAACGGACTCGGAGGAAAATTTGAACAGGGTGAATCGCCCGAAGAATGTGCAATCCGCGAAATTGAAGAAGAAAGCGGATTAAAAGTTAAGTCCGTTAAGATGAAAGGATTCATTACTTTCCCCCTGTTCGATGGGAAAGATGACTGGTATGTTTTTCTTTTTACAGCAGATGCTTTTGAAGGCCAGCTTATTGACTCACCCGAAGGACATCTGGAGTGGATTCCAAACGAAAAACTTACAGAGATAAACCTATGGGAAGGTGATAAGATTTTTATTCCATGGTTGTTCGGAGATAAATTCTTCAGCGCAAAGTTTAATTATGAAAATGGACGGTTTGTTAACTACGATGTCAATTTTTATTGAATCAAAATTTCTCTTTGCATGAATAAAACTGTTTTCAAAATATTGAAACTGGATTGCCCTGCCGAAGAAAACCTCATCAGATTAAAGTTAAGTGAAATTAAAGATATATTGCGTCTTGATTTTGATATAGAGAACCGGATACTAACTATCTATCACAAAAACAATTTGGAGATTGTAGATAAAGCCATTGCTGAATTAAATCTTGACAGCAAAATTCTCAGTACAGAAGTTTCCTCTGAGGAAATTTATTCCGAGGAATCTAATCAAAGAAAAGTTCTCTGGACAGTTCTTATAATCAACTTTGCATTTTTCCTGATTGAAATTATTGCAGGATTATTTTCAAACTCAATGGGACTTGTTGCCGATAGCCTTGATATGCTTGCCGATGCTTTTGTTTACGGAATCAGTCTTTATGCTGTCGGCGGAACTGTTCAGAGGAAAAAGAGCATTGCAGAAATAGTTGGATACTTTCAGATTACTCTTGCTGTTATAGGATTTATTGAAGTAATCCGACGCTTTATCGGAGTTGAAAGATTACCGGATTTCCAAACTATGATTGTTGTCTCCATCTTTGCTTTGATAGCAAATGCTGTGTGCCTATACCTTCTGATGAAATCTGAAAGCAAAGAGGCGCACATTCTGGCTATTCTGATTTGCACTTCTAATGATGTAATCATAAACCTTGGAGTTATTGTTGCGGGGGTTTTAGTGCTATGGTTTAATTCATCTTTACCAGATTTGGTGATCGGCTCAATAGTTTTTATACTTGTGATGTTTGGCTCAGTGAGAATATTGAAGCTTGCAAAATAAAATCTGATGGTGGTTGTAATTATTAATGTTTTTGACTTAAAAAACAGAACAGCTTCAGGAGCTTTCAGTGGTACGCTAGTCAACGCTAAAGGAAAAATGTTAATATAATAAATGGTGTTTTTAAGAATGTCAGCATCACTGTTTATCAGCGGGACTCTGAGTTAAAATTATCCGAGTAATAATTTATCCGGGCTTGATGAAACAATTGTTTAGAAACAAAGTATAAGATTCCAAATAAAAATCTACGAGTCATAATATGAATAACTCATTAAGTTTGAAGATAGTGTTTTCAATTATTTTCATAATTTCTTTAATCATAACATCCTGTAACTCGGGTGAAAATCAAAACAATCCGGCTTTTGATTTATCAACTACAGAAAAGAGATCAGAGAATGTAAGCTTACAGGAAAACACATCTCAATCCGTTGAAAGAAAAATTATTAAGGAAGGAAATATCCGCTTTGAAACAGCGAGTGTTGACAAAACAGAAAAGGAAATCAAAAAAATGGTTGCTGAGTTTGGTGGATATGTTGGGAGCGAATTCACTAATAATTATGAAGGAAGAATTGAGCATACGATAACTGTTCGTGTGCCGGAGGATAAATTTAACAAGCTTATTGAGCGGGTTTCATCACTCGCAGAAAAGATTGAAAGCAAGAACATTAACTCGATGGATGTTACTGAAGAGTACATTGACATTGAAGCAAGAATTAAAACCAAAAAAGAATTAGAATCGCGCTATAAAGAAATTCTGAAGAAAGCCACGCGGGTTGATGAGATACTGAACATTGAAAGAGAAATGGGAAACCTTCGTGCAGAAATAGAATCGCTCGAAGGAAGAATGAACTACCTGAAGAACAGAGTCTCGTTAAGCACACTTACAATCACATTTTACGAAAAAGTTTCTGCTCCATTTGGTTTCTTCACAAAAGTAAAACAAGCTCTACACAACGGCTGGCAGGCATTGCTATGGTTTATAATAATTATGATAAGCTTATGGCCATTTATAATTCTTACATTGATAATAGTTGCAGCCGTATTGAAACTTAGAAAGAAGAAAAAGGTTGTAAGCTGATAAGTTGTTTTTAATTGATCGGTATCTTTTATTTGTCATTAAGTTAAGCGAATGGTGAAGCAGAAAGCTTTTGTAAAGTGAGAAGAGAGTTTAATATTTCTCCAAATTTCTAATTTACTTAACAAGCTGCATAAATACTCTGTTTTGCTCAAACCCGAAATTCTTTTCTTTGAGTTAAAAGGAGAAGATTGTTTTCTCCAAGATATTTTTTAATTCACCTCTTATTCTTCTTTTATTTTTTTGCATTTCTTCAAATCTACACGGAATATTTTGGTATCAAGTGCATCTTCTGGAATCTCATCGTATCTAGTAATGACGACCGGCTCCCCATCGTCCTTTTTTAGGTGTTCGATGTTCCAAAGCTCCCAGCGGTAACCTTTTTGACCCAAATACTCCTTGTACTCCCGTTGTGTTAGTTCAACCTTAAGCGCTCGCCCTAAATGAGCTTTTACTTCTATGCGGAGCTCTTCTTTATTCTTGTTAGCCCGCAGGTCGAAACCGGGATTGTTTGTTGGCATTTCTTCAACAGAAAAGCCCAACTTTTCTAATTCTCGTCGAGCAATAGACCTGCCCGCCTTCTCCAAGTCTGCCTTTTGTTCTTCCGTAAGATCTTCCGAATACCCTTTACCTCCATAGTCGCTCGCACCTTCAGATCCTCCGCCACCAACAATGACTGGTTCTCCAATAATATATTTTGCTTTTGTGGGATCTTTAAGCTCTACTTTTGGTTCCAGATATCCTGCTGGTATTTTCCCACCATTATCTTTCCCCGATTCAGATTTTAGTGGATTACTCCTAGGTAATTTTCCGCCGACTCCACCCAAATTTACTTGTGTTCCACCATTGTCTTCACCACCAGTTGATTCCCCCTTCCCGGTGGAGGGCTCAACCTCATCAGATAGTCCATTGTATTCACCAAGACTTTTATCTATTTCATAAACTAGCAGACCTTTACTTAAAAGCTTTTCTTTTCGCTGAGAATCTTCAGAACAACGAAAGAGGTTCTCGTAGAAATCTGCTTCTGATTTTTTATTAAGTAACTTCGCTAATGCTTGTGCCAGATTGACTTCGTTCAAATGATCTTTTTTCAAGTAAATCGTGGTGTCTTTTACATACCAAGGTCGTTCTCCTTCGTGATGAAAACCCTCTAGGTCAACACTAACCTTCAAGGAAGGAACAACAAGCACTTTCAAGCTTTTAAGAAGATGAGCTAAGCTATTTTTGTCATTCTGCTTACTCTGTGAGGACCTCCAAACCCATACATACGGAATGGAGTTAATGAGCCGTTCATTCAATTCACCTGATAAATTCGACTGTTGTTCTTCTGGGATATAATTAATATTAACCTTTTTCGAGAGGGGCAGAACACCGAAATATTTCTCGGCAGCTTGTATGTGTTTGGTGAAAATATTAAAGATCCAAACATCCACTCTAAATAAATTGGCAAGCTCATCATCGTCGTTCAGATAACGATGCTTGTCAGAAGCTACATATTCCCAGTTATCTCCCTTTCGACACAATAGTGGACAAGATTTAAATATTCCCTCTGAAAAATTTCCAGAGTCAGCTGCAGTTTCAAGGAAAGCGATGTACCAGTTTGTGATTTTATCACGATACTTTTCATCATATGCAGAATACTTATTAGGTATTTGGTTATATAGAATGTCCTTCCACTCTTCTATAGTAACCTGCTCTATTTTTGTTCTAAGACCTATGTTTTTGATAAGCCAGTCATGAACAGCATTTTTATCGTTTTCAAATTTATTTAGTTCAACAGTAGGCAGAAGTTCACCTAAAGCACGTTCCGTTTGCTTGTCGGGCAACCAAAGATCTTTAAGAGGAATGAACTTTTCATTTCGACATTTTAATGGTACCCTCAATTTTTCACATAATTCCCACCACCACTTCGCCTTTACCTTCCACGACCTGTTATATCGCTCGCTTCCTAAACTCCCTTCAACAGTAACTTCCATATTTTCTACATAATACTCTTTCCAGTGATGAACAAGCAATCTGATAAGTATTACTCCCTGTTGAGGGTCTAAATTTTCTATATCAAGATGTTCGAGTTCAGATACTGATTTGATTTTCTTGACTATTCTCCCAAAATCGTCCTTAGCCTCTAAAAGGTATTTCCTCCATCCATCATTCGGTAAAGACCAAAGGGAAATTTCTTTTTCTTTTGTGATAACACGAGGGTAATCGACAACTCCTAACCATTTAAGTACACTAGATTGGGTATTGTTATTATCAGTATTAAAATCTTTTGTAACCCATGCCACTTCCGAAACACTAGTAAAAAGTTCAGCAAGTAAATTATTTCCCCACTCACGGCCAAAGTATGCACTATCTGCTTTTACCCATTGTTTGCTATGGAAAGATTGTGAAATAGGTACAGGACAACGCTTGAGGTAATTTGGTGATTCAAATGTTACATGCCAATCCTGCTTAAAAATAAAATCGAGGAAACGACCTGGTTCTCCTTCATTTTTCTTCCAATATTGGTCAATTGCTTTGCCAACTGCCTGTAGAATCACATCTTCATCTGGTTTCTTGATATCTAGCTCACTGATAAGTTTATGGATCTGAGGATGTTTCTCCGGTTCACTTTCTAAGCGGTTCCGGAACCAATCATCAACGAAAGTGATTGGCAGCCATTCTGGTAAATCACCGACATTTTCATCGGGTCGCCAGGTAACAATTTGGTTAGCGAGATCAGAGATTTTAAAGAGTTCGCTATCTACTGGTATTATCGGCAAAGTTTTTATTTGTTCAATTCTACTCTTATGTTCCTCCCCATAAGGTTTATCAGCTACCCAAGCTGCAAGCCACTCCCAGCAAGTCCAAATCCATTCTTCGTTGGTTACAAGCAAGCGAGCATTATTCATGATCGTCTCTATCAAGTCCTGATCAGTGAATTCCTTGACGCCTAACTCTCTTAGGGCAGTATTTGCTTCTTTATCTTTGTCAAATGAATGATGAAGCAGTTGTTGTCTAAAACCAGTGGACTCAAGTAAAATGCGCGCTAAATCTGAATGAATACTTACAGAAATCAAGCGAGCATCTTCAATATTCAACCGCTGTTTACATTCGATATCAGCAAGTCTAAGGAATTCTTTTGAATTGTTAAAAATGCGATGCCAAATCGTTTCGGCAACAGGATGAGATTTTCTTTCAGAAAAAGGAACGAGCAAAGCCAAGTGACTACTAGGAAACTCTTGACAGAACGATTCGTTCACAAATTTACAGACATATTTTGAAAGTTGATCAGCAACCCAATCATTAAAAGTATTACTTTCTATTGGAATTAGTGCTGTTCGGTCTCCTTTGACAAGAAACTCAGCATGAAGTAGTAGCCGAACAGGGCTTATTTGTTCCGTTGGATAGAAAACATGAACAGGAAGATACTCTTCTGTTGGTACCGTACATTTGTTATCAAAAGGAGTAGCAATCAGGAAGCTGACGCCATCTGAGGAAACTGCTTTGCGTTCATCTTCCCCAAGCATTTTTAGAAATTCATTTGGCGGTGACTTTATATGATGCTTGGCAACACGCCACTCCCGAGGGGTTTTCCCACGACTGTCGAGCATTAACCAAACACCATCATTAGTTTTCACGGTTATTTCCACTTCTGGCGCCGTGAATTTCCGAATGTGTCTAAAAGCAAAGAGCGCATGTGGTGACCACTCAAAAAGTAATTCCTTAACTTTCTGTTTATTCTCTGGCGAAAGATCTGGTAACCGGACAATCGTCCTGAATTCCTTAAATTTGGAATCTTTAAGATAACTGTCCTGTTTTTGTGCTTCATCCCATGATACATAGAATGGGATCCATTGATACGGCACGTACTCGCTATCCAATTTGTTCTGTGAAAGCCATTCCTTCGCTTTGTTGGGACTGAATTCAATACCCTCGCCGTCAACGGTTAGCAACTGGGGATTCTGTGAAACTTCGTAGACCGACTTGAAGCCCACCCCTTTTCTACCTATGGTACCCGTTTTCTTGTCTGAAAAATCTGTTCCACAAATAGAACTCACCGCCTCATATTTCAAACCATGACCGTTATCTGCCACATAGAGAATGTTCTCGTTTATTAAAATTAGAACTTCACTAGCTCCTGCGTCATCACTATTTTGCAGAAGCTCGAAAAGCCATCGTCCGACGTGATCCTTTGTTGCCCGTTCTGCCACTCGTGTGTCACGTACTATCTGATCACGGTCAGCTTTATAGACTTTGAGACGTCTATCTTTAAATTCTTCGATTGCCTTTTGTATTTGTAAGTTTTTCAAGTTAATATTTTCACTAATAATGTGCTTAAGTTTATGACTGTTAAAAATATGAGTTACAATCGTTAGCGTTATAATTCTTTTAGTGTTTTACCTTAAATGATAAATTACTTTAGTTTATGAAAAGAAAAATTATCTGATTCCGGTTTATCAATGTCAACAAGTAATAAAAATTTAATATTCATTAATTTCTGTGTGAAAAACTATTTTAACGATAGAAGTTTTGTTTTGACCAGATTTTATTTTCTCTTTCAATTTTCTTACTCTTTTAGTTTTTATATAATTCCCTCCTTCCGAATTCATTCATTTTAGATTTATCCTGAGAATTAAGATTGTTACTTTTTGTGAATTTTTATTTTCTGATTCAAACAATTATTCCCTACTCATTTTCTCTTTCTAAACTTAAGGTGTAAATAAAATTATGTCAATAATGCTCTATTTATTTTCTAAAACCCCGAGATATGAAATGCTCTTAATAAAGAAAAACTCCCTCTGAAATACCTCAATCCTTTATAGATTGACATAGGAATAAATTTATCTATAAAAGTTTCTTATTGGGTTAAAACCCTTAGATTTTTTTCAATCCCCGACCTGAAGAGCCGGTCGGGGCTATTAAAGAGAAATATATTAAGATAGGCTGGAGGAACTAGATAGCCTCCATCTGCAATGGATTGCTTTACTAAGGGTCGAAGCTATTGAAAACAAAAAAATAATTTTAGAAGAAATAAATGGAACTGTTTCCCGCCTTTTCCGAAAAACCTTTCGCTTAGCAATTAAACCCGGGAATTCAACTAATACTTTTCATTTATTCAGAAATAATGTTTTACTCTCGATAAAAATATTTTAGATTTCGCCTGTTAAAAAATTAAACATTATTATTACATCGTTTTCTCTCAACTATTTTACTATCATGAAGCTCACTGACGAACAATACAAAATCATAAATTCAAATGGTGATATTAAAATAAATGCTGTCGCCGGCTCCGGTAAAACAACAACTATTATTGAATACTCCAAATCAAGGCCTTCTAAAAGCAGAATACTTTATCTTGCTTTTAACAAATCAGTTAAAACAGAAGCTGAAGAGAAATTCGCCAGACTCGGTATTGACAATGTAAAGGTTGAAACCGCTCATTCATTAGCTTATAAAAATGTAATCTTTAAATACGGCTATAACTTAAAATCCAACGGATACAAAACTCACGAAGTCGCACAGATACTCAAACTCAGAAAACGAAAAGAAAAACATTTCGAACTTCTTGCAGCGAATCATATTAATCGCTTTGTAAATTACTTTTGCAACAGCTCGGCAAAGAAAGTGAATCAGTTAAACTATCTTGATGTGGTTTCTGATCCGGTCGCGTATGAATTTGTATCAAAAAATTATGATATAATTGAAAAGCAGACAAGGATTTTTCTCGGTAAAATGGATAACGGAGAAATTGATATTACTCATGACTTTTATCTTAAAAAATTCCAGCTGGAAAATCCTGCTTTGAATTATGATTATATCCTTTTTGATGAAGGTCAGGATGCTTCGCCCGCAATGCTTGATGTTTTTTTGAAACAAAATGCAGTGAAGGTTATTGTTGGTGATTCCCATCAGCAGATTTATTCCTGGCGTTATGCAATTAACTCGCTGGAGAATGTTAGCTTCACCGCGCTGCCTCTTTCAATCAGTTTCAGGTTTCCACAGGATATAGCAGACTTTGCTGTCGCAGTGCTTGAATGGAAAAATTTGATTTCGACAACAGATATTTTGAGAATAAAAGGTGTTGGCGGTAAAACATCAAATCACCTTAAAGCAACAATAGCCAGAACAAATCTCGGACTATTAAGTAAAGCATTTGATTTTGTAACTGAGAACCATAGGAATCGTCAGCTCTACTTTGAAGGAAATATAAATTCTTATCTCTATGCAGAAGATGGGGCTTCTTTGTTTGATGTGCTAAATTTATATAATCATAATTACGGAATGATTAAAGATGAGCTTATCAAAAGTTTTAATGATTTTACAGAGCTGGAAGAGTATGTTATGAAAACTGATGATACACAGTTAACCGTGCTTATTGAAATTGTCAAAAAATATGAGGATGATTTACCAAAGCTGATAAAACTTATAAAAGACTCTATTGTTGAAAATAAAAGAGATGCTAAAATGATTTTTTCGACAGTTCATCGCTCAAAAGGAATGGAGTATGATACTATATTTCTTCATAATGATTTTCTTACTCATAGGAAACTTAAAAGGATGTTAGAGAAAAAAGATGAAACGCCAGTTGATGATTCAAAACTTTCTGAAGAGATAAACATTCTTTATGTGGCAGTAACAAGAGCAATAAGAAATGTTTATCTTCATAAAAATATTTTACCGGAATTCGTTCCACATTCTTCAAATATCAGAATTATCGGATCAGAAAGCACAGATAAAAATGATGATGGTAAAAAACGACTCAATGAGTTCAGAAGAAGAGAAGACAAAGAAAAATCTTATTCGGTTGATAAAATAAGAAAAGCACACCCCGATGCTTACAAGCCATGGACAAATGATGAAGAAAAGACTCTGCTCAAATTGGTCAGGTCAAATATAAGTATCACAGAAATTTCAAAAGCGTTGGGAAGAACCAAAGGAGCAATATTAAGTCGCCTGGATAAACTGTTTGGGAAATGATTAGTTTATTGATCTAGTAATAATATCCGATTGAAAAATAAAACAGCACATCTCCCCAACTGATTGGATTTTCGGGCAAATCTTTTCTGAAAAGAAAACTTCTTCCGACGGCAAACTCCGCGGGTCCGATTGGTGTTGCAAACGATACTGCGCCGCCAATTCCGTGTCTGAGATCTTTAAATCTTATCTGCTCTTGTTCGGCCCAGGTATTTCCCAAATCATATCTGAATTTGAAATAAGTGTCAAAGAAAATTTTGAAGGGCAATTTATATCTGTACATCAGCGAGGCAAGAAAAATTTGTCTGCCTCTGAATTCATATTCGTGCATACCAAAAAAAGATTCCTGTCCGCCTATTGAAAATTGTTGTCCCAGCGGAGTTGTTTTATCAGCAAATCCAAGAATAAATTTTGGAGATATCACATGAACAGGGTTTGAAGAAAAATAATTTCTATATTCAAAGCCAAAATTTGTGTAGCTTATATTTCCGCCGAGAAATGTTTGAGCCGTTTCATAAAATCCATTGAAGTAAATGCCTTTTTCGGGATACGGAAATTTATCCTGAGTGTCTATGGTTGAGCTAATTTTTAAACTTGCTGTTTTAAATTCATAGGGCTCGACTGAGGAAAGTTGAATATTCTTAATTTTATCTGTCTGATATTTTCCTTCGAAAATCAGATTGCCAAATCTGCCGACCTGTGTTCCGAGCGCCAGTGATAAGCCGTAATTTATTTGACGATATTCTCCTTCGTTAATTCTTGAAAATCTTTTGTCTGACCCTGTTGGTTTATCTTTATAAACAAATATATCCTTTAATTTATAAAACGCATTAACTTTATATGTGAAATATGTATTAAAAATTCTGTTTGCTTTTTGCTCAAGTATGTAAGAGCGACTTCTTATTCCTCCAGAAAATATAAAGCCAAGCTCCGTTCCTGTTCCCAATAAATTCTCTTCGCGAATATCAAGTCCGAGCTGAAATCTGTATTCATTATCAAGCCGATAACCAATTCTCAACAAACCCGTCTGTCTTTCAACAACTTTAATTATCAAGACATTCTGCCCTGCTTCATCAAATACTGAAATATCAACACTTTCAAATAGCCCTGTGCTTCTTAAATTTTTTAGTCCGGCTTCAACATCAACTATTCTGAAAAAATCTCCCTCCGAAAATGGTAATTCTCGTGTTATGATATTTTGATTTGTTCTTCCATTTCCTTCAACGATTATTTTCGAGATAATTCCTTCATCAACAAAGATTTTCATTGTACCCGATTCTTCGTCAAAACTAACTTCCTGAATTTCAGCAAGTGAAAACCCACCTCTTCTGTAAAGCTTCATTAGTTTTGTAAGAGCTTCGGATAATTTAACTGAAGAATAGGGTCGGTATTTTATTTCTGAAAAAATTTCATCTATTCCATCAGAATTAATTAATGATACTCCTATCAAAACAATATCTTTTAAAACAGGATTATACTGCTTATGAAGAACAAGTCTGTGCTCTGTAGAATCTTTAATTAATTCAGCAAAAAGATTTTTATAATATCCGGTTTCAAAAAGTTGTTCCAGCTTCTTTTGAATTTCAATATTTGAGATTCTTTGAATCTTTTTTTCAAAAAAGATTTTCTGTTCAAAATCTGTAAGCGAGTCGGAAATCAGCACATTCTCAAAATATATTTCTTCCTTTGAAATATTCTTTGAATAGATTGAATCGATAATACCTCTAAGCTTTCTGACATCATCAACAGAGTTTTCATATCCGAGCAAAATTAAACTGTCAACCTTTCCAAAATCGGCTGAAGTGAAATCATTTAAATCCGGTTCAATAATAAAATCTGCCAACTCCAATTGTCTCTGGTTTACAAGCTGCATCGGAATGCTCACAATCTGGTCGGCAATAACCCAGGGATAATTCAATTCTTTTTCTGACCAGAGAGGGCTTGTAACATTTACTGCAACGACATACTCTGCCCCGTTATGTTTTGAAATCTCCACCGGAATATTTGCAACAAGCCCACCATCAACAAGCGTAAGCGAATCGTATTTTACCGGAGCCAGGAAAAATGTTACACTTGAACTTGCTCTTAAAGCTTTGCTTAAAGAACCTTTGTCGAGGACGACGGAAGTGCCGTCAATAAGGTTTGTACATACTGCCCTGAACTTATATCGTAATAAATTAAAATTATTTTGTGAATGAATGGGAGCTTCGAATGTAAGCACATTAAGATAATTCGAGAGTTTTTGACCATCATTAAATGAGGTTGGTAAAACCGGATTCAATCCCTCAAGCCGCAGTGTAAAAACTGCCCTATCTTCAGTTACTTTCTGATCAACAAAAAAATCCCGTCTGTTAGATTGTCTGTTGAAAGTCAGTAAATCATACCAATCTGTTCTTCGGGCAATTGTATCAAGCTCATCAACTGAATAGCCGGCAGAATAAAGTCCCCCAACAATACTGCCCATACTAGTTCCAACAATTATATCGGGAAAGATATCGTGCTCTTCCAATGCACGAAGCACACCTATTTGTGCAATTCCTCTTGCGCCACCACCACTTAAAGCAAAACCGATAACAGGTCTGTTTGAAGATACGAGTGTTTTTAAACCAAACGGAAGTTGTTTTTCCTTTAGAGGAATATGGAATTCATATTCAGATTGGGAAAATGTGCTTATGCTGAAGAAACATAAGCACATAAAAATTATTTTGAACTTTCTAAACATTAGCGGTTCTCTTTAGAATTCAAGAGAACTATTTCTTTTTCTTTTGTTGCTGTTTTGCCTGCTGCTCAGCCGCTTCCATTAAGCGAGCCATAAAACCTTTTTTATTTTTCGGATTAGCAACCGGGACCAATTCAACATCCTTTCCTGCTTTATTTATGTAATATTGCTGTGCAATCGAAAAAACATTGAACATAAAGTAGTACAGATTGAGTCCCGATGGAAAAGTCATAAATAAAATGGTAAGCATAATCGGCATCAGATAAACCAGCATTTTTTGTGATGGGTCTTTCATTGTCATCTTTTGCTGAAAGAATGTAGTAATTCCCATCAGCAAAGCTAATCCGCTGATCTGCTGAACTCCGAACAAAGGAAGTTTAAATCCTAAATCATAGATAACATCCGGTGTAGAAAGGTCTTTTATCCACCATACAAATGGTTGCTGTCTTAATTCAATTACCGACTGAAACATTCCCCATAGTGCTATAAAAATTGGCATTTGTAATAAAATCGGTAAACATCCGCCTGCAGGATTTATTCCGTATGTTGAGTATAGTTTCATCGTTTCCGAATTCAATTTCTGTGGATCGTCTTTATACTTTTCTTTCAGTTCGGCAATCTTCGGCTGAAGCGCCTGCATTTTTTTCATAGATTGATAACTTTGCTTGGTGAGAGGATAAACTGCAAGCTTGATGATGAGTGAAAAAATTATTATTACAAAGCCGTAATTTGGTATAAACATATGAAGAAACTGAAAGAGCGGAAGAAGAACATATTCAGCAATTGGTCTGACTATAAATTTAAGACCGAAGAAACTGCCAAAATCAACAAGGGCAATAAGATTTCTTCCTAAAGTTTCCAGTTGTTTATAATCAACCGGTCCTATATAAACCGAAAATTTATGAATTTCCTGAATTTGATTTTTAAAGGGAAGAGTTAATCTTGTTTCATAAATTTCCTTAACACCATCTGTTCCTACCGCATATCTATTTCCTTCAAGATAAGCTCCCTCAACTTTATCGGGGGCATCTGGTAAAACAACGGCTGCAAAATACTTGTTTCTTACCGCTACCCAGTCAACCCTTCCTCTGAAATCTTTAGAAATTTTTTCTCCGACCGAGGAAGCATCTATTATTACCTGCTCACCACCGGAATATGCGCTTGCGTTTGAATAATTTGCTTCATCAACAGAGTTGTGTTCAACAAATCTAATTCCGTTATTCCAGACAATGTCGAAGGAATTGTTACTTATATAATCATTGAATCCGTTAAAAATTATTTCGTTTTTAATTTCATAACTATCCGAGTAGAATAAGTATCTTTTAATTATTGACTTGCCGTTTTTAAGAGTTAGCGTAAAGTCTATGTATAAAGAATCTTTTGAACTTAATTTGTTGTTATAATTTCCAGAAAAATTAAAAAACAAATCCGCCGAATTGAGTGCGACTCCGTCTTCAGTTACAAGCGCAAAATCATAAGAGCCGCCCTTACTGTAATTGATCAATTGAACTTGTTTGCCAAAATCTCCCTCGTCTCCTTTTTTATCCGTAGCATACCAATTATTGAATTTTTTTAAAAATACTTTTCTGAAGTTGCCGCCTTTTGTAGAAAGCTCATACCGGGCAAGATTTGTTTCAATTACAACATAGCTTTCTTTTGTTGACAAGTTTTCCGGCAGAATTTTAACAGACGATGAATCGTTTGATTTTTCCTGATTTACTAATGGCTTCTGGTTTTCAATATCTTTCTTAACTACAATGCTTGTGTCCTGAGATTTTGTCTGTTGAGGAACATCTGTTGGTGATGGCGCTGTTATATATAGCCACACCATAAGAACTATTCCTATAAGAATAAAAGCTAATGTTGTTTGTCTGTCCATCTTTCACTTTCTGTTATTAGAACAGCAATAAGAAATTTATTTAAATATCCGAATAGAAAAACAAAATCATATTTTCAATAAACTATAAATTTCTAATCCTGAAAACAAAACTATAGAGCGATGTTGTTTAATCTGCTTTATAAATTTTTTCTTACTGCCGCTTTATTATTGTTTTTATCTGAAATTCTTTTTTCTATTTTTTCTAATAATGATTTTACAT
>FWPV01009064.1_pt1 | contig 17016 bp, 16 predicted proteins | sample 2228371 | NCBI WGS metagenome assembly FWPV01 (sample SAMEA103939776, study PRJEB20133) | metagenome | reverse complement strand
TTCTTACTTTTATCGAAAAGAAGAAAACCTTACAAAATATTAATCGCCCGAATATCGGGAAAAAACGCTAATGAGTTTTTTGGGTTTAATAAAATTGTTCGGTTTTAGATTCCCGGTGATGCATTAATTTATTAAAGTTCTTTATTTATATATTTGATATTAAATACTATATGCTTCCTGCATGTTTTGATTTGTTTTATTAGCCCGTCATTCGGAGTTTAACAGATGATACCGAACAAATTGAATGATATAATGTTATTTAATAAATTCGGAAAATGCTAATTGCTTAATGAAAAAGGCCGAAAACCATCTGCTCGTTATTTTCGGAGCTTCAGGCGACCTGGCTCATCGGAAGCTTTTACCTGCAATATTCGGGCTTTTCAGACAAAACCTCTTGCCCGAACGCTTTGCTATTGTTGGTGCCGGGCGAACTGCATATACTGATGATACATTCCGTCAGAAAACTCTTAGGTCAATTGCAGGTGATGGTCATGCAGATGAAAATATTAAAAATTTTCTCCGTTTGATACATTATGTTTCTATAAATACTTCTGAGGTTTCTGATTACAGAAAGCTTAAGGAAAGGCTTGATGATATCAATGATAAAAATAAAATAGGCGGCAATTATATTTTTTATCTGGCAACACCTCCCGATTTATATCTCCCTGTTTCGGAAAATCTTGCTGCACATGGTTTAAATAAAGGCAATCAGGGGTCGTGGAGAAGAATAATCATTGAAAAGCCGTTTGGCTTTGATCAGCCATCGGCCAATGAACTTAACAGGTCGCTTTATTCATATTTCAATGAAGAACAGTTATACCGCATTGATCATTATCTGGGTAAGGAAACTGTTCAGAATGTCATGGTAACAAGGTTTTCCAATGGTATTTTCGAGCCTTTATGGAACAGGAATTTCATACATCATATCGAAATTACATCTGCAGAAAATATCGGAATTGAGAACCGCGGAAATTACTATGATCATGTTGGCGCCATGCGTGATATGGTGCAGAATCACCTGTTGCATTTGCTGACGCTTGTTGCCATGGAACCACCTGCAGTAATTTCCTCTACCGCCATACGTAATGAAATGTTAAAAGTATTACAGGCTGTCAGGCCTTTTACACCCGACGATGTTCAAAAAAATATAGTAAGAGGGCAATATACAGCTGCTACAATTAATGGTGCCGCAATTCCTGCTTATCGCGATGAAAAAGGTATCAGTCCTGATTCTTTTACCGAAACTTTTGTTGCACTTAAAATGTTTGTTGACAACTGGCGTTGGGGCGGTGTTCCTTTTTATATCAGGACAGGCAAAAGATTGCCTACAAAGGTTACTGAGATTGTTGTCCATTTCAGGCCCACTCCTCACAGGCTGTTTTGTATTAACGAAAACCGGTGCAATTCGGAAAACCAGCTTGTAATACGCATTCAGCCTGATGAGGGCATACTCATGAAATTCGGAGTGAAAGTCCCGGGTGCAGGTTTTAATGTTCAGGATGTAAATATGGATTTTCACTATGCTGAACTTGCTGATACCATTATTCCTGAAGCATATCAGCGCCTGCTTCTTGATTGCATGCAGGGCGATTCAACACTGTTTATCCGCGGCGATGCTATTGAAACAGCTTGGGGAATTGTTGATCCTGTGATTAACACATGGAGAGAAAGACCTGAGATACCTTTGTATGGTTATCCTGCAGGTACATGGGGACCCGTTGAAGCTGAAAACCTTATTGAAGGACAAGGCATGAACTGGAGATACCCATGTAAAAGCATTTCAGATGACGGAATTTATTGCGAATTATAAGCATGAAAGCCAAGTTGAAAATATTTGAAACACCTAATGCACTGGCAGAGGAATTAGCTGGAGAATTCTATTTGCATATCAGTAAACTTATGCAGCAACAGGACATAATTAATATAGTTCTTTCAGGAGGCAGTTCACCTCATCTTTGGTTCAAACGTATTGCCTCACATCGTCATTCGCATGCATTAAATATCGAATGGCACAAGGTTCATTTCTTCTGGTGTGATGAAAGGTGTGTACCCGCTGATCATCCTGAAAGTAATTATGGCACAGCCTTCAATCTGTTTCTTAAGCCTCTGGCCATAAGCAGTTCAAATATTCACCGTATCAGAGGAGAAAATAACCCTCAAGAAGAAGCAGCAAGGTATGCCTCAGAAATTTATACACTTGTTCCGGCACGGAACAATATTCCGGTTTTCGACTGGATTTTTCTGGGAATTGGGGAAGACGGGCATACGGCATCCATTTTCTCTGATCAATTAAATTTATTGTGCAGTGATAAGATATGTGATGTTGCAGTTCACCCGCAAACAAAGCAGAGAAGAATTACACTCACGGGCAAAACGCTTAACAGCGCCAAACGAATTACATTTATTATCACCGGAACTGCAAAGAGTAGGACAGTTTATGAAATACTTACCGGTAAATCCGTGTCAAAGCTATATCCTGCCCGATATATAAGGCCCGCCCGGAGCCAGTTCGAATGGTACCTCGATAAAGAAGCAGCGAAACTGATTAGTAACGTGCAATTATAAGAAGGCGTAATGCCAATATATGACTGTTAAACTCTGATTTGTCAATAGGATTTGAAAAATTCTATTGACAGGCATGTTGGCATGCGGGCTGTATCTGTGTTAACCCCATCTTAGATTTTGTGAGGTTTTCTTCCTTTTCATCCTTAAAAAGTATTAAATATCTTAATATTCATTGATTTACATTTATTTATTTTGAAGCTTCAGGTATGTAACACCCATTTTTTGTTCATGCCTTGTAGTGAAAGTGTGTTGCATGGGTGTTTCACGAAAGTAAGAAAACCTGACAAAATCTTTATCGGGGGTGGATGTCATCAGTTCGTCTCGTGCCAGCGTGATTCCTAATGACAGATATGGGTTTAATGCGTAATTTGTATTTAATTAATTGCACTGTCTTTTATTTACGAAATCACCGCCAAATGGCATTTATAGCGTGTTACCGGTAGTTTCTTGTTCATCTCTTATCACTTCGGCTATCTGATTGGCTAATTCAGGTATCTTATTTCTTACAACGTCCCAAACAATCGAATAGTTGATTCCCATATAATCATGAATCAGCCTATCTCTCATCCCGGCCATATTTTTCCAATTAATCGAATCCCATTTTATTTTAAAATCAGCTGGAATTTTCTTCGTTGCTTCTCCTATTATTTCCAAACTCCTTACAAGTGCTCTTTTCAATGTTTCATCTTGCAATAAATTGTCCTTGGAAAAATCATTACCAGCTACAGATAAAATGAACTTACATTCATCAAAAATGTGTCTTAAATATTCAATAGGTTCCTTAGACATATAATACTTCCTTTAAAATCTTTGGACCTATATATGGGCTTAATCCATTTTTTGTAACAATCTCAACCTTTTCATTTTTAAAAAGTCTCTCGAAATAATCATATACAGCCATAAAATTATCAAAACTCTCTTTGTCAGGGTCAAAATCAATCAGGATATCAATATCACTTTTTTTTGATTGTTCATCTCTCACATAAGAACCAAATAATCCAATATTCTGAATTCCAAACTTTTTCAGCTCAGCTTTATGTTTCTGTATGGTACTTATTATGTAATCTTTTGTTATCATGACAATTCTAATAGTCCAAATATACAAATCTTTTTTGAGTGACGATTTTGTATTTTTAAAATTGCCGGTAACGTCAGTCTGCGCAAAAACTGATTTGTTATAAAATTAACCTCTGTGATGCATATAACCCAAAAAACTCATCAGAATTTTTTCCCGGTAGCCGGGCGATTAATATTTTGTTAGGTTTTCTTCCTTTTTACGAAAGTAATCTTTATCGGGGGGGTATGTCATCAGTTCGTCTCGTGCCAGCGTGATTCCTAATGACAGATATGGGTTTAATGCGTAATTTGGGATTAATTGATGGTTAAAAACCGGATTTTGTAAACTCTGAATCTTAAACCCAAATGATGCATTGAAGACGTATAATCGATAAGAAATAGTATTTCAGCATTTTACAGGCTCAAACAAATTATCAATCGGGGATAGTCAATATTACGGCCTCTGTTGATTAGTTCGGGGGCAAATATCCTTTGCCATACCCCGGCTGCTCAAATAAAGGTATATTCTTTTCTTCAGGGAAATCCTTCTGCATTGAATATTTCATTTTTCACGCCTCAATTTATTACCTTTGCACAATAATTTTCAGAACATTGAAAAAGCGTGTAATTGTAGGCATATCGGGTGGGGTTGATTCAAGTGTGGCTGCATATCTGTTGAAAAGGCAAGGCTATGATGTGCAGGGTATGTTTATGATTAACTGGCATGATACAACAGGAACTATTTCAGGTGATTGTCCATGGGGTGATGATGTAATTTTTGCCGAACTTGTGGCCCGCAAGCTACAGATTCCGCTGAAAACAGTTGATTTTAGCACCGAATACAGAAAGCGCATTGTTGACTATATGTTTGCCGAATACGAAAGAGGCCGGACGCCCAACCCCGACGTATTGTGCAACCGTGAGATTAAGTTTGATATTTTTATGAAAGAAGCGCTTAATGCAGGAGCCGATTACATTGCTACCGGTCATTACTGTCGGAAGGAAGAAGTTAATATGGGCAACCACACGGTTTACCGTTTGTTAGAAGGCGCTGATAAATCAAAAGATCAGAGTTATTTTCTCTGTCAGCTTAATCAGCAACAGTTGAAATACACATTATTCCCGTTAGGCAGCCTGATGAAAAGCGATGTGCGTAAGATAGCAAAGGAACAGGGGCTGGCAACAGCAGAGAGAAAAGATTCACAGGGGCTTTGTTTTATAGGCAAAATTCATCTGCCTGAATTTCTGAAACAAAAGCTGCAACCAAAGCAGGGTGATGTAATTGAAATCCCTTCATATCTTGAAATGTTTCATGAATATGTTAAAGCTCACCGTCACTTTCTGCTCACCGGTGAAGGCTTAAACGAACTGACGACTGATTTCGGCTACTGCAGGGAAGACGGGAAAGTGATCGGCAATCATAACGGAGCACATTTCTTCACTGTCGGTCAGAGAAAAGGATTGAACATTGGCGGGAAAGAAGAGCCTTTATTTGTGCTCAAACCCGATACGGCGAATAATAACCTTTATGTAGGCATGGGGCATGCACATCCTGGACTTAACCGCTGGGGACTTAAAGTAGCTGCTCACGACATACATTGGATAAGGCAGGATAAGGCGCCTGAAAAGGGGCATTTGCACCGTTATATGGTTAGAATCAGATACCGGCAGGCACTTCAACCCGCAACAATTTATTATCAGAATGACGGTTTATACATTATCTTTGATAAAAGGCAGCGCGGCATAACACCTGGGCAGTTTGCCGCATGGTATGAAGACGATGAACTTATTGGCTCGGGTGTGATTGAATAGACAAGCAAAGCCTTCCTTCATTCTTTGAGCTCCTCTTGATTAATCAGGGATTATTTTTATTTTTGTTTCAAATTTAACTTAAAGGAATCTGCTTCATGAAAAAATATAAATGCATTGTTTGCGGATACATTTATGATCCGTCTGAAGGCGACCCTGACGGCGGCGTAGCTCCCGGAACCCCTTTTGAAAAAATACCTGAAGACTGGGTTTGCCCGGTATGCGGCGTCACTAAAGCTGATTTTGAGGTTACTGAATGATTGGTATCAGATTTAGTTTCTTGTTAATTATTCCGACGGTATATTTTTTAGCACCTCTGTCAGTAGTTTCCAGAATTTTTCGGTACTGTTAATATCTATCCGTTCGTTGGGTGAATGGGCATCAACAATGGTAGGCCCGAACGAAATCATATCGAGGTAAGGGTATTTCTCAAGAAACAATCCGCATTCCAGACCGGCATGTATGGCTTTAACCTTTGGCCGGGTATTAAAAATGCGCTTATAGGTGTTTTCGGTGATGGTCAATATTGGTGAGTCGGGATTAGGGTTCCATCCCGGATAACCTTCAGAGTGTTCAACCTTTGCACCGGCAAGTTTAAAGGCGCTTCTGACCTTATTGGCTATTGCCTGTTTTGCAGTATCATTTGAACTTCGCTGACTGGTATTGACAATAATCAGGTTTGAAGCTTCAAATTTAATGGAAGCCAGATTAGTTGAAGTTTCCACCAAATCAGGCATTACTTTGCTCCATGAAATAACACCGTTAGGACAAATATATATTGCATTAAGCAATCGTTCCTGAGGTTTTTTCTTAAGAATTCTGGGTGGTTTTTCAACTTCACGCATGGTTAATGAGAAATCGGGCTCCTCTACTTTAATTTCGGCCATCAGTCTTTTTGTGTTTTCTTTAATATACTCTTCAAAGACCTCGATATACCTGTCAGGCACAACAACAACGGCATAGGCTTCACGCGGAATAGCATTCCGCAGATTTCCGCCTTCAAAAATAACAAGTCGCATATCAAACCGATTACGGCATTCCCAGAGTATTTCATTAAGAATTTTAATAGAATTGCCGCGGTTTTTATGAATATCAGTCCCTGAATGACCTCCGGTCAGACCGCTGATATCAAGCCTGAAGCTTTTGAAACCTGGCGGTGTATTTTTTGATTTGTATTTAATTGAAGCAGTTGTGTTGATACCTCCGGCACAACCAATAAAAAGTTCTCCTTCATCTTCCGAGTCGAGATTAATCAGTATTTTGCTTTTAAAAAAGTCGCTTTCAAGACATTTGGCTCCATTGAGCCCGGTCTCTTCGTCAACAGTAAACAGGCATTCAAGCGGGCCGTGCTTTGCGTCAGTATCAGTAAGTATTGCAAGCTGGGCAGCTATTCCTATACCATTGTCAGCGCCAAGTGTGGTATCTTTTGAACGCACCCAGTTACCGTCAACATAAGCCTGAATAGGATCAGTATCAAAATTATGTTTACTGTTGTTATGTTTTTCACAAACCATATCCATGTGGCTCTGAAGACAAACCGGCTGAATGTGTTCATATTCTGCTGAAGCGGGTTTGCTTATCAGTATATTGCCTGCTTTGTCTTTTATAAATGAAAGTTTATGCTGTTTTGCCACATTAATAATATAGCTGCTTATTTTCTCTTCTTTTTTTGAAGGCCTTGGAATTTTCAGAATATCGCTGAAATACTTCCATATCAGGGCAGGTTGCAAATCATTCAATGTGCTCATACACTAATTAATTAAAATTTAAAAATAGTTAATTGTATTTAACAAAAAAACTTCATTTTTGAATTGATATTATATTTGTTACTTTAGCCTGAGCGAAACTGAAATATGGCGTGTAGTTATTAATACGGATATTGAAATATGATTAGTTTTGATTTGATATTGGTATTACTGGTCATAGCCTTTATCCTGATTTCATTATATTTTAACCTGCTTGGAATTTCTTTTACTTTATTAATCGGTGTAATTACACTGGGTGTTTTTGGCGTGCTTACACCCCGCGAAATTGTTAGTGGGCTGGGTAATGAACAGGTCGCCGTTGTGATACTTATTCTGCTGTTTGGTGAAATACTCAGAAAGACCAATATCATTGAGAACATTTTTGAGCGGCGTTTCCGCAATGCAAAGACACACAATGGATTTATGAGCAGGTTGGCCGTAAATGTATCTTTATTTTCAACCATATTGAACAATATTTCGCTTGTTGCTGTGATGATGCCCTTTATTCACGGATGGGCAAAAAGGCATAATATAACTCCGTCAAAACTGCTGATTCCTCTTTCATATGCTGCCATATTGGGTGGATCAGCAACGCTGATAGGAACCTCAACCAATCTGATTGTCAACAGTATGGTTGAGGAACAAAAGTTGTTGCCTGAGTTGCAGCCCTTGCAGATATTTGATTTTTCAATGGTTGGTATTCCTATGATGGTCATTGGTGCTCTTTATCTGATTTTGTTCAGTAAACGGCTTCTTCCGGACAAAAGGCCTATCTCCGATGAGCTGCAGTCGCATAACCGTGAGTATATTATTGAAGCCAAAGTTAAAGCTAATTCGCATCTTATTGGCAAAACTATTGCCGAATCGGGTCTGAATCAGATTCAGGGCCTTGTGCTTGCTGCTATTTTAAGAAAATCGTTCAGGATTACATCAGTGCCTTCTGATGTGGTACTTGATAAAGGCGATGTGCTGATTTTTACCGGCGAAACCAAAATTATTGCCGACCTGATCAGTTCAAATTCCGGACTTATTTTGCCTGAAGTAGGCATGCTGACAAAAATGCGGAAAGCAGAGGTGGTTGAAGTTGTTATTTCACAAAACTCGTCATTGACCAACCGTACTGTCAGGGATACCAATTTCAGGGGGAAATATGATGCTGAAATAATAGCTGTGCACCGAAACGGTGAGAAAATTGAAGGTAAAATCGGAAATGTTGTTCTTAAGGCCGGTGATGTCCTTTTGCTTTTTACCGGCGAGAATTTCATCAGCCGTGCCTCTGATACGCGCGATTTTTATTTTATATCAAAGGTCTCTGAATACCTGAAACTCGAGTGGTGGAAGAATGCAGTTTTGCTGGGAGGTCTAATTCTTGCCATTATTCTGGCAGCTTTTCAGGTTATTTCTTTGTTCATGGGATTGATTATCATGGTGTTGGTAGCCATGGTCATTAAAGTTACGACACCCAAGGAAATTCCCGGTAACATCGATTACAATATGGCTATGGTAGTGGTCTTATCTTTGGCATTCGGAACAGCCATGTTCAAATCAGGAGCTGCTGCATTCATAGCAAATGGCATGCTAACCGTGTTTCTGCCTTTCGGAACAACCGGAGTCCTTATAGGTATTTATCTCATAACTGCTGTTTTATCTGCTCTAATAACTTCAAAAGGTGCTATTGCTCTTGTTTTTCCGGTAGCGCTCTCGGCAGCTGCAAAAATGGGTATTGACGCAGTACCTTTTGTTTTATCAGTGAGCTATGCCGCAGCGTGCACATTTATAACACCTCATGGTTATGATACCAACCTGATGGTATCAGGTCCGGGAGGGTATTCGTCCAGAGACTTTTTCCGGATTGGTTTACCGCTAACCCTTATATATATGGCTGTGGCTGTTATTATTTTGTCAGTGGCTTATTTTTAATTACTGCATCATCATAATATCAATTACCGAATTTCCCGGTTTGTTGTCCTGATACCTGATGAGTACATCATAAAAAGCAGTTTTGTTGCATACAAAACTCAGGGTTTCAAAATACTTATCGTTTAAAACATTGGTTAAGACGAGATTATCTGCATCGAGCAATTGCAATACTGCTTTACCGGCATAATTGTCTCTATGGTTGGTGATTTTGAATTTATAAGTTGTCCCTTTGTTTAGTTTTATGGTCATGAAATATTCGTTTTCGAAAGCATTGCTGCTTATTTTATCAAGTTTGAATTCAATCTGTTTAATGAATATTTCCTTCTGCCCGAATACCTTATTGCCTCCTGTAGCAAGGCTTAAAAAAACAAATAAACTCAAAATCCGCATCATATTTTTCGTATTAAGTTCGGCAAAATTAATAAAAGTTATATCTGGTTAGCCGTTTTAAGCATAAGCCATTCATAGTCAATGTCCATCAGAATCAGTTTAGCGTTTTCAGAAACCCTTTTAAGTTCAGTTTTTGCCAGTTCACGAATTATTTCAACCATTTCTGTTTCATAAAAAGCTTTGTTAAGGCCTGTGCATTTTGTTTTACCGTTTCTGATGTAAAACAGGGCTTTTACCTGCCTTCTTTCATCAGTTGATTTCAATGCACTTACAAGAGCATTAAGCCGGCTCCATGTTGCTGATTCAGCATTCCACCATTCCTGTGCCTTTTGAATACTCAATGATTTAATCAGTTTTCTTTTCTCAGCACTTGTCATTTTATCAAGCTTTTGTTTGTTCGTTATGTTGCTTATATAATGGGGAAAAGTAGCCTGAATAAAATCATGCAGTTCATTTTCAGGCAGATGAATTCCTGAAAAACCGAAGCTCTGAAAGGTAATATCTTCAAGCAGCCACCCGGCCCTGATTGAAATTTCGTCAATATTATACTCAATGATCTGCCCGTGTCCGTAAAATTTTGTGGCACCCGGATATATGAGGTCGCCGGTGTTTTTCAATTTGCGGATTGAAAAGTCATTAAGCATGGCAATTAATTGAGGGATGCCATCTTTCTCAAGGTTTTCAATATTTTCCTTGGCTTTTATAACAGTGGGCCAGTCAGTTGATTTAAAGTCAGCAATTAACCTGTCAGGTATTTTGTTGCCGGGCATGACAACCAGCCCCATTTCTGTAATTGCTATGAAAGCCAGAATTATCAATTTCTTCATGATACAAGTGTTTTATATGCTTTATTAAAAGTATATTAAATTTACAATAAAATTTTAAAATGTCAGTCAGCTATAATTTTTATTTCCGTACGCCTGTTTTGCGCTCTGCCTTCCTCAGTATCATTAACAGCTACAGGCATGGTTAATCCATAACCCTTATAAGTGATTCTGTCTTTATCAACAGATGATTTTATCAAATATTCTGCAACGGTTCTCGAACGGTTTTCCGAAAGTTTCATATTATACTCAGCCGTTCCTGTATTATCGGTATGTCCGCTGATTTCAATTTTAATATTAGGATTGTCTTTTAGAAATTTTATAAGTTTATCAAGTTCAACCACCGACTCTTCTTTTAAAGCATAAGAGTCGGTTTCATAAAAAATATTGCGCAGAATGGCTGTTTTGCCAACTTCGATAGGGTTAAGCGGTATATCTTTGAGAAACGGCTTATCGGATAAATAGATACCGGCAAGTGAAAAATTATCGGAATAAAACAGATAGCCTTTTTTTGAAACGTTTAGCAGGTAATTACGGTTAGCCGGGATACAAATCAGGAATTCACCTGTGGTGCTGTCAGAATTTGATTTGTTAACCAGTTCACGGGTTTTAAGATCGATGAGTTCAAAGCCAGCCCTAAGACGCTTATTTGTTTTAGCATCAAATACAACACCTTTCATATAAGAAACCTGATTGGGCCTGGCTTGGTAGGGAAGGTCAAAATAGTAAATATCTCTGCCATTCTCGGCCTGAATATCCGAAGCAAAATATGCCCTTGTTCCCGATGAATTGACAATAAGGCCGTATTCATCTTTATTGGTATTAATAGGATATCCAAGGTTTTCGGGTTTGGTCCATTTTCCTGTGCTGTCTTTCCGGCACACAAACAGGTCATAACCGCCCATACCGATATGCCCGTCGGATGCCAGATATAGTGTTTGTCCGTCGGGATGAATAAAAGGCGACATTTCATTTCCTTTGGTATTGACCACATCGCCCAGATTAACCGGCACCGACCACTGGTTGTTATCAAGTTGCCTGGTCATCCATATATCCACCTGTCCTTGCCCGCCGGGTCGGTCACTTGCAAAATACAGTGTTTTACCGTCGGCCGATAACGATGGTTGTGTTTCGGTGTAGTGTGTGTTAACCGGAGTCCCCATATTTTTCGGCATAGTCCAATAGTCGCCTTCTTTTTTTGATATGTACAGATCACAACGGCCTTTGCCGTCAGGGCGGTTGCATCCGGTGAAAACCATTGTGCGGCCGTCAGCCGAAAGAGTTTGTGCCCCTTCATTGTCGGGCGAGTTCAGCGGCAAACCTGCATTTTGTATAGGCCCCCAGTCATTGCCTGTCCAATGGCTAATATAAAAGTCTTCGTGCTTTTTGCTTGTATTTATTTCATTTTTTGAAAGACGTGTAATTACCAGCGTCTGTTCATCAGCCGAAATACTTGGCCAGTATTCATCTTCAACAGTATTAACAGATGCTCCCAGAGAAACAGGTTTGAAATCAACCGGATGAGCTTTTGCATCAAGGGAAAAATTGCACCTGGCTATTCCGTCTTTTGCCTTTTCAACATGTTTTTCGTTTTTTTCTCCGGGAGTATTCAGGAATTGTTCATAATGTGTTTTTGCTTCAAGATATAAACCCTCACTGAATTCAAGATTTGCCAGTTTAACCATAGCATACGGATAAAATGACGGATTGATTTTTAATGCCCCGCGGTAAGCATTCATGGCAAATAAGGGTTGTTTCCAGTCTTCATACACTTCTGCCAATACAAGCCAGGCATGAATAAAAGCAGAGTCTTCTTTTATGGCCTCCTGCAAATATTTTGCAGCGCCGGCATAATTATTTGTAGTGTATTGCTGCAACCCCCGGTTGTAAGCATCAATTGCTTTTTTCGATTTTGACGCGGGCTGCTGTGCCTCTAAATTAACAATTAACAACAGACCTGTAATGAAAAGACAAAAAAAATTTGTCATTACACTTATTATCAATGTTTTACAAATTTACTCACATAAAAATGATTACCATCTTTTAATACTACAAAATAATTGCCAGAATTTATTCCGGATATATTCACCTCGAAAGGAAATTCATCTGTTTCTTTAATAAGTGATATTTTTCCTGTTGCGTCAATTAAATAAATGGGTCCTTCAAAGGAGGGTTCGTCATAAAATATCCTTATTTTATTTTTTGCCGGATTAGGTGCAACATAAAATTTTTCTTCATGCTTCAGAGCGGTCAGATTATTAATACTGTCAACATTCAGCAGAAGCCATTTTTTGGGGTCAACGCGGATATTTTTTACATATCCCGGAAGATAAACTTTCCATTCATCAAAATTTGCTAATTGTCTGTGAGTTATAACTGTATCATGCGTTTGCAATGATATTTTATATTCGGTAAGAATATTAAACAGAGGCGTTACCGGCGATGAGGTTGTAAGAAATGAAGAAATGTATAAAGTATCGTCCTGATGTTTCCAGTTGACAGTAAGCGATGGAAATCCCTCACCATAATACCACTGGTCAAAAAAGTCTGAGAAGTCAATTTTTGTTTTTTCTTCAAGTACCTGTCTGAAATCTTCCGCGGTGGCAACATTAAGTTTATATTGATCAAGGAAGTCACGGATTACAGAAAAAAACAATGAGTCGTTATGTACCTCATGACGAATCATGTGCAGTATGGCTGCTCCTTTTTTATATGACAAGCGGTAATCAAAAATACGATCCTGATCTGAAGCCATATTTTCGGGGACATATATACTACCTCCATTTTGCGATTTTGTATAGTCATGCGCGTTTAACATCCATGAATCGGCCTCATCCTGTGACTGCAGGTATTGACAGGCGATATATTCGGCATAGCTGGCAAAGCCTTCATTAATCCATATATCCTGCCATGTACCGCATGTAACATAATCACCAAACCATTGATGAGCCAGTTCGTGGGCAACAAGCAAAAAACTGAAACTGCTTAACGTGGTCATGGTCTGATGCTCCATACCTCCTCCGCCCGGAACAATACAATGCCCGTATTTTTCTTTGTAAAAAGGATAAATGCCGAATAATTCGGAATACAGATATAACAGTTGAGCTGTTTTGTCAACATATTTTTTAATTTGTTCGTAGTATGCGAGGGTATCATAAATATAGTTCTGAACAAGCACCGAATCACCGGAAGGAAGCGGGGCATAAAAACTGTAATCATAGTAATCACATACAGCAAATGAAATCAGGTAGTATGCAACAGGATATTTAGTTTTCCATTCATGCCTTATTTTATTACCCGGCAAAGGTGTTTCGTTCACGAGAATTCCGTTTGCTCCTGCCTTTAGTCTATTGTTAGTAGTAATGAAAATATACGCCGAATCGGCTTTGTCAGCCAGCACTTGTTTACAGGGAAACCAGCTCAGGGCTGAAAAAGGTTCTGATAGCGTCCAGGTTGCCTGTTTATTCCATGCTGAAACTTCGTTAAAAATACCTGAAAAGTATTCGTTTTGTTTACCTAAACCATTATAAAACACGGTGCACGTTAAATATTCATTATGGTTCGCGGGTTCTGCCTTATTTATTACCAATAAATTATTATTGTGTAGGAAAGTTGTCTTTTTGCCATTGACCAGCACAGAATCAACATTCATATCTGTTGAGAAATCAAATACAATTTCATTGACGGATGTTGCAGTTATTTGTATGACAATAGTAGTAAAACCGTTTATCCATGTTGAGGTATCGGTAACTTCAAGGCTGATGTGATAAAATTTCACATCATAACTGTCCATACGGTTATCATGGGCTTTATGATATGTGATATCTGCGTTTTGATTCCTATGTATATGAGCACCATTACCATAAGAATTATAGCAGAGAAAAGACAGCAAAGTAATATACAGGCTTATTGCGGGCTTCATTGAGGTAAAAAACTGATTTATTTAACAGACAATTTATAAACAGTAAGCTGGTTATATACTTCTCCCGGTTTAAGCAGCGTAGAAGGAAATTCAGGTTTATTGGGCGTGTCCGGAAAATGCTGTGTTTCAAGGCAAAAAGCATAATGTTTCACGTGTTTTTTGCCTCCTTTCCCCTGTACACTTCCGTCAAAGTGATTTGAGGTATATAGTTGAATACCGGGTTGGGTGGTATATACTTCCATTACCCTTCCGCTTTCGGGCTCAACAACTTCAGCGGCTTTTGAAAGTTTATCCGGTTCTTTATCAAGTACAAAATTAATATCATATCCCCCCGTGCGTTCAATATTCAGACCTATTTTTCTGAATGAAGTAAAATCAAAATCGGTTCCTTTAACATGAATTAACCGGCCGGTTGGGATTAATGATGCATCGCATTCAGTATATCGTGAAGCATATAGTTTCAGTTCATGGTCAAGAATATGACGCCTGCCGCCGTTGAGGTTAAAATATCCATGGTGGGTAAGGTTTACATGGGTAACGGCATCAGTCTTTGCCTTATAGTCGAGTTTCAGCTCATTTTCGTTGTTTAAGGTTATCAATACATCAACATGCAGGTTCCCCGGATAGCCTTCTTCCATGTGCCCACTGAGGTATGTGAGTTTTACACCGGCTTCTCCGGGTTTTTCAACCGGTTCAGCCTTCCATAAAACTTTATGAAAGCCCTTTATTCCGCCATGAAGATGATTATTACCATCATTGAAAGCCAGTTTGTATAATTTGTTATCTATTACAAAACATGCATTACCTATGCGGTTGCCAAAACGTCCTATAAGTGCATTTATATACGAAGTATCCTGAAGAAATCCTTCCAAATGATCAAATCCGATAATTATATCATCAATGTTGCCTTTTTTATCAGGCATAAGCAGCTTGGTTATTATTCCGCCATAGTTGGTAATTTCCAGTGTTATCTGATTATCATTTACAATACTGAAAAGTGTTGCTGTTTGCCCGTCGGGCAACTTACCGTAAGTTGAAGAAGTAATTTTCATCATATTCTTTTATTTATTTAAGTTATAATGCCCGCCTGTCCCTACAGGCAGGGATCCCACATGATTAAAAAATATGGTATTGTTTGGGTTTAATAATCATGTGAGTTTCATTGAAAAAAATTTATTCTCATGAGAGCGAATTTAGAAAAATAATCCAAAATTTTTGAGCAGATGAGAAAAGTAATTAACCCAAAAAACTCATTAGCGTTTTTTCCCGGTTGCCGGGCGATTAATATTTTGTTAGGTTTTCTTCCTTTTCATAAAAGTAAGAAAACCTAACAAAATCTAAATCGGGGTTAAACCCGGGTAAGTAATTAGTTCGTCCCGCCCTGCGTGACTCCTAATGACTAATCTGGGTCAAATGCGTAATTTGGGTTAAATGCTCACAATCTAAAATCTATTTACAAGGATATATATGAAAAACAATAAGATACGTTCAATATGGAACAATAAATCAAGTCATTAAAATATTAATACTATGAGAAATCAAAAATTGGACGTTTATCAATGAGCTTGTTGGATTAAAAATCGAGCATGAAGTAAATGCCTGAAAAAACGCCCGGAAAGAGCCGGGTTTTTATTTTAAGTCAAAAAATTATTCATAAAAGTTGACAAAGCGTCAACTAATTATTATCTTTACCTTCAGATCTGTGATATGAGAATTATTTCAAAGCAAACCTTGGTAAGATTCTATGAACGTCATCCTGATAGCAAGACACCACTTATAGCCTGGTATAACATTGCTAAGAAAAGTAAATTTTTAAATGTAAACCAGGTCAAGCAGGCTTTTAATAAAGTGAGTGTGTTATCAGATAACAGGTTAGTTTTTAATATAAAAGGCAATGATTATCGATTGGTTGTTGCTGCCAAATTTGAAAACGGGATTTTTTATATAGTTTGGGTTGGAACACATGCAGATTATGATAAAATAGATGCCAACACCATTTGGGATTTTTAATGATTATAAAATTTAAGAGCTGTAAAACGATGAAAAAAGCGCCTACAATATCAGTCAGTGTAATAAAGGACGAAACTTCTTATAAAGCTGCATTAAAAAGAATTCAGGAAATATTTAGTGCAAAAGAAGGTACTCCACAGGCTGAAGAACTTGAAATTCTTTCAATCCTGGTTGAAGAATATGAAGATAAAAGATTTATTATACCGGAATCTGATCCGCTTGAGATCATAAAATTTGTAATGGACCAGAATGACCTGAAACAAACCGATTTAATTGGGATACTTGGTGATAAAACAAACGTTTCAAAAGTATTGAACCGTAAACGTCCACTAACGCTTGAAATGATCAGAAAATTGTCAAAAACATTTCATATTCCGGCCGATCTTTTAATTCAGGAATATGAACTGGAAAAATAATTATAAAGAACTATTTTATTAGTTTACAAAATCTTGAGAAACGAAGCGGTTTTAAGCCGAAAGCCTATCAACTCTTTTCTCATTCAGTGGTATTCCCTGCAGTTATAAAGCGAACCAATACTATTTTTTTTAAGATATTCAAATTTTACTGCGGAAAAAACCTTCAATTTTTTCATTAACCCAAAACCTCATCAGAATTTTTTTCCGATAGTCGGGCGATTAATATTTTCTAAGGTTTTCTTCCTTTTTATTAAAGTAAGAAAGCCTAACAAAATCTAAATCGGGGTTAAACCCGGGTAAGTTATCAGTTCTCCACAGGCATTTGTGATTCCTAATGACTAATCCGGGATAATTGTCCC